>Ga0206840_1145_pt1 | contig 12080 bp, 12 predicted proteins | sample Alteio_BWOrgCont_24_FD_152633 | JGI IMG/M metagenome (GOLD analysis project Ga0206840, IMG submission 152633) | Enriched cells from forest soil in Barre Woods Harvard Forest LTER site, Petersham, Massachusetts, United States -... | ecosystem: Environmental > Terrestrial > Soil > Temperate forest >... | reverse complement strand
AAATTGTATGGCAGGCGCCGCATCTAAATAGCTTTGGTTATAACCGGGATTGGTTTTGCCCAATAATTCCATATACAGATTAACATTTACCTGGTTATAATTTTGATAATTTTTAGGTAGCAGCAAATAGCCCGCTGATAAAGTATAACCAATAGCATTATTGGCATTGCCTGCTGGTAAATTATAATTCCCCGCATTATTATAAGCCCGCAAATAACTCGCCGAGCCCGACAGTGCCAGTTTATGCATTAATTTGGTAAAGATAACGCCGCCCTCCACGCCCGAGTTATCGCCTTCTAATGAGATCTCCTGCGTAGTTATAGGATTATTAACGCTGGTAGCCTTGGCAAAAAACGCGCCCCTAAAATGGCTCTGTACCGAGTCTATAGCGAAGAAGCGGTATTTGGCATAAACGCTGCCGCCCTCAAACCGTTGCTGGCTTTGGTTATAGTTCGATTGATACAGGATGCCGTCCACCATCAGGTTTTTATCAGGCGCATACATCAGGTCAAGGTCGGTACGGTTTTTTAAATACCGGGTTAGTGTAGCCCTGGTTTTGTAGCCTTATACCTAATACGTGGGTAGCCATGCCGCTGGCCGACTCGGTATTTACATACAATTCCTGTGCGTGTAAATTAAAGGCAAGCGTTAATAAAGCGCCTGCCAATATTAAAGTTTTCATGGTCCCCTTGTTAAATGGCTACGTGATAAACCCTGCCTGTTTTGCCCGCATTGTCCGGGGTTGTAACGGCATATTTTTTAACCACATTAGCCGGGGCAAAACCTTTATCAACAACCGTTAAAGCAACCGGCCCGGTCATGGTCGGGTTAGTGCCATTTACAACGCGATAGGTGTCGCCTGCGTAATTAAAATAACTGTTGATTACCTTAACCTTGTCAAAATCGAAAGTGGCTTTAAGGCTGTTTATCGAAAATCCCGCCCCCTGCACTTTCTTGCTGATCTGGTCGAAGTTTACCGGCATATCCTTTTTAAAGGTTAGTACAAAAACATTGCGGTTAAGGTCCACTTTAATATCGCCCACAAAGTTTAGGCCGAACAATGCTTTTTCGGTTGCTTTTGAGCATAACGAGCAGGTTAACCCGCTAACTTGTACCTCGGCTTTAGTAATCTGTGCATTAGCGGTATTTATATTTAGGGCGATTGCCAATACGGCAATAAATAATTTTAGCGTTTTCATTTTGAATAAATATTGATCGTAAAAAAATAAACTTGCGGTAGGTTTTACCGCGCAAAAAAATAACGGATCAATAAATATCAAATACGGAAATTGCAGGTTTTAATAAATACAGGCACCTCATTCAAATGATAATTTGGCGGTGCCCGGCCTTGAAGTTGGGTTGATAAGGCTATGGGCTGAACATTAAAAAAGCGCCCCTCGTAAGTGATGGCAGGCAAATCAAAAACAAATGTTTTTGCCGAGAATGAAAAAGCTGCATTTTGGTGCGCATCCTTGATCTTCGCCTCAAAATGCATGTCGTGGCAGCCTTTCATTGTGCTTTCGCCGATGCACTTTTTCGATTCGGCATTTACCTGTACAGAAACCAGCAGCCGACCACAATAATGCGCATTAACCACCAGCCCGCATGTGGTAACCACATACAGCAGGATTAATAAAAACGTAGCCGTCCTTTTTATCATTGTTACAAAATTAAGGTTAAATAGTGGGAATGCAAATAACGTAATTGTCATTTCGAGCATAGCGAGAAATCTATACACGAGCCATTCCCGCTTTGCATGTGGTCTACTTTGCAGTTGTATAGATTTCTCGCTATGCTCGAAATGACACGGGAAGATCGGTGTGTTACTCCTGTGCCTTCTTAGCTTGTTTCCTCAGTTCATCATTGGCGCTGATAACGATCTCTACCCGGCGGTTTTGGGTGCGGCCCTCAACCGTTTTATTATCAGCAATGGGTTCTTTATCACCCAGGCCCCGCGTAGTCAACCGGGATGCATTAACATTTGCTGCCGCAATAAATGCTTTAACTGCTTCGGCCCGTTTAATGGACAGATCAACATTGTGCTCCTCTGCACCTGAGTTATCGGTATGCCCCACGATTAAAACATTGGTATAAGGATTTTTTTGCAGCGATGCCGCCAGGTTTGTCAGGTTTGATTGCGCTTCCGTCTTCAGATCGGCCTTATCTGTATCAAATAGAATACCTGAATCAAATTTTACTACAATAGCCTCGCCCTGCCGTATAACCGTAGCGCCGGGAATGGTTTGCTTTAATTCGGCAGCCTGCTTATCCATGCTGCGGCCAATAAATGCACCCGCGGTGCCGCCAACCGCGCCGCCGATTATAGCACCTAACGCCGTATTACCTGCGCTTTTACCAATAAACGCGCCGATAACGCCACCCGCGCCCGCGCCAATGCTGGCTCCCTTTTGCGTTTTGGTAAGCGAACTGCAACCCGTATTTAAAACACAGGCAATAATGAAAATAAATGTAAAGCGTTTAATATATAATGACTTCATTTTGTTAGGGGCGGGGTATAAATTGTGGTGTTGTTGGTATAACGCAAAAGAGTTGCAAAGGTTTGCTCCCGGGAATAGCATACGGCGACTAGTCACACGGGGAAGATTTAGGTTGGGCTTCCTTTTCTCCACTTTATCACCCACCAAACCACTTCCGCGCTCATTAATGCCGCAATGGCGAAAACTGCAGGTTTAACCATTTCTGCAGTTGAAGAAATAGCACCCGCTAACGCAATAAAATAAACACATGCGGGCAATATAACTATTAAACAAAGCCCGGCTATATTCAACGGTATTTTAAACGGGCGGTGCGTTTCCGGCTCAATCACCCGCAGTTTAATAAGGGCGATATATTCTAATGATAATCCTGCACCATAAACCGTAACATCAATAATAAGCAGATCGGCAAAGGTCCATAATACCATCAGGCTTACAATGATGGAACAGATAATGATGGAGACATACGGCGTTTGAAATCTGGAATGAAGTTTATTCAACTTAGCAGGCAGCAACGCATCGTCCGACATTACCTGGGGCACCCGCGATACCGATAACAAAACCGCAGCATATATTCCCAGCGTACTTGCCATGCCGCCTAAAGCTATCAACGCGCCCAACCAATGCCCGCCAATTAAAACGCCCAATGCCGGGAAACCCTTATCGGTTAAAACGGCGTGGTCTATCCCCGATAGCTGCGCTACCCATATTGCCAACACATAAACCACTATAACCAACACAAACGCGCTGAATATGGATATTAAATAAGAACGAATGGGCTTTTCGACTTCTTCCGCATACGTGGTGGTATTATCCCAACCCAGGCAGTTCCACATTACGGTATAAAGCGCCATGCCTAAGGATGGGAAAGGTATCCCGCTTATAGATGGCGCTGCAACACTAACACTCCCCGTATGATGATAAAACGCCACAACAAACAACACAACAAACGGAGCCAAAACCGCTGCGCTTAAAAACAGCGATACCTTGCCAACAGGCACTATCCCCAATATATTTAATCCCGCCGATGCCCAGATAATGGTTAAGCAAATAGGAATTTTATACGCCGCTAGGTCGGGGAAAAAGAACGAGGCATACTGCACAAACAACACCGGGTAAATAGCGAGATCGACAAAAGTATAAAGCCACGTCCACCAACCCTCATAAAAACCCCATTTGGTACCGAGGGCATATTTCACCCATTTATAATAACCGCCCGTTATGGGCATCATGGCATTCAGCTCCAGTACGGTGAATATTGCCGGGACGTCCCATAAAAGCGGGGTAATCAACAAAACCATCAACGCGCCATGTTCTCCCGCATAAGTCAGCAGCGGTTCCAACCCATAAGGACCACCCGAAACCGTAAAGAATACAATTGCAATTAATTGTATCGGGCGGATCTTTTTTAAATAAGCTGGCGATGGCATAGGGGATAAAAATATTGTTTATGCCGGGTATTGCGAAAAAAGCACAAATATTTTATTGCATTTACAAAAATTTCACTTAAAACGTTTATTTTAGTTGACCCCATTAATTAAAAAAATAGCCGGAAACCATTTCCTCATTTTCAACTATTTATTAAGCCGAAACAAAACCTCGCAATGAAAAAATTACTGCTCTGCCTGATTTTAATGGGCCCGCTTTTCGTGTCAGCCCAAACGGATCCGCCTTTATTTATTGATTTTGCAAAGGGCATAAAGGGGATCAAATCCTCCTTTGCGTTTAACGAGCATTTAAATGTGATGCAGATTGTTATTAATGACGCCAATTTTGTTGTGGTTGCTGTTAACGAGCAAATGCAGTTGGTATGGCGGGCATCTCTAACCGGCCACGCCATGTCGGTAGCTAAATTTAAGGATAAGGTGATTGCCATTGGAGCCACAGAGTACACCAATGTTAAAGGCCCAAACAATACTTATAAAGCCACCATCCTCGACCCCGCAAACGGAAAAGTGCTGCTGGAAAAGGTAATATTCGATGGCTCGCCTGCTTTTACCGACTATACGAGCGTACTTATTAGCAACAATACATTTTGGGGCTTGGGGGTGCGTCAAAGCGCTGTAGAACGAAAGATGCATTGGGTTGGCTTTGAAAAGCAATATAATGAAACCAAGGCGCTTGATGTTATACTATTTGACGATAAGCTAAACCCGGTAAATGCCATTAAACCGTCCATAATTGATGCCCCCTATTTAGGTATGCAGGTTAACAAGCAGGGCGATGTATTTATTGAATGGCTTGTGGGCGGACATATTAACGCTTACAAATACGAATTGGGAAAAAGCACACCCATTGGCCCGCTTGCATCAGACATCGGCATTGGCACCAAGGCAGACCTGGGTGATGTAATAAACGACCAGCATTTTAGGTATGTTCCGTCCACAACCAATATGAATATGGTGTATTATACGCTGTTATATTTAAATGGCGATAATAAGGCCGAATTGGGCGTTGGTAGTTTTGACCTGGTTGCCGGTAAAAAGCAATATGTTACCGAATCGTTTGAAAAGGACCATATTAAAGCATTAACAAAAGCTTTTATTACCGTAAACAAAAAGTTGGACGACCCGGATCTCGGCAATCCTAAAGACCTTAGTTTAAAATATTTCGCCGAGGAAAACGGAACTGTAGTTGTTGGTTTAAACTCTCATTTTTCCCAAACGGGCATGAACGGTTATTGGGAGGTTGAAAAATCAATATTAATAAATGGGTACGATGCCAATCTCGGAGTAAAGTTTCAGCAGTTTCTGCCGGCATCGTCAAGCTTTCCAAATATACAAATGCCTGTTGGCTTTCATTTGCAAAACAATAAGCTGCACGTAATAGCAATTGATAAACACGGAATGAACACAATGAACACAATGTATGGCGCGTTAGACATTCCTACCGGTAAATGGGATAAAATGCTGTGGTTATCTAAAAAGAAGATCGATAATTCTGATTATGCAGACGGCCCGGGCACAATGTGGTTCAACAACTCATTTATAGTACCGAATATATCACCCAAAGGCATTTCGCAAAGCAAGTTTGATGTTACGCTACAACAAAATGGATATTGAGAAAATGAAATAATCCGCCATGCATTAATTCCGCATTCGAAATTCCGACTTCCGCAATACTCCTAATGCCTCGCCCTTTTCTTTAACACCCCGCCGGCCGCTTCTTTAATGGTGCTGGTAAAAACAAAAGCCTTGGGGTCTATCTCGTGTACCATATTGCGCAGGCGGCGCACTTCTAACCGTGTAACTACGGTAAATACAATATCTACGGGCTGATGGATATCAAAAGTGTCCTTTAAATAACCGCGTTCGCCTTTATAAACCGTAATACCCCGGTTAAGGTCCTTTACCAGCTTTTCTTTAATAATATCATTCTGCCCGGATATGATGGTTACACCCGTATATTCTTCCACTCCCTCTATAACAAAATTAAGTGTGCGCGATGCGGCATAATAGGTTAGAATAGAATATAGTGCCGTCGGCAATCCTTTAAAAATAGCAGCAATAAGGAAGATAACTATATTAATACCTAAAATAATTTCGCTGATAGTAAAGCTCACCCGCTTACCGGTATACAAGGCCAGCACTTCAATGCCATCCAGTGCGCAGCCCCCGCGAATGGACAAACCTACCCCTATACCCATAAACACGCCGCCAAAAATAGAAACGAGCAATTTATCATTAGTTATTTGCGGGTAGTGAACAAACGACAAGCATAGACCCAAACCCAACACTGCGGCCAGTGTTTTAAATGCAAATACCTTATCCACCTGGAAAGCACCCATTATAATTAGCGGGATATTGGCGATAACAATTACATAAGCAATGTTTAAATGGTAAAACTCATGTATTTCGAGCGAGATACCGGTTATGCCGCCGTCGAAAAATTCATTAGGTATCAAAAAGCCTTTCAGCGCGAAACCGCTGGAAAGGACGCCAAGCACAACATATACGGTATCTCGCAACCAATGCGGAATGTTAAGGCTTTTCATGCAGTAAATTTAAGCGTTCAGTTTCGCTTTTACCTCGTTTAAATGCTGTTCTTTTTTAGCGGCACGCAATTTTATGGCCGTTTGGGTAAAATAATGATGGCTTTCCATAAACTTAACCTGTATACGGTTCCAGTCGTCTTCATTATTAACCGCGCCTGCTGTTAAAAGTTCGTGGTACAGTTTATCGCCGGTGATCCAAAAATCATCACGGCCCAGGTAGTCAAGGTCGGCATCGGCCAATATCTCTTCCAAATGATTTTTTGGCGATTGCGGTATCCGTGTGGTCATGATCAGCCCGCAAATGGTTTCAATATCCGCGGCGTTATAGTCAAAGGCCGGTAATGTTTCTCTTGCTATCCGGCACGATACTTCTTCGTGCCCCTTCGCAGCCTCGATAAACCCGGCATCATGATATGCGGCAGCGGTAAGCAATAATTGCGTATCGTGTTCGGTAATACCCTCCGCTTCGCCTATCATTTCGGCAGCCTGGTAAACATCGCGCACATGATGTATGGTATGGTAAGATAAGTGGCCCGGTAATTCGTTAACCAGCTTATCAAATATAAAATCGACCGCGTTTTTAAATTGCATGGGGTGTTATTAACGCTAAGGTAGGTATTAGTTAGATTAAGTTGATTAAGTGAATGGTTGATTGGGTTCACACATCGTTAATATTGCAATTGGTAACATAGTACTGTTTCTACTCAATCAACATATTCAACCTAATAAACCACTCACTTCACCTCAATGATGCTTCGCCAAATAATCATTCACGTTAAACATCAAACCATCCATGGTAACATCCCGGTCAATTACATGGCCGGTACCATCTATCAAACAATAAGTAGGCACAGTGCTCAACCCCCAGTTATCCGCGTTTGGCGAGTCGGATCCTTTGCCATCCCATACCTGCGGCCAGGTCATTTTATCATCTGTAACGGCCGTTGTCCACCAGTCGCGCTTTTCATCAAGCGATACGCTGATGATGCCAAAGCTTGAGGGCAAATTGGGCAAAAATCCGGTAACCATGGTTTGATGATTTTTACGGCAAATGGTAAGCCCCGCCCAACAGAACTCAACCAGTATGATCTTTTTATGCATGGCCGGTATGTCTAATTTCTTGTCGTCAAATGTTTCGCCCGTTAGTTGCGGGGCAAGCGCGCCGGGCAGCATTTTTACCAGGTGGCTCAGCTTTTCGCCTATCTCCTGCCCGTCATCGGTCTTTTTAGCTGCCTCGCTAAATTTTTGATAAATTTTATAGTTTTCAACGGGATCGCGGTCATAATCCATGTTTACCATAATATGCGCTATAACTTCGCTTTGCGGATATTTAGCTATAAAACCATTTAATATGGTTGCCTGCTCTGGCCCCTCCTTGCTTTGCGCCTCTTTAACTTTGGCAAGCAACGCCGCATATTCCTTATCCGGCAACCGTTGGGCCGCCGGGCTGTTTAGCCGGTCCATCAATTCGTCTGCATTGCTTCTTAGTTTTTTTACGCTGTCGGCGTAAGGATAGTATTCAGAGAGCTCGTTTTGTGTTTTTGACGAGGAGGTAATGATCGGGTACCCGCTTTTCCCTTTTCTGCCCGTCGAGATAGTATAGGCTCCGGGCTCCAGGTAAATTTCATAGCCCTCGCGCATAATGCGTTTGGTTTGGTCTTTAATAAAGCTTATTTTATAATAATCTTTCCGCAGCAGGGCCTGCCGTCTTATCTCGTACTTCCCGTTTTTAATATTAGCCCCGAATACGGTTTTTCCCGAGGCGTCTTTTATAATTACAATACCGGTATCTATGCCGGGTGTTGTCCCGGTAATTTCAACTTCGTTGTATAAATAATCGCAGCCACAAAGCAGCAAGGCAAATAATAAGATGCAGGTGTATTTCATTTTGTGAAGCATTTGGTTGCCCTAATGTAATAGTTAATAAATGAATTGAGAGAATAATTTGAAAAAGTGACCACGCTCACTTCTACCCGTGATATTAATCATTAATTAATAATTGGTGTTGTAAACAGTTGTGTTTTTTCCACAATTGTTAAATACAGCGCGAAACTGACACTTTCCTGATTATCAGACGAAACTCTTTTAATCCGAATGCGTAAAAGCGCTTACCTGTAAATTAAACTGGTTTATGTCTGCCGATAAAGTAAATATGCGTATTTTAACAATGAAACCAATCAAATGGCTTCTATTTCCCGTATTGTTTTCTTTCCCGGCTATTTCATTTGCAAATTATATTAAGCCGGTTAAGCCGAAGACCGGTTTGTTTTTAAGGGATAAAACAATATCGCGTCCATTGCCGCATTTTAGTTTTAACCCGCCCGATACGACAATCACCATCTGCGGAAGCAGCCTGGTGCTGCAGTCAAAAACAGTTACCGGCTATTCAAATCTTACCTGGGATGACGGGTCATCGGCTACAACCCGCACGGTTACGGCGTCCGGCACTTATTGGTGGCAGCTTATCGGCACCAACGTAGTAACCAATGGCGATTTTTCGAGCGGCAATAGCGGGTTTACCAGTTCTTACACGAACAAGACTACTGGCAGTCCTAACGGCACCAATCTTTTTACTGAGGGCACCTACGCGGTAGACGTAAATCCGAACGCTTACCATACTTCCTTTACACAGTTTGGCGACCATACAACCGGCACCGGGAAAATGTTAATTGTTAATGGCGCCTCAACAGCCAACGTAACCGTATGGAAACAAAACATCACGATTTTACCCAATACCGACTATGTGTTTTCTGTTTGGGCCACATCCGCAACACCTACTAACCCGGCTATATTACAATTTTCGATTAACGGGAGCCCGTTGGGCAGTACAATAACGCCATCGGCATCACTCGCCGACGGTACCTGGCAATACTTTACGACCACCTGGAATTCGGGTAGCACCAGCGGCTCTGTTCCAATCGCGCTGGTTAATCAAAACACAGCGGCAAGCGGCAACGATTTTGCCATAGATGATATTGTGTTTGCGCCGGTTTATCGCCAGAATGTTATTGTAAATCTTAACCCGATACCGGTGCTTGTGTTAACCGGGCCCAACGCTGCATGTGGTTTATATGATCTGACTAAAGCCATCACAGGCTACGATGTCGCCACCTACACCTACTTATTTAAGGATAGCGCGGGCAATGTGCTTTCGTCATCAACAGTTACCCAAAGCGGCACTTACACCATTATAGAAACAAATAAAGTCACGGGTTGCCAATCGCTGCCGCAAACAACAACAGTAACAATTAATCCAATACCAACAAAACCGGGCATAACGTCCCTATAAATATTTAAAGACAATAAATTTTAACATCATGAAAAAAATCTCCGTTTTACTAAGCTCTGTCATCCTTGTAGCCTTAGTTGCTATAACCAATACCGCAAGCGCCCAGGTAACGCCAGGCCCCAGCGATGCCACAACCCCGCCGCCAACAACGGCTTCTGCGGTGGGTAAAGTATTATGCGCCGGTACGCCTATTTCCATATCCGGCCCGCAGGATGTTGGCAATGTTGATTTTGCCGCCTACCAATGGTATAAATTAGATGGCTCAGGCAACAAACAGCTAACCAATATAACTACCCGCACCTATACAGAAACCCCTACTACTGCGGGTTATTATAACTACGAGGTGGTTACCGTAAACGCCAGTGGCTGTACATCGCCGATATCCGATCCGTTTCAAGTATATGTTCTTCCGCCGCTTACAGCTACCATTACCAATACCGCCGGTACAATTTGCGCAGGCGTTGGTACAACTATACTGACAGCTAACCCTACACCGGCAACCGGTTACGTGCTTAATTACCAATGGACAAGAGCCGGGGTTAACATTGCGGGCGCTACAACAAACAGCTATACCGTATCGGCAGAGGCCACACCGGGAACAGTAACATTCGGCGTAAATATAACCTATGCTTTAAGTCCAACATGTTCGGGCTCGGCTACACAGGATATCATTATCGCGCCAATACCAACCAAGCCGGCTATCACCGCAAATTAACGTTGGTAAAAACAGGCTTACAGGAAGTTGGGGTGTGAAACATGAGGCATTTATGCAAAATAATAGTTATGTGCGGATTGTTGATAGGTATGAATAAAAGCGTTGCGCAAACCTTAGGGGGGCCGCAGCTTGCCACTTATACCATCGGCGCGGGGACAACTATTGTTTTGCATGGAGGTACGACAGGGGCGGTTGCTTACCAATGGTCTAAGGACGGGGTAAAAATACCGGGAGCTGTTAACAAAGATTATACAACCGGCACCGCCGGAACATATTCCGTTATTGCCTTTAACGCCGAGGGTTGTGAGTCGGCCATATCAGACGGTGTAATTGTAATAGTTACTACGTTTGGACCTCCCCCAACATCTCCTATAAAGATTTTGGATACCGTTGTAGATCTTGCGATAAGTATCGCATCATCAAATATAAAGGCACAGCAAGGGCAAAGCTATGACTATACACTTACAGCAAATAACAATAGCCCGATAACAGGCACGCAGGTACAGGTTACCTATGTGATACCACCGCAATTGGCGTACGATCCGCAGTTTGGTACTAATACCGGCGCGGTAAACTATGATCCGACCACACGCACATTAACGTGGATAGTGGGCCAGCTAAACCATGATAAGCCACAAACGCTGGTTGTGCCCGTAAAAGTTTTACAACCAGGCACAATACAAAGCACTGTTGACATAGCAGGCAAACAACGCGACCCCTTTTTGGCTAACAATATGGCCCAGGTGGTGCAGCAGGTTAACCCGTTGCTGATTCCTAATGTGTTTACCCCCAATGGCGATGGTGTAAATGATACCTTTTTTATACCGGGGCTGGATACATATTCGGAAAACGAGTTAACCATTATTAACCGGTGGGGAAACGTGGTTTATGAAAAAAAGAATTACCAGGGCGACTGGACAGGCAATGGCCTGGTTGAAGGTACTTACTATTATGTACTCAGGGCGTTCACATTAGCAGGGGTATGGGATGTGTATAAAGGTTATGTAACCTTATTAAGAACGAGAATGGAATGATGAGGAAGTTGCTGCTATTTTTTTGTTTAACTTTTTGCTTTTTGGCAGCCTGCGCGCAGCAGGACGCGCAGTTTAGCCAGTATATATTTAACGGCTTATATATTAACCCGGCGTATGCGGGTTACAAAGAGGATCTATATGTAAACAGCTTTTTCCGTTCGCAGTGGACGGGGCTGGACGGCGCGCCAACAACATTTTCAGTAGCAATGGACGGCGCGGTAAATGACGGCAAGGTTGGCCTGGGACTGATGATACAGCACGACCAGCTTGGCGCGCAAAGCAACATTGCCGCATACGGCAATTACGCGTACCGGATACAGATTGGCGAACAGGAACATTCCAAACTGGCTTTCGGGCTTGGCGTTGGCTTTATACAAAACGGCATAGACGGTACAAAATTAAACCCGGTGCAAACCAACGATATTTATGTACCCACCACTTACGAAAGTATTTTATTGCCCGATGCCCGCCTGGGTATCTATTACAGTAACGACCATTTTTTTGCAGGCGCATCGGTTGATAACCTGATAGCCCAGTATATGCACCCCAACGA
>Ga0206840_1141_pt1 | contig 12162 bp, 14 predicted proteins | sample Alteio_BWOrgCont_24_FD_152633 | JGI IMG/M metagenome (GOLD analysis project Ga0206840, IMG submission 152633) | Enriched cells from forest soil in Barre Woods Harvard Forest LTER site, Petersham, Massachusetts, United States -... | ecosystem: Environmental > Terrestrial > Soil > Temperate forest >... | reverse complement strand
GCTGTAGATAATGAGATAGCTGCGCTGGATAATGCCCCCGCAAAAGAAAAGGATGGCTATGCGGCTGCCCTGCTGATGAAAAAGGCTGGACTGATGAAAAAGCCAAAGGACAGGTTAAAGTTTTTTAAAGAAGGCCGTATTAAACTGGAAACGGCTTTGATGGCAGATAATGAAAATACAGAGTTTCATTTCCTGCGGTTAGCTATAGAAGAACATGCCCCTAAGATCGTGAAATATCACGCCGATATAGAAAAAGACAAAGCATTGGTCATTAAAAATTTTAAAAATTTATCGCCGGCAGTTCAGCATGCCATTTTGGATTATTGTGCAAACTCGAAAGTGTTGCATAAGGAAGATTTTTAGATATTTTTAACTTTGCCGGAGAATGGATAAAAAGATTTTAGCTATTTATTATACCCAAACGGGACAAATGCGGGACATTATTGATTCATTCACTGCGCCCCTTGTTGAAGCAGGCGCCAATGTCGAAAAGGTACAGGTTAAACTGGTATCTGATTATGCTTTTCCCTGGACTGGCGCTGGTTTTTATGCTGTAATGCCTGATTGCGTGCAGGAAGTTCCGGCTGAATTACAACCATTTGACCTGGAAGAAAAAAAATACGATATGGTGATCCTGGGTTATCAGCCCTGGTTTTTATGGCCAAGCATTCCTTCCAATTCGATATTGAATAACACCGATATAAAAGATATTCTGAAAGACACCCCGGTAGTGACCATTAGTGAAGCACGTAATATGTGGCTTAACGCTTATGAGCGCGTCCGCCAGAAATTAAAGGATGCAGGGGCGAACCTGGTGGGTAATATTGCGCTGGTGGATAGGCATCCCAACGCCATCAGTTTTTTCACCATCTTTCATTGGATGCTTGGCGGGAAAAAGGATCGCTATCTCAATATATTCCCAAAACCGGGTGTGTCTGACGAGGACATTGCCCATACTAAGGTTTATGGTGAAACCGTTTCAAAGCATTTGGCGAGGAACGATTGGGGAGGATTGCAGGACGAACTGCTGGAGCAAAAGGCCGTAAGGGTAAAATACCCGCTGATGTTGCTGGAAACAACCGCTGTGCCGACGTATACCAAATGGGTAGGCTTAATTACAAGCAAACAGAACCGTGGCCCATGGCTTACCGCATTTAAATACTATCTTTATGTGGCGTTATTTCTTGGTGCGCCCATTCTTCTTACATTAGATGCAATTTTTATTAGACCATTTTCATCAAAAAGAATAAACGCTAAAAAACAAAACTATTTACAAGTAATCTAATACCATGTCTGCAATACAAGTTTATATAAATTCTACCTCATCCTATTTCCCTAATAACCCCGTTTCAAACGACGAAATGGAGGAGTACTTGGGTTATATTGATGGGCGCCCCTCCAAATCAAAAAAAATAGTACTCCGCAATAATGGGATAGTTAACCGTTATTATGCTTTAGAAAAAGGCGGTAAATCAACCCATACCAATGCCCAGATGACAGCTTTGGCTGTAAAAGAATTACTAAAGAAAAATCCGGGCAAATTAAAGGATATTGAAATGCTATCCTGCGGAACCTCATCGCCCGACCAGGTAATGCCAAGTCATGGTGTAATGACGCACGGCTGGCTGCCCGAAATGGAATCCATAGAAGTGGTTTCTCCGGCCGGTGTATGCTGCGCAGGTATGCACGCTATCAAGTATGCTTACCTGGCCATAAAATCGGGCGAGATGAAAACGGCTATCGCAACAGGCTCTGAAAGGTTTTCCGGATTGCTGGTTTCGGACGTATTTGAAGAAGAAGCGCAAAAGCTGAAGGAGATGGAGGACAACCCTTTTATAGCATTTCAGAAGGATTTTTTAAGGTGGATGCTGTCAGACGGCGCTTCTGCATTTTTAATGTCAGATAAGCCTAATCCTGATGGTTTGAGCCTGCGGATCGATTGGATAGAAGGCGCATCGTATGCCAATAATATGGACACCTGCATGTACATGGGTGGCGAAAAAATGGAAGATGGTACATTGAAGGGATTTATGGATTACACACCCGAAGAGATCATGAACCGGTCTGTCTTCAGCATTAAACAGGATATCACCCTATTGAGCGATAATATTGTTCATCTTGGCGGGCAAAAAATAAAACAACTATTGGATAAACACGGCGTAGCCATGACGGAGATCGATCACTTTTTGCCGCATATATCCAGCGAGTTTTTCAAAAGCAAAATATACGACCTGGTAGAGTTTTATGGCGGCGGCATCCCTTACGAAAAATGGTTCATCAACCTTTATACCGTGGGCAACGTGGGTGCAGCATCAGTTTTCCTGATGATAGATGAACTGTTCAACAACGGCACGCTGAAAAAAGGCGAAAAAATCCTTTTACTGGTTCCTGAAAGTGCCCGTTTCTCGTATATGTATGCATTGCTGACGGTGGTTTAGTGAATGGTGAGCAGTGAATAGTCAGTGTTGAATGCCGAATAAAAGTATTGACCATTCACTATTGACCATTCACCTAAAAAATTAATATGATCTTGTTAATCAATATAATCCCATAATCGTGTTCTCATGAAGAAGGAAAATGTGCCGCAGGATATGAGCGCTCTCGGAAAGATCACCAAAGAGGTTTGTTACGCTACCGATAGTTCGGGCAAATATGTGACCGAATTAAGCAATGGCTGGGATGTTAAGATAGATGCCCTGGATGTAGCCTGGAAAGATGTACAGGAACGCATCGCGGCAGCAAAACAAAAAGTGTTGAACAACGAGGCCAGCCCTTTGCTGTTTTTTATGGAATACCGGCTGATGGACATGAGTATTTTAGCCGACTATTCGGGCTTTTGGAAGTGGCAGATCAAAAGGCATTTGAAGCCTGAAGTATTTAAAAGATTATCAGATAAAAAGCTGCAAAAATATGCCGAAGCCTTTAACGTAAAGGTGGATGAGCTTAAAACTATGACTGTGCATGAAGCTTGATTTTGAACACCGCCAGTCGGCACATTGCGAATCGGGGGTTACCAGCAGCTTATTACGCAAAACATCGGGGAATAAAATAACGGAGCCGCTGGCTTTTGGGATAGGCGCGGGTTTGTTTTTTTGCTACATACCGCTGATCAAAATAAACAACGGGCCGGCTATTGCCTTCCGCACTTTTCCGGGACTCATCTTTAAGAGAACCTGTAACGCTTTAGGTATTCCGGTCATACGAAAGAAATTCAGTTCTAAAGAAAAAGCCGAAGCATTTTTGCAGCAACGATTAGCTGAAGGCAAACCCGTAGGCTGCCAGGTGGGAGTTTATTATTTATCCTATTTCCCGCGCGAATACCGTTTCCATTTTAATGCCCATAACCTCATCGTTTTCGGCAAGGAGGATGACAATTACCTCATCAGCGACCCGGTAATGGAAAACGCCACCACGCTTACCAGCTATGAGTTGGAGCGCGTACGCTTCGCTAAAGGGGCATTGGCGCCTAAAGGGCAAATCTATTATCCTGAAAATGATGCGGAGATAACCGATGAACAGATTCGTAAAGCAATTATCAGCGGTATAAAAAGAAACGTGAACCAGATGCTGCGCATACCCGGCAGTTTTGCGGGAATAAGAGGTATTAAGAACGCGGGTATAAAAATTAAAAAGTGGCGCGATAAACTCGGTATACAAAAAGCAGGCTCGTACCTGGCGCAATTGGTGCGCATGCAGGAAGAAATAGGCACGGGTGGCGGCGGATTCAGGTATATTTATGCAGCATTTTTGCAGGAGGCCCACGCCTATGTGAAAAATGATGAGTTGCTTGAAATTTCAAAAATTTTTACGCAGGCAGGCGACCTTTGGCGCACGGCAGCCGTACAGGCTGCAGGGATTTATAAAGGACGACTGGGCAGCCAGGCAGACTTTGATCAAATGGGCGATTATTTAATTGAAATAGCTGCGCTTGAAAAGAATGCTTTTTTAGCTTTGAAAAATATAAAATGGCAGTAACCGATACTTTAGCTGTAAACGTTCAAAACCTGGGCTTTCATTACCCGGGCAATGATGGCGTTACCTTTAAGGGGCTTAATCTCACCGTGAGGAAAGGCGAACGTTTTGGGCTGTTCGGGCCTAATGGCGCCGGTAAAACTACACTTTTGAGCCTGGTAGCTGGATTGCTTAAGGCTGATGAGGGCACTATACAACTATTGGGCCTCGACGTAAAAAGCCACAGCAACGCGGTTAATAAACTATTCGGCTTTGTGCCGCAGGACTTTTCTTTTTACGAGGAACTGAGCCCGGTTGAAAACATGGAATTTTTTGGCGCATGGGCAGGATTAAGCAGGCGTCAAATTAAAAAAAGGACAGACGAATTGCTTGACATACTGGGCTTGACCGATGTTCGCAACAAAGAGGTTGATAAATTCTCAGGTGGGATGAAACGGCGCGTTAACCTGGCCATAGGCGTAATGCATAATCCTGCCATATTGATACTGGACGAGCCGACGGTAGGCGTGGATGTACAAACCCGGCACGCCATCATCGACTACCTGATGAAGCTCAACGAAAACGGCACTACGCTGATTTACACCTCCCACCAGTTGAGCGAGGCGGAGGGATTATGCCAGGAGATCGCTTTGATTGACAGTGGAGAGATCGTTGTTCAGGATAGCCTGGCAAGCTTATTAAAAGAACACCGCCATGATAGTCTTGAGGAGTTATTTTTGGATTTAACCGGTAAGGAATACAGGAACGATGTTTAAGCTTTGGGCGGCGATAGTAAAAGATTCAAGGGTCCTGCTGCGCGATGGCATCGGGTTGGCCCTGATGTTTTTTATGCCTATAGTATTGGTTTTTGTCGTGACCGATATTCAAAACAGCAGCTACAAGCTCATCAACAAAAATAAACTGCCCATTTATATCTGCAATCGCGATACGGGCCAGTCGAGCGTGCAGCTCATTGAGGCTATCAACAAGATCGGCATGTTTAAGGTATCGCAATTGCCTAAAGATCAAAACGAAAAAACAATAGCTGATTCCATGAAGGCAAGCGATGCCATGCTTGGTGTTGTTATTCCATCTAATTTCACCGTCAAGGTAAAAGCAAAGGCGAAAAGCGTTGCTGGTAAGGCATTAACCAGTTTTGGCCTGCAGGCCGATTCGACACAAAAAGAAGCAGGGGATGTTGACCCCTTAACTTTATATTATAACCCTGTTATACAGGAGTCAATGCGCCTGTCGATAAAAGGCGGTTTGCAAAGCGCTTTGCAATTGGTTGAAAGCCGGGAAACCCTGCGTAGCCTGTATTTTTCCATTAACGAAAAGCCATTGCCCTCTAAACTGGAGGACGAAATGCTGAACAATAAAACGGTTATTAACGAGATACCTGTTTCCAAAAGCGGTTCGCTTAAAGCGCCAAATGCAGCACAGCATAATGTGCCCTCATGGACCATATTCGCCATGTTTTTTGTGATCATGTCCTTAGGCGGCAGTATCGTACGGGAAAAGGTAAGCGGTAGCTTTATCCGCTTAAAAACTTTGCCGACCAGTTACATGGTTGGTATGCTATCCAAACAGATCACCTATGTAGGCGTTACCATTGTGCAGGCAGTAGTGATATTTGCATTGGGTATATGGGTTTTCCCGCTGGTAAATTTACCGGGATTAGACTTGCCCGAGGATATATTCGGCCTGTTTGTAGTGACCGTAATTTGTGGCTGGTGTGCGGTAAGTTATGCCATGTGCGTAGGTGTTTTTGCCGAAACACACCAGCAAAGCAATGGTTTTGGCGCAATATCTATTGTGATATTGGCGGCAGTGGGCGGTTTAATGGTACCTACTTTTACGATGGATACCTCACTTAAAACGTTTGCCAATTTATCACCGATGCACTGGTGTTTGCAGTCGTATTACGGCCTGTTTTTGGAAGGCGGCAGGCTGCGCGATGTAATTGGTAATTTAATACCTTTAGTGATAATCAGTTTAGTATTCCAATTGATAAGCTTTTGGGGATTGAGAAGAAAAAATTTAATATAATTGCCGGATGGACAACACCGAACTAAAAGAGAAGCTGAAAAGCCAGATCATATTATTCCTTAATTTGACGGACCTTACGCCTGCCGATATCAAAGACGATGAGCCTCTTTTTGGCGACGGGCTTGGATTGGATTCAATTGATTCATTAGAACTCATCGTATTGCTGAAACGCGAATACGGCATCAACATACAGGACCCCAAAGAAGGCCGCAAAGTGCTGGTGGATGTAAATACAATGACGGAGTATATTGAGAAGAATGGGAAGAAGTAATTAATATCTACCATCTTTATTGTAAAATGTGATGAGCCAAGCTAAAAATGTTAAGGGTTTTATAGACAAGCTTGTTAGTGAATTTCCAGAAATTAAAGATGAAGTCTTGGATGAAGATTATGAAGGATTAATAACCTTACAAATTGGTTGTTTTAGAAGATTTACTCAAAAAGCGATTGACGATTCTAACTTAATTCTTGTTGGTAAATGCTTTCGGTTTGTCGAGGACAATATTAATAACGTCGAATTTCCTATAGAGAATTCACTTACAATTTCATATTTGGGGAAACTTAATATTGAGCCTAATAGTCCAATTGAAAGGCTACTTCCTAAAGAGCTAAAGGACATTATTGACACGTTGCATAATTACTATCAATCTCCATCCAATAATGAAAAGTTCAATAAGTTTATAAAAGGATTAAAGACATGAATAGCCGCTTCCTGAAACCTGCTATTATAATCTTGCTACTCGCTGCGACGATATTCTCGCCCCAGGTCTATTCCCAAGCTAAGAAAAAATCCCACCCCATTCCTGGAAGGCCATGGAGCATAAAATTACCGGCTAACACCCCCTTACCCATGTCCTGGATACCACCCGGAAAATTCGTAATGGGCAGCCCCGAAACAGAAACAGGTCGCAAAGCAGATGAAAGCCCACGAACCAACGTAACCCTAACCAAAGGATATTGGATCGGAAAAACCGAAGTAACCGTTGCCCAATGGAAAGCGGTAACCGGGCTTAGCTTGCGCGACAAGGTGATCAAATTGCTGAACGATGAAACCTTTTATGATTTCGAAGGCAAGAAAATGCGGATAAGGGATTATATGGGTTTCGCCCAAAATGATCCCGACAAGGTAATGGCTAACGAGGACGACCAATTACCCATGTATTTTGTAAGCTGGAACGAGGCGATGGATTTTTGCCGAAAACTTACTGAACGGGAACGCGTAGCAGGCCGGTTGCCCGCAGGTTATGAATACACACTGCCAACAGAAGCACAATGGGAGTATGCCTGCCGCGCAGGATCTGCAACATTTACGGGCAACCTGGATAGCATGGCTTGGTATGGTAAGAACAGCGCTATGGGTTACACGGGCCGGACGCTTGGTAAAAATCCTCCGGCGGGCCCGCGGGATGTGGGTGGCAAGCTGCCGAACAAATGGGGCATGTACGATATGCTGGGTAACTTATGGGAATGGTGCCGCGACTGGTATGGGCCCTATCCCGGTGGTGATGTTACCGACCCGCTTGGCCCTGCAACGGGCATCGACCGCGTAAACCGGGGCGGAAGCTGGGGCAGCGGCCCAAATGACGAACGCCCGGCTAATCGTGCCAAAAATCCGCCGAATGAGGATAGTGCATGGCGCGGTTTCCGTATTGCTTTATGCCCGGTTCAGCGCTGATGTATAAACGTTCCCTGGAATTTAAAGCACATCACCTCATCTGTGCTTAGTTTGGCTGTGACGATGATGTCATCTTCATCAACTTTATAAACGATATCCAGCAACACTGTTTCGGTGTTCTCCGGGTCTATCATGCGCATAAATTTTAGGCTGTCGCCCTTTTTTAATATGATAGACGTTTTCAAAGCAGCTTCCAGAACTTCCTTTAAGGTTTGCAGCATAGAGGCGCCGGGGATAACCGGGTGGCCGGGGAAATGACCCTTCAATATCTCGCTGTTTGGATCAATATTTAATACGGCGAGAATAATACCATCCTGGTGCGCTATATTTTTGATGCTGAACAAGTCGTGGTTTTGGGTGGGCATAGTGGTAGTTTAAACAGCGGCAAGCAGCATCAGTGAATGATACTTATTTTGGTAATGATTATAAATGAGCACTTTTTTAGGTGCGAAATTATTGGTTTTCCTTTCAAATACAACTTCCGGCACTATACCCTTTTTTAGGATATTTGAAGCCAGCCACAGCGCAAATGACGACGACACCGGGTACTCGCCGCAAAGATGCTTATAATTGGCCAAAGCCGTATTGCTGAAAACAGAAGCACTTAAATTTTTGTAAATGGCATCATTCCGGGTATCACCATTTTTGCCGGTTATCACCACGTCGATATCTTCTATACTCAATGAATTTTCCTTTAGGAAAGTCCTGATACTTTCTTCAATATTTGCCGGTTTATAAAGCGTTTTGATACCCGTAAGTTCGGCAAGGTTGTCGGTTGATGATTTGTCCGTCAACAGGAAAAATGCTGAGCCCTCGCCCCCCATGGTGCCTTTGGATTCCGTCGCAAAAAGTTCAAGATTAGAAACCGGCCAGCGGCGGTACAACCCCAAACGGGTCAAAACTTTAAAGCTGGTATCTACCATTTCTTCGGTGCCGCCTACTAAGATATTATCGGCCTCCTGTTCTTTTAAAAGCATAATTGCATCGAATAACGCGCTCTCAAAAGATATGCCTTTGTGTACAAAAGTATTGTTGTATTCGTGGCATTGGAGCATCAGGGCTATTTGTGCCGCGACGGTGTTATGGGTTGATTGTATAAAGGCCGTCGGAGGCAACAATTCTTCATTCTGCTCAACCATGCGGGTGAGGAAAGTTATGGTATCTTCCATACAGCCGAAAGCAGTACCCGTTATAACAGCACCGGGCATGTCAACTTTTGCATCGTTCAGGCATTCCCGCGCAGCAGCAACGCCACGTTTAATGATATGGCTCATCCGGCGGATCAGCTTAGGATCAATATATTCCTTGAAATCCGGCTCTATAACGGTTAAACGTGTGCCGTTATACTCAACAACATCATCCAAAAAGCCTTCATTCCTGAAAGTTTTTTGAGCCGATATACAGGCGGATGAGCGGATGAATATCTTCATATCAGACTTTCGAAAATATTAATGATGTACAATTACCGCCAAAGCCAAATGAGTTTGACATCACGTGTTTGATGTTTTTTCCCTTTTGAAATTTCTTTTGCGGTTCAAAAGGCAGTTCATTCATCCGGGTTTCAAAACGCAGGTTGGGGTAAATGATGCCGTGTTTAATAGCCAGTGCCGAAAACACCGCTTCAACCCCACCACTTGCCCCCAGGGTATGCCCGGTGTATGATTTGGTCGAACTCATCGGCGGGTAATGCGGGTCGAATATTCGTTTGACGGCTGTCCCTTCGGCGCTATCGTTATTTGGTGTGCCTGTGCCGTGCAGGTTGATATAATCAATATCGGATGGGTTTAATCCACTTTTCTTCAAAGCCCCCGTCATCGCTAAATAAGAGCCAGTACCATCCGGCGAGGATGCGGTTTGATGATAGGCATCGTTGCTATTATTGTAACCGCTGAGTTTGCAATAAGGCTCTTTGTTTAAAGTTGTCATTACTTTATCTGAAACCAATACTACGTAACCTGCGCCCTCGCCTAAATTTAATCCTTCACGATGTTCATCAAAAGGTTTACAAAACTCCTTATCTAAGATCATCAACGTATTAAAGCCATTGAGCGTGAATTTGGTCAAAGCATCTGTACCACCAGCCACAACAACATCCAGTATGTCATTTTTAATAAGCCGCGCTGCATAAAATATGGCGTTAGCCGACGACGAGCAAGCCGTGCTGATGGTCGTCATAAAATCGGTGATCCCTAATTTTTCAGCGACGTTTTCGGTCATGCTGCCGCATTCGTGATCGAATACATTGCGGAGTTTTCCCTTGCTGTTATCTGCCAAAAAATCAACAAAAAAGTCTTCACTTTTATCCATGCCGCCTACGCTGTTAGCGGAAACGAAGCCTGTGCGAAAACTATTTAAATTAGGAATGGCAGCATCATCCAGCGCCTGTTTTGCGGCTACATAACTTAACAGGGTGGTACGACTGCTTCTTTCGGGAAGGCCAGTCATTGCAATAAGCGCCCAGTTGCTCAGTTTAACTTCGGCTACGGGGAGTTGCTTTTTATGTATGGTATCAAACAGGGTAATATCGGCCATGCCGGCTTCTTCGCGTTCAAAAGCAGCCAGGTGCTCGGCAACGTTATTCCCGATACCGGAAATAACGCCCAAACCTGCAATGTACACCGATGAACTCATTTTTTAATATCTATTTTAAAGAGACGCAAAATCTTGCGTCTCTACGGTTTTTTAAAAATTTGATCCATATTACCTGCTGAAAACGCAATAGCTTGCTTGCTGTTTGTCTTTTCAACCAAAAATAACACTGCCTTGTATTTATCCTCTAAAACATCTACCCAGCCACAGATACAAACTTGCAAAATATCATTATCCAGCAGGTAATTTACCTGGTTTTCAATAAAACCGGCGTCAAAATTATCCTGTATGTAAAAGGCATGTTCGCCTTTAAAGCTATTGCGGATGCAAATTTCACCGATCACAATATTGGGCAAGGTATATACGAAAAGTGAGGGACTGGCTACATCTTTTGCCGACTCAAAATATTTGATGTCATTATCCAGGCTGGAATTGGCATTGGCTAAGATCAAACCAACATCTTCCGGCCGATAATTCTCCTTTTTAAAAGTATCCTTCAGCAACATTTCCGACGCCAGCCAGCCCAGCTTGCTCAAATTATCCATCTTATAAAATTTAGGATAATTCAACTGAAAATGCTGGTATGCCGAAAGTAAAAAGCCGGATAAGTCAGCCTCTTTATTCTCAAAAAGCTGCTCTTTATCCTTATAAACCGTCCCGTTGCTGATGCTGCAAAGCCCTGTGATATATTTTTCTGCCGGCAATGTTCGTCGTTTACCTTATCTGTCCAAAAATAATTGATTATTTGCCAAAAACCACGGCTGCATTACAACCGCCAAAACCCGATGCTGTTTTCAAAATATTTGTCGCCTCTAAATGCAGAGGTGAAGCAATTACGTTTACCGGCTGGCTAACACCCCGCTCTTCAAAACCCGGTGTAGGTAAAAACAACTTTCCTTTTAGCGATTGTATCGAAATAATACTTTCGGTTAACCCGGCCGCACCCAAAGTGTGACCATAATAACCTTTTAAGCTATTAAGCGGGACTTTCTCTAATCCTGATAAGGCAATCGCATTAGCCTCCATTTCGTCGTTATATACCGTTGCAGTGCCGTGAGCGGATATGAAATCAATATCACTATTATTTAAATCCGCATCTTTCAAAGATTGATGGATCGCATAACTTAATTCCTGCCCCGTACGGGACGGCCCGGAGATGTGGTTGGCGTCATTGCTGATACCACCGCCTTTAACCTTTATATTGCCTTCGTATTTTTTATTGGTCGACAAGATGATCGTACCTGCGCCCTCACCTAAATTCAAGCCATCGCGCGATTTATCAAAGGGCCTGCAAACCTGCGTGCTTAATGCCTGGAAGGATTGAAAACCCGATAGTATAAATTCTGAAATGACATCCGCCCCAACGATAACTGCATTCTCATATTGCCCCGTTCGCAATAGGCGCATCCCTGTGATCATAGCGATTACGCCGGATACACAAGCATTGGATATGATGATGGGCTGATTGAAAAAACCAAAATGTTCCGCCACTAACCTTGCTGAGGTTGACAGGGCGATCCGTTTTTGCAATTCGGGGCTGTTCTTTTCCGTTTCCAGCAGGCTGATGTTGCCTTTGGTTGAAGACACGATCAGTACTGTTTTTTTATTCGCAGCATCCAAGCTACATTGCTTTAGTGCCTCGCCAATAGATGCAATAAGCAATTGCTCAAATTTGGTGTATTGTTGATTTGACAGGAATTCGGCTTCGCCAAACAAAGCAGCAAAATAGGACAGGGATTGATGCTGATGTTGCTTTACCGCAGATCGACAATTTTTAAGATTCGCGAAATTCTCGGCAGTGGTTTTTCCCAGCGGGGTGAGAACATTATCAGCTAAAACAAAAACATCCGGACTGCGCATAGGCTTTACTCATTTTTGCTGAACACCTTCATTTCGCA
>Ga0206840_1143_pt1 | contig 12223 bp, 14 predicted proteins | sample Alteio_BWOrgCont_24_FD_152633 | JGI IMG/M metagenome (GOLD analysis project Ga0206840, IMG submission 152633) | Enriched cells from forest soil in Barre Woods Harvard Forest LTER site, Petersham, Massachusetts, United States -... | ecosystem: Environmental > Terrestrial > Soil > Temperate forest >... | reverse complement strand
GTAATGGCGTTTTTATAGCGCCAACCAATAAAAAAAGCAAGATTAATTCTTGCTTTTTTTATGCACTTATTTTTAATAGATTTACATCATGCAAATATCTTTAGAAAATACCTTTGTTCGTGAATTAGCTATCCATGGCGATATAGCTGCTGTTACTGACAATGACGAAAGGACGTTTGATGTGAAATTTGATAAAGTTTTTAGCAAGGATGAATTATCTAAAGAATTTACCATTAAATTTAAGGTGAAGGTCTCTAATACATCAGAGTTTACCTTATCAATTGTTTACGATTGTATTTTTATTACAGATTCACCAATCAATGATGAATTTAAAAACTCGCATTTTCCCAATGTAAACGCTCCGGCAATAGCTTATCCATATCTAAGAAGCTATATATCTTTTCTTACATTGAATTCAGGGTATGAGCCCGCAATTCTTCCAACAATAAACTTTACAAGTTTTTTGCAACAATCTAAAGAAATGAATGAAAATTCAATGATATAGATATTTTTCGAATATTAAGCGAACATTCCCAATTAGTTATATCCCCAACACCTGCTTCAACTTTACATACCCTGTTTTACTTACGGGTATTTTTGCGCCTGATTTTAAGATGGCCAGGTGGCTGTCTTTTTCGTAGGGATCTATTCGGGTAATTTCCTGAACGGCTACCATATAGCTGCGGTGTACGCGCACAAACTGCCGGGCATCCAGCGTTTGCTCGAAGAAACTCATGGTTTTGTTTTTGAGATAGGAGCCATCCTGAGTAAATACACTCACGTAGTCATCATCGGCCTGCAGGTATTGCACATCGGCAACGGGTATTATTTTTACTTTGGTACCGGTTTTTACTACAATACGCTCGTGCTGGGCGGGAGATTGAGCTGCATATTCCAATAGCTTTTCGGTTTCCTTTGGCGCTGATGTAGCGGTAGCGCTTTGTGTCTGGGCCAGGTATTTTTCGATGGCTTTATTAAAACGCTCTTTACTGAATGGTTTTAACAGGTAATCAACCGCGTGGGTTTCGAATGCTTTGATGGCGTATTCATCAAACGCAGTGGTGAATATCACGGCGGGCTGTTTATCCACCAGTTCCAGCATTTCGAAGCCGTTTATTTTGGGCATTTGTACGTCCAAAAATATCAAATCAGGCTGGTGTAGTTGGATCGCTTTCAGACCTTCGAACCCGTCATTACACTCTTGCAATACTTCTATCTGGTCAAACTGTTGTATGTATTCCTTTACAACCATGCGGGCTAAAGGCTCATCATCAATAATTAAAGCTTTGGTCATAGCTGCGGTATTTTTATTATGGTTGTAAATATATTATCATTTTGATGAGTTTCCATCAAATCGTTACGCGCAAAAAGCAAATACAGGCGGCGCTGCACACCACTCAAACCAAAACCCGTTCCCTGGCGCGGGCGCGAGGTTTGCGGGTCGTATGGGTTTTGCACCATTAGCACCAGGTAATTTCCCTCCATTTCGCCGCGAATGCTTACTACTACATCTTCGGTGGTATCATACAGGCCGAATTTAATGGCATTCTCTACCAATGGTTGCAGCATCAACGCAGGCAATATAGCCGCGCCGCAATTATCATCGCAGCTTACCTCGGTTTTAAGACGGTGGCCGAAGCGAACCTTTTCTATTTCCAAATATAAATTGAGGTGTTCCAGTTCTTCGGTGAGAGTTATTTGCTGCTGATCGTCCTTCTTTAATGTTCCCCGCAAAAAGTCGGAAAGCTGGTGGATCATCTTGCGCGCTTCATCCGGCTTAAAACCGATAAGCGCGTTGATGGAGTTTAAGCTGTTAAACAAAAAGTGCGGTTGCAACTGCTGGCGCAGGTTATATAGTTCGGCATCGCGGGCCAGTCTTTCGGCTTCGGATTTGCGCTTTTCATTTTCTTTTTGATCGAGTTGGGAATACCATATCATACTGATCATTGCCATCCAGCCGATAGCCAAAAAGTTGGTGAAGAAACGGATAACCAGCGATTTTGTCATAAAGTTGGCGTATACCTGTTCCGGGTTTATAAATGGCAATATCCAGCGGCTGCCTGCCATGCATATAGCTGCAAGGGCCACACACCAAATAAATAAGTTGGTATAGCTGCCTTTACCCGGCTGGTAATAGCGCAGGTTATTGTTAATTAGCCAGCAGGCTGCTGCAAGCAAGATGGAACTTACTACTGCATCGGTTATGGCTATGAACCAGTCAAAGTCAAAACTATGCAGTATGTAAGTTTGAAGGGCGGTCCACACCAGCCCGCATACTACAAATGCCTTTAGCAGTTTTGAAAATGTTAATGTTGATGGGGTAGCCAAGTGTTAGTGGTTAGTTAATCAGAGATTAGAGACTAGTTTTTTAAAGCGATGGGTTTTAAACCCATCGCTACTTAATTATTAATAACTACGGATATCTACTCCGGCAAAAATGGAAACCCCTTTTAGCACTAATACCTTATCACTGTCGGCAGGGGCTGAGGTGCGTATGCGTTTATCATCAACACTTGCAAACACGGCAGCCATATCGGGCACTACGCGCCAGTGTGGTGGAACAACAATTTTGGTTCCGCCAAATATTTGGGTGATGTCAATAACTACATGGCCGTCTATATTAGCTTGTGTAAAATCAAGTTCTGCACCGCCAAACACGTTTACGATCTCGCCGCCTTTAAAGTTTTTGGACAGGATGGTTTTCTTTACACCACCAAATACTGACACCGCGTCTAAATAATCATCGGCGCTTGGGCGAAAACCTGCGGAAGATGTATCAGCCGCAGGCGGTGGGGTAGAGGACGATGTTGTAGTATAATCAACCACAGGGTCGCCCGGTTTTGAAGATTGGTAATGACGCCAATCCCATTTGCCATTGGTGAAGTTTTTCCAGTCATCTTTATCGCCTTTATGGTTACGTTTTAATATGACATATAACCCAATGCCGATAAGCAAAAGAGGCCAGGCCACATCATGCCTTTCATAACCGGGTATATAGTCGAACAAAAAGATTACGCCTATTATCACCATTAACATCCATGACGAACTGCGCCAATGGTGTTTTGCGCCTATATAAAGGCCTAATGCAATTAACCCTGTTTGCCAGCTTATAAGCCAGTTAGGGAAAAAGAATAAATCAAGTTCGTTAATCAGCAGCAAGCCGCCTACAATTAATAAAATGGTCCCGGCAATGGCTTTGCCACTACGCGGACTGGGTTTGTTGGTATAATCTATATCGTTACTCATGATCGTCGTTTTAAATTCTCTAATCAAAAGTAAAGTAACAATAAAGCAATGCAAAAACAAAACTGGTGGTTTATTTAAACAAGTCGGTGAATGAGGGTGATATGTCGGTGAAATTTCCGGGGTGATTTTTGATAACGGTCAGCGCATTTAAATTGATGTAAATTATATATAATTTAGGCCGCAAAAAATCTTAAAATAATGGAGCAAGAATATACCATTTCGACAGGTACAAAGATATTTTATGGGGCACTCGCAGTAGGGTTATTTGGCTTTTCGATATTCCTTTTTTCAATGCCGAAAAACGTTAATGTTAGCCCTGCCGTATATATTTTACCATTGTTGTTAATGGCCGGTTCGGTTCTGATTATTGTTAATATAATTAAAAGGAAAGTGATTATTTATGATGACCGCATTGTGTGTATCAACCTGCTTGCCACCAAAGAACTGGCTTTTACTGATATTAAGGGATGCAGAATAGGGCAGAAGGTGATTTGGATTGAACCGGTATCTGATAATTATCCTAAGATCACGATCAGTAATTATATTGATTTAGGAAATAGCGAAGACCTTGTAACTTATTTAAAAACTAATTTCAAAGACCAGGATGAAGCTGATCTTGAGCAAGAGCATGATCGGCTTTTACATGATACCTCTATTGGCACTACCGAAGCAGATAGGGAAGAAAAGCTAAAAAAAGCCAAACAAATAAGTATTGCTTATAATATTACTGGTGTGGTATTTGGTTTCGGGCTGATATTTTTTGAGACCCAGTGGAGCGTCGTTTTACTGCTTATTTATCCCCTAATTGGTATCGGCATAATATTACTTAGCAACGGACTTATCAAATTCTTATCTAACAGGAAAAGAAGTGTTTATGGTTTTATTGTTATTGGATTTATAATGCCGCTTTTCATTTTGTTTTTTAAATCTATGGACGATCATAATGTATATAGGTATGACAATGTTTGGTTGCCATTTGCGGTAGTAAGTCTTGTCGTTTTTGGCGTATTAGTTGCTACCGGAATAAATAAATCTGTCGGATCAGTTACCGGGCAGATCATTGCAATGCTCGTGGTGGCTTTATTTTACGGCTTTGGTAGTGTTTTGCAGGTGAATTTCGCCTTCGATAAATCTACCGCAAAAGTATATCATGCAACAGTGCTTGATCACCGCATTTCCCATGGAAAACATACCTCTTATTACTTAACCCTGAGCCAATGGGGACCTATGGATAAAGAAAAAGAAGTTGATGTGCATAGATGGTTATACAATGATGCGGCGATAGGCGATACCGTTGAAGTAGATTTTAAAGAGGGTTTATTAAATATACCCTGGTATACAGTAACCAAATAACTACTGCGGCCTATGAAATAAGCCCACATAAGCAGCCTTACCCAAAACATGACCCTGCATTAGCTTAAAGATATTAGCCCTGGTTTCAGGAACAGTAGCGGCTGCTTTTTCGTCTATTTTAATATCTAAGGCAAATATTTCGAAAACATAATGATGTAACGGACCCGACGCCGGAGCACCAGGTCCACGGTAGCCTGCTCCAAAATAGCTGATCTGGTGACTACCATCAGGCAGTTGTGCTCCTTGTGGTACATTTTCGGGTAAAGTGGTTATCTGGCCGGGGATGTTCCATACCATCCAGTGCAGGTTGTCTTCGGTGGTTTTCATTAATGACAGATCCACATCATGCATCCAAAGCACAAAGCTTTGTGTTCCGGCAGGTACGTTGGTCCAGGTTAGGTCAGGCGAAACCGCTTTATCACCGGCAACCTGGGTGTATTTTAAAGGTATAACCGCGCCATCGGCAAATGCTGTTGTAGTTAACACCATTGGCGGTATGCGTACGGGCTGCTGTGAAAGCGCCATTGAAGCGGCGCTGATTAGAATGGTTGCAATAATTGATAATCTTTTCATTTTGGCAGTATTGGTTTGTAGAGATAAAAGTAAGTAAATATCAATAATGTTTGATTAAACCGTTATTCCTTTTTGTTATTATACCTCCGGTTCCTGCTGGCTTAGGCAATGAAAACTGCCTAATCCCCATATAATATCTGTCGAATCGATACCAATAACTTTTCTTTCCGGGAAACAGCCCTGTAAAATTTCGAGCGCTTTTTCGTCTTTATCGCAGCGATAGGTGGGGACCACAACAGCGGCATTACCAATATAGAAGTTGGCGTAGGATGCCGGCAGGCGCTGACCATCATAAACTACTGCATCGGGCATGGGCAATTCTATAATATCCAGTTGCTTGCCGTTTAGCAGGCGCATGCTTTTAAGCGTTTTTAAGTTATCCTGCAGGATGTGGTAGTTGTCGTCATTCTTATTTTCTTCAACAACCGTAACAACGGCATCTTCGGTTACAAAGCGGGTGATGTCGTCAATATGGCCGTCGGTATCATCACCAACTATACCATCGCCCAGCCACAGTATTTGTTCGGCACCGTAATAGTTGTGCAGGTAGGTTTCAATTTGTTGCTGATTAAGGCGCGGGTTGCGGTTTTTGTTTAACAAACACGCTGTGGTCGTTAAAATGGTGCCCTTACCGTTAAAATCGACCGAGCCGCCTTCCATTACAATATCGGGATGGTAAACAGGCAGGTCGAAATGGTTGGCTATTTTGGTTGGTATCACATCATCCAGATCGAAAGGCGGATATTTGTTACCCCAGGCATTGTATCCCCAATCGACAACTACTTTTTGCCTGGTTTCGTTATTTATCAAAAACGCCGGGCCATGATCGCGGCACCAGGCATCGTTGGTTTCAAATTCGAAAAATTCGATCTTGCTCAGATCAGCATTAACTAGCAGCAATTGCTGTTTGGCAAAAGCAGTCATTTGCTCGTCGTTAACATTGATGCGTACTAACTCGCCTTCGGTTAATGCTTTAATGAAAGCGCAATATTTAGGATAGATAGCCGTTATTTTCCCCGGCCATGATTCTTCTTTATGTGGCCAGCTTAACCAAGTAGCGGTGTGCGGGTGCCATTCTGCAGGGAAGTGAAATTCGGTAGGGTAGTCCATAGTTGATGGTCGATGGTTCATAGGATTGCCGCTTTGCTAATTGTCTGAACCTTGATTTATGGGATTAGATGATTTACTTGATGCCTGTTTACGGGTTAATTAATCTCCGTCGATAAGACGTTTAGTAATTGGTTTGTATGAGTCAATACGCCTATCTCTAAGGAACGGCCAGTGGCTGCGGTAGTAATCGGTTTTATTGAGGTCCAGTTCCTGTACAACTATTTCCTCATCGTCGTGCGATGCCTGGTAAATGATGGCACCAAACGGACTTGAAAAGAATGAGCCGCCCCAAAATTTAACGCCGGCTTCTTCGCCTACACGGTTAACACTTACTACATACACACCGTTTGCAACCGAATGCGAACGTTGTATGGTTTGCCATGCGTTGTATTGTTCGGTATTGGTAGCCTCATTCTGGGTGGTTGCCCAGCCAATTGCCGTTGGGTAAAATAATATCTCGGCACCCATTAGCGCGGTAATGCGGGCCGCTTCGGGATACCATTGGTCCCAGCAAATTAATACGCCTATGGTAGCAAATTTGGTTTTGAAAACCTTGTAACCAAGGTCCCCGGGAGTGAAGTAAAATTTTTCGTAAAAACCCGGATCATCAGGGATGTGCATTTTGCGGTATTTTCCTAAATAAGCGCCATCAGCATCAATAACAGCAGTGGTATTATGGTAAACACCCTGTGCGCGTTTTTCAAACAGTGAAGCGATGATAACTACGTTCAATTCGCTAGCTACTTTGGCAAGTTCGTTAGTTGACGGGCCTGGAATAGCTTCGGCCAGCTTGAAGTTATCGTAATCCTCCACATCGCAAAAATAAAGCGAAGTGAAAAGCTCCTGCAAACAAACTATTTGCGCGCCTTTTTTGGCAGCTTCGCGCACTTTTAAAATGGCTTTTTGCAAATTTTCCTGCTTATCAGCAGTGCAGGTCATTTGCACCAATCCTACATTTACTTTGCTCATGGCGCAAAGGTAAGATTTTTAAAGATTGGGTTATTAAAGATTAGTTAATTGAAGATTAAAAGATTAGGTATGGCGGTGGTTGGATATTAATCAAGGGCTGGTAAGTTCAAAATTTAACACTAATTAACTAATCTGCACTCAACTAATCTTTGCTTTTCCTACCTTTGCAGCAATGACAGAAATACCCGACCCGCCAAAGCTTAAAACGTGGAAAGATAAACTTTGGAGCATTACAAAAACAGTTTTAAAAATTGCAATAAGTGGTGCACTGCTTTATTACGTTTTTAGCAAAGTCCCGTTTAGCCAGGTAAAAAATAAGCTGTTAAGCGCTAATTATTGGTGGATGTTTGCAGGGTTGATCTGTTTTTTTATATCTATCGTAGTATCGTCCTGGCGTTTGTCGAGTTTTTTTAAATCTATCGGGTTAAAACTCGACCCAAGGTTTAATTTTAGACTGTATTTACTTGGACTATTTTATAATTTCTTACTACCGGGCGGTATTGGCGGTGATGGCTATAAGATATACATATTGAATAAAAACTATAAACATCCCGGTAAGAAAATATTTTGGTCGATCCTTTTTGACAGGCTAAGTGGATTATGGGCAATCGGGCTAATTATTGTGGCGTTAATTTTTCTTATCCCACAAATTGACATCCAGATCGCTATACCATTAGGAATATTTTTGGCCGGATCGGCCATTTATTATTTTGTTGCCTATATGTTTTTCAGGGAGTACACAAAATTTTTTTTCCAGGCTCATGCAAAAGCGGTTATTGTACAATTGTTCCAGGTTTTAACGATAATATGTGTGCTGTTCGGGCAAAATTTTACGGGTAAGTTTTCGCCATATTTATTATCATTTTTAATTTCGGCACTTGCCACCCTTGTTCCTACAATTGGGGGCGCCGGTGCCCGCGAAGCCATTTTTACAAAGCTTTCCGGTGTATTTCATTTAGATGTTAACCTTGCGGTATTTTTATCGATATCTTTTTACTTAACATCGCTTTTGGTCTCGTTATTTGGAATTTATTATGTGTTACGCCCAAGCAGGCTTGCAGAGGGTTTGCCGCAGGATGAAGTTATAAAAGATGAACTTGTAGCTGAAGAAAATAAATAGCATGAACATAATTGTAACAGGTGCAAGCAGCGGGGTAGGCTTTGAAGCGGTTTTAGAGCTGATATTATCAGGCAAACATAAGGTTATTGCTCTTGCGCGGTCACAAGACAAATTGGAGCGATTGGCAGAAATAGCTGCGGGCCTGAATCCTGACTGTGTTTTATATCCAATTGCTTTTGATATTGTGCATGACGACTATGCAGACCTTATACAATTTATAGCGGCACGTTTTGATAACCAGATTGATATATTGATCAATAATGCAGGGGTATTGATAAACAAGCCATTCGCTCGGTTATTGGAGACTGATTTTGTAGAAATGCTGCAAAGCAATTTTATCGGCCACGTACGCATTATTCAAAGCCTTTTTCACCTCATGCCGCAGGAATCTCATATTGTAAATATAGGCAGTATGGGCGGTTACCAGGGAAGCGTTAAATTTCCGGGATTGGCCGCCTATTCAGCCAGTAAAGCCGCATTGCATAATTTAACCGAATGTTTGGCGCTCGAATTTATCGAACAAGGTATTAAAGTTAATTGCCTTGCTTTAGGATCGGCACAAACAGAGATGCTGGAAAAAGCTTTCCCAGAATATCAATCGCCGGTAATGGCTTTTGAAATGGGCAAATATATTGCTGATTTTGCCGTAACCGGGCACCGCTTTTTTAACGGGAAGATATTGCCTGTTGCGGTGAGTACGCCGTAAAATGAAAAAGCGCATCAATCGAATTGACGCGCTTTAATTTAGTTTAAATGGATTTCATTTTTTTAAGAATAGCATAATAATAGCTATCGTTGCTCCAACCTGGCCGATCCAAAATAGAAACATCCATTTAATATTGTCAGCCTTTGATTCTCCTATTTCTTTACGAACATTACCAACCTCCTGCAGAAGATCATACTTAACATTAGCTAAGTCTTCTTTGATGAGAAGAATATCATCTTTAGTAGCCAATGTTTTAATAGTTGCTTCCACAGATCGTTCTGTTTTGTTATCGATGTATTTAAAGATAGCCTCGGTTGTGTCGTTACCTAATTTGTCGGATAACAAGGTATACAGCCGGGCGGTTTCTTTTGCTTCTAAGTACATAACAAATATAATGATAAGGTTTAGGATTTCAATTTGTTTAGGAGTTAGTTTCTGCCGCCAAGTTTGATAAATTCATTTACTATCACTTCAGATATGTATCGTTTGATGCCGTCTTTGTCGGTATAGTTGCGGTTAGCCAGTTTGCCTTCAATGGCCACTTCATCGCCTTTTTTTAGAATGTCTCCGGCTATTTGCGCTTGAGGTCCCCAGATCACCAAATTGTGCCATTGGGTTTCGGTAATTTTTTCGCCCTTGTCGTTTTTGTAGCTTTCGTTGGTGGCAATGGCCATACGCGCCATTTTTTTGTTGCTTTCAAATGTTTTTACTTCGGGGTCCATACCTAAGTTACCTACCAGGCGTACGCTGTTTCTTAATGAGTTCATGTTTTTTACGTTTAATTTTTCGCATTTGTTAATTGACAGGACAAATGTGAGGATGATAGGAAATATTAGTCGGTTATTAAGCGTTTATAGTCGACAATTTTCGTTTGCAAACGTTTGCAAATGGATAATAATCTGGTTATCTTTGATTTATGAATGCGGAAAAAACATGTTTAGATTGCGGGTCGGTAATACATGGCCGGGCGGATAAGAAGTTTTGTAATGACTTATGCCGCAACAATTATAATAACCAACTCAACAGCAACAGTTATAATTTGGTGCGGAATATTAACAATGTTTTGAAGCGTAACCGCAGGATACTGGAAGAATTAAATCCTACCGGGAAAACAAAAACCACCCGCGACCGTATGGCTTCAAAGGGTTTCAATTTTAAATATCTTACCCATAAATACGATACGCAAAACGGTAAAACCTACCATTTTTGTTATGAATACGGTTACCTACCTTTAGAGGGCGATGAGGTATTATTAGTGAAAAGAGAGGATAAGGATTAAACGATAAAGGCAACCATTATAAATTATTAAAATGACTGCCTTAAATAGACCGTTATCCTTTTAATACAGACATGGTTAACGCCAAAGCTTCTTTAGCAGCTGTTGGATTGTAATTTGCGCGTTCATCGCAACTAAAGGCATGATCGGCGTAGGAGAACTTCACGTTGATATAATCCTTGCCGGCTTCATCTAATGCGGCCGTTACCGTATTAATATTTTCGGCCTTAATATGCTGATCTTTTCCTCCCCAGAAGAATAAGTGTTTGCCCGAAAGATTTTTTGCTTTATCCGCAATTTGATCGGTGCCACCACCATAGTAGGAAATCCCCGCCTTTAACGGCACTATCGCATTTGCCAGGAACGAAACCTTGCCGCCTAAACAATAGCCGATGCTAAATACCTCGTCCATTTTTACTTTTTGGGTAGAAAGCCAATCGTAACTTGCTTTTATATCAGCTTCTAACCCTTCGTTTGTTAACCCTTGGTAATGCGACATAACGCTGGCGAAATCGTTATAACTAAATTCGGTGCCTTTTGGCGCAGTGCGATGAAAAAGCTCAGGCGCAATAACAATGAATCCTTCGGTCGCAAACATATCTGCAAGCTTGCGTATATGGTGATTAACGCCGAAAGCTTCCTGGAATAAAAGTAAACCGGGCGCATTGTTTGTACCCTTGTCAGGATAGGCGGCGTAAGCCGCCATTGTTGTGCCATCGGCAACCTGTAGTGAAATGTTTTTTTCCATGGTATAGAATGATTTAACAGCTAATATGACAAAAGTTCTGCCGAAATAAATAGAGTAAACGGTATTTTACAAAACGGTGAGACTACTGCCGGTGTTACTTTTGATATTTGTAATAAAAACTCATGCAGCATCTATTCTCTCCTTTAAAGAATATTGAATTTAAAAACCGCATTGTCGTTTCGCCAATGTGCGAGTATAGCAGCGTAGACGGTTTTGCCAATAACTGGCACCTGGTGCATTTGGGCAGCCGGGCCATTGGCGGTGCAGGTTTAATTATTACCGAAGCCACGGCAGTATCGCCCGAAGGACGAATAAGTTTTGCCGATTTGGGTATTTATAAAGACGAACATATTGCCAGGCTTAAAGAGATAACAGATTTTATACATCAACACGGAGCAATTGCAGGTATCCAGTTGGCCCATGCAGGCCGTAAAGCCAGCCATATAGAACCATGGAATGGCGGCACTCAAATACCATCAAATCAGCCCAATGGCTGGAAAGCAGTCGGCCCAAGCGCCATTCCATTTGCGGAGAACGAGGAAGCACCACTTGAACTGGACAAAGCCGGGATTGAAAAGATAAAAGCTGATTTTAAAGCAGCTACCTTACGTGCTATACAAGCGGGATTTAAAGTTATAGAGCTGCACGCTGCGCATGGCTATTTGGTTCACCAGTTTTTATCGCCGCTAAGTAACTATCGCACAGATGAATATGGGGGATCATTTGAAAACAGGATACACCTGCTATTGGAAATAATCGAAGTAATTAAGCAAGTTTGGACTGATGATAACCCATTATTTGTCCGCATATCATCAACCGATTGGGCCGAAGGCGGGTGGACGATAGAAGATTCTGTTAAGTTAGCTAAGATACTGAAAGACAATGGTGTTGACCTGGTGGACTGTTCATCCGGTGGCAATGTTGCTGCGGCTAAAATTCCGCTAAAGCCGGGCTACCAGGTTGAGTTTTCTGAAGCGGTTCGCAAAACGGGTATCTTAACCGGCGCAGTAGGACTAATAACCGAACCCAAACAAGCCGACGACCTTATCAAAAACAACCAGGCCGACCTAATATTTCTTGCCCGCGAAATGCTGCGCGACCCGCATTTTCCGTTACGCGCGG
>Ga0206840_1115_pt1 | contig 12263 bp, 9 predicted proteins | sample Alteio_BWOrgCont_24_FD_152633 | JGI IMG/M metagenome (GOLD analysis project Ga0206840, IMG submission 152633) | Enriched cells from forest soil in Barre Woods Harvard Forest LTER site, Petersham, Massachusetts, United States -... | ecosystem: Environmental > Terrestrial > Soil > Temperate forest > O... | reverse complement strand
CCGACAGGCAGCTACAGCAATGGCAGTACGGACGCGTCAGTGACGCCGACTCTCGCCGGCGGCAAAGGAATTGGTCCATTCGATGTGCAGACGACCCTGGGCGCGACGCTGCCAGTGGCAAACAGCAATAAGCTGGGCCGGCCTATCGCGTGGAACACGGCCTTGCAGTGGAAGGCCGATCCACACTGGTGGCCGGAGGTTGAATTCAATTCAACCTTTTATAAAGGCGGCCCGAATGACGGCAAGACGCAGAATTTCGTGACGCCGGGAATCGTGGCCCGCTATCCATTGCATCATCGGCTTGGCGTGACCCTTGGCGCCGGGATACAGATTGCCACATCCGAATTCCACACTTACGATCACTGATTGACTTTTACTGCACGCATGCCATTTTAATCACGATCAAAACACGAGAGCCTTCGCTGGCTCAAGATGACAGCGAAGGCTTTCGTGACTACTACTTTTACTCCTGAACGACGGCCTTGACGAGATTACGCGGGCTGTCGACGTCGATGCCACGCAGAATTGCAGTAAAGTAAGCGAGCAGCTGCAGCGGAACGACTTCGAGGATGGTCAGCAGATATTCGCTGACGTTGGGTACGGGGATGGTAAAGTGCGCGTACTTCGGCACCTCGGCATCGCCTTCCGATGCGAGCGCGATAATCTCCGCGCCCTGGGTATGCATGTCTTTCATCAGCTGCACTGTCTTTTCGTAGCGCAGGATAGAGTCGGGATCGCTGCGATCCTGAGTCGCGATCATGACAAGCGGGGCATCCTTGCTGACCAGAGCATTCGGACCGTGCTTTAGCTCGCCCGCCGGATAGCCTTCAGCCTGCACATAGGCCGATTCCTTCAGCTTGAGCGCGCCCTCGCGGGCCATGGCATAGTGAATACCGCGGCCGAGGTAGAGGAAGCCACGTGCGTCGCGGGTGTGCTCCGCGACGGCGGACAGCTGCTTTGCCCATCCATCGAGTGAAGATTCGAGCAAGCCGGGCAGCTTCTCCAGCTGCTCGATGACACTCGAAACGGAGTGGGCTGTCATGCGGCCGCGCAAACGCGCCATAGAAAGCGTAAGTAGATACAGCACGACGAGCTGCGTGGTGAAACTCTTGGTCGCGGGGATGGCTTTTTCCTTGCCGGCAAACGTTGGAAGCGAGGCGTCGGCTTCGCGCGCCATCGTCGAATTCGCGTTGTTGGTGATAGCGACTGTTGCCAGGCCACGCGACTTGCCTTCGCGCAGCGCCGCGAGCGTGTCGGCCGTTTCGCCTGACTGCGAGATGACGATCACGCCGGGGTCCTGCAGCGTGTGGGTCGAGCGATAGCAGTATTCGCTGGCGTATTCGACATCCACGGTCAGGCCGGCCACGTCTTCGAGCATGATCTCGCCGGCAAGCCCGGCATGGCGGCTCGATCCGCTGGCGGCAATGACGATGCGCTGATGGCCGCGCAAGGCGTCCGTGACAGCGGCAAAGGCGTCGGAGTTCAGAGCTCCTTTGGACACATAGTTGCGAATGGTTGCGGCGAGAGCCTCGGGCTGTTCGTAGATCTCACGCAGCATGGCGTGGGGAAAGGGGCGTGTCTCGAGCGATTGCGGCATAGATTTTCCTTCGTCCTTGAGGAACTTCTCTATTTTCGCTCAAATCCTTCCTGTATGGACGGCTATACAGGAATTTACAAAAGAAAATGGGTGCAGGCGACTGCTCGCCTGCACCCATTTGGGAGGTTAGTTTTTAGAACGCATATTTCAGTGAAAGCTGAATATGACGCTCCGCGGAATTGGTATTGGTGATCTGGCCGAAGTTGGCATCCGACACTGTGCTATCAGGCGATTGATAGTCGGCAATATTGAAGGCGTTGAAGAAGTCGGCCCGGAAATCAAACCGCTGTTCACGCCAGACCGGGAATGACTTCTCGACAGACATATCGACCTGTTCATAGCCGGGACCGCGCAGTGAAAACGGCCGAACGTCTCCGAAAGCATTGTTGGGCTGCTGGGCGAAAACGCAGGTGCCATTATATTTAGTGGGATCAGCGCCGCATGCATATCCATTGTTTGGATTATTAGGATCTAGTTGCACATAAGTCCCCCAATAAGCATTAATGGAGCGATCAACGACTTTCAACGGTCGGAGTTGGCTGGGCCGCGACGCAGCGGCATACACGAGGCTCGAATAATGCGAAGGTGAACCTGCTGTGACCGGGAAGGCCCCATAGCTGACATTGGAGCCGGAAAGTTTCCAGCCGCCAAGCGCGCTGTCTACAAAGCGATTCCAGTCCCCTCCAAAGCGCTTTCCACGTCCGAAGGGTAGTTCATACACGCCCGTCACGCTCAGCGAATGGCGGATATCGAAGCCGGCCGGACCCCATTCTGCAGCAGGATCATAAGCATCCTGCTGATAGTACTGACCGCTATTAACATTCGAAACACCGTAATAACCGAAGTTGTCCGTCAGCGACTTGGCATAGGTGTAGTTTGCCGTCAATTCCAGCCCACCTTTGACATGCTGCCGGAAAACAGCCTGGAGAGCATTGTAGTTGCTTGCTCCCTCTGTCTGGCTGATCTTGATGACGCCAGTTTGACCAACGATATTCGCATAAGGAGCTGTAGCTCCCGGAGCAGTCAACTGATTACCCCAGTACGGCTGTGTGAGATGGTGCCCAAGTATCCCTACATAACCAACCTGGAATGTAGAGCTTGGGGTTACCTCATACTCACTGGATAGTGTGACCTCCTGGGTGGAAGAAGGCTTGAGATCCTTCGGCCACACATAAAAGGTTGTGGTGGGTACGGCCGTGGTTGGAAAACCATTCGAGGCATTGAAGAACGTGCCCTTGGAAGTGATGACACCATTCGAATCAGCGGTCGGATTCTGGCCCTGCTGCTCGAAGTCCGTGTGGAAAGGCGGGTTTTGAGTCAGGCGAAGGTTTGCACCCATGCCTTCCAGATAGCTGGTTATGCCATAACCGCCACGAACTACCCAGCGGGGAGTTGCCTGATACGCGAATCCGAAGCGCGGCTGGAACTGTGTATAAGTGGGATCATAGAGGGCGCGGCTATTACCATCCACTCCCGCATATTCGATCTGCTTGGTCGTCATGTTGACGTTAGCCATCTTATTGTTGACTTCAAAGATGGGCTGATCGTACTCCCAGCGAATACCGAGGTTGAGCGTCAGCCTATCGGTCACCTTCCAGTCATCCTGCGCGAAAACGCCGTCGCGCCATTGGCGCTGACCAGTCAGGCCAGTGACATTGCCAATTTGGACATCATTGACTCGATCGAGCAGAAAGTCAGCGAAAGGATAGAAGCTTGATGAAGAAGGAAGTGCGGAATATTGCCCGTTATAGGTAAAGTCGCCCAGCTCTCCGTCATTACCGGGATAAAAGCTGTTCTGTTGATACCGGGTAAACTGCGCACCGAACTTAAATAGGTGCTTGCCGCGCTGCCAGGTCAGATTGTCAGCATATTCAAAGACGTTGTCTACAAAGACTTCCGGCTGTGGGTTAGCGCCGAAGCCATCAGGAAATCCATTTTGAGAAGACGTCGTTCCCTCAGGCGTACTTCCTAAAGTCTGCAGAGCAAAACCGGCAGCTAGCTGGGGATTGCTGGGGATGCCAACGGTGGCATTACCGGCTGTTCCGAAGATGCCGCTAGGGTCAGTGGTGATGCCGCTATTGAATTGGATTCTGGAATAAGACGCACGCGCATAGTTGACAATAGCCGGCGAAAAGGTATGTGTCCAGGTGACAGTTCCAAGGTGATCTGGATAATTTGAAGCGCTGGGAAACTGGACTGGAACCGGATCGCTTATGGTTGCATCCTGAGCATACCCCTGGGTGTAGCGACCAGAGATTACATCGTTATCGTGGAGATGCCAATCGACCTTGACATCGCCCTGATCGTTGCGTGAAAAGATCTTCTGTGGACCGATGAAGTTATGAAATATGCCTAGAGAGTCTCCATTTCTTATAGAGTTCGCGGTATTGTTGGGAAGCGGATAGGCTTCAGGATGAGCAAAGAGAAATTGAGCCACTGGATTTACGATCGGAACCTGGTTGTTTGTATAAGGAACAGGCCTGCCATCCGGTCCAAGGTTCTGAGTATCATAAAGCTGAATTCCAAGGCCGCTTTGGATGGCAGAAAGGTCACCCGTGCGGAAGGCTGCCGGGACTACACTGAACTGGCTTTGGCCGGTGGAATGATAGCGGAATGCTTCATAATCGGCGAAGAAGAACAGCTTGTCCTTGATGATGGGACCGCCAATCGTTCCGCCAAAAATGGTTTGCGTATATGCCGCTTTCGGCGTGCCGCTCTGATCGTTCACCCATGTATTGGCGTTGAGCTTGTCATTTGAAAGAAAACCGAAGGCGCTTCCGTGGAAGCTGTTAGTACCGCTCTTCGTCACCATGACGACTTCGCCGCCGTTCACGTTGCCGAACTCGGCGTTGGCGTTCGAGGAGATGACACGAATCTCTTCGAGCGAATCCGGGCTGGGGCTGTAACCGATGGTGTTATTGAGATTTTCGTTGATCTCCTGGCCGTCAAGCAGGAAGTTGTTGGATTGCTGCCGGCTACCGTTCACATTGGCTTCGTTATCTGCATTTGTGGAGCGCTCGGACGAGTTGGATGAACTTCCGTTCATCATGCCGTAGGTGCCGTAACCGGTGGAAACTGCGCCAGGGGTAAAGACGGTCAACTGCGAGAAGTCGCGGCCGTTCAGAGGCACGCTGTTGATCGTGTTTTCGGTGAATGTTTCACCGTTGGTGGCGTTTTCCGTCTGCAGGATCGGCTGCGATTCTTCACTCACCGTGACGGTAGTGTTGGCCTGACCGACGGTCAACGGGATATCGATCTTGGCCACCTGATCGATTTCGAGAGAAAACGGTCCATAGCTCGCGGTCTGGAAGCCGGCATCTTCCACTGTCAGCTTATACTGGCCGATCTGCAGGAAGCGGATCGAGTATTCTCCGGCCTGATTGGTAACTGCCGTGGTTGCGACGCCTGTTGCGACATTGGTCGCAATGACCTTTGCCCCGGAGACAATGGCTCCGGAGGAATCTGTGATAGTGCCACGGACGGCGCCGGTGACGGTCTGCGCAGTCGCGGGGATCGCGACCGAAAGCAGCAGAGTACACAAGAGCCACATCAGCGATGCGGAAATACGTTTCATGAATAGCCTCCAACGAGTGATGGTGCAAACTGAAATGCCACGCCGGAACTAACGTCCGCTATGCGGCGAAGATCATCAGTCTCTTTTCCCAGACACACTTTGAAATGGACTGGTTTTCAGATTTCACATAATGTATAGACAACTGTACTAGCTAGCAAGGGAAAAGTTACGGACAGAAGAAAAAACTATGGGCGGCATAAGGCCGCCCCATGCGAAGGTTTCCCGGGCGACGGCAATCTCTTCTGTTTTCTTATGTTTGTAAAGAAAGTTCCGGAATCCAGGGTTTCCGGAGGTCAGCGCGTTATGGCCGAAACAAACCTCTCGGTAATCGCCTGCGGCTGGGTGATCGCAGCGCCGACCACGACGGCGAAGGCTCCCAGGTCGAAGGCGCGACGCAGGTCTTCCGGCCCATGGACATGGCCTTCTACGACCACAGGAATCGACAGGGAGCGGACGAGCTGCTCCACCAGATTCCAGTCCACGCAGCGCCTTCCGGCAGTCGAGGGTGTATATCCGAACATGGTGGTTGCAACGGCGACGGCACCGGCCTGTTCCGCGGCGCGAGCCTCCTCGAGGATGGCAATGTCGGCCAGGACTGGCCTGCCCAACTCGCCCTGGATACGCGGCAGCAGCTTCTGCCACGGTTCGGCGGAGGCGGGACGACGGGCGCTGCAGTCAAGACCGATGACGTCGGCGCCGGCATCGACGATTTCCCGCGCGGAGTCAAAATCCGGGGTGATGAACAGATCGTCATTCTCGATTCGCTTGAGGATCCCGATCACCGGCAGGTTCGTTTCCCTCCGAACGGCCGCAATGCAATCCTTTCCGCCGAGGCGGAGACCGCCGGCGCCGCCTCGGATTACGGACAGCGCCATGCGCCGCAGCGTATCGACGTGGTCGAGCGGATCGCCCGTGAGGGCCTGACAGGAGACGATGAGCTTGTTTTTTAAGCTGGCCGGAAATGTCACAGGTGTTGTCATATAGAGCTGTTGAGTTGTGGAAGCATGTTAAACGATTGAATTCGAAATGTGCGCAGTCTGTGCAGTCATGACTTATCTGTGGGGCAATTTTTTATATCGCAGCTACATTCAGATTCCAGCCCGCAGTGGACCGAGGAGCGAAGGTGCCGAAGAGCCGTACGCAAGACGAAGAAGTATTTCACCCACTAGACAAAAACGGATTTATACCTCTCTACTTCCAGATCCAGCGCGCGTTGATGGAGAAGATCCAGTCGGGCGAGCTCTCCGAAGGCGACCCTCTGGCATCGGAAGAAGAGCTGTCGCGCTACTACCAGGTGAGCCGCATGACGGCGCGCCAGGCGCTGCACGGGCTGAAGACCAGCGGCTACGCATTCAGCGAAAAAGGCCGCGGCACCTTTGTCACTAAGCCGAAGCTCGAAAAAAACATCATGCACCTGCAGGGTTTTACCGAGGACATGCGGCAGCGCGGCATGAAGCCGAGCTCGAAGCTGCTGGAGCAGATGATCGTCTCGCCGACCGAAGACCTGGCGCAGCGCCTGAAGCTGGACAGCAACGACAAGCTGGTCCATTTGCGCCGTCTTCGTCTTGCCGACGGCATTCCTATGGCGATCGAGGATTCGCACATTCCACTGAAGCAGTTTCCGGGGCTGGACCGGATCGACTTTGCCAAGCACTCGCTCTACCAGACGCTGCGCGAACGCTACGGCGTGCGCGTGGGCTATGCGGATGAGATTATCGAAGCGCTGCCGGCGACAAAAGAAGAATCGGAGCTGCTGACGATTCCCCGCAAATCAAGCGTGCTTTCGATTACCCGCGTGATCATGACGACGCAGGAGACGCCGGTTGAAGCTGCCTGCTCGCGATATCGCGGAGACCGCTATCGCGCTTCGATCCGCGTGCCGATGACGGCGATCGAATAATCCGGCAAGAATAAAAACGCGCGGACGCGAATCCTTTCTGCTCCCGAACAAGTCATAGCTTGTACGTATAGACGTGTGCCGATGTGCTTACGATGAAAACTGCTCGCGTGCTGCGGTTCGGCCCCATCGCATCTATACCGCTCATCTCGAGCGATAAAAATAACTCTTTAGGGGGATGGGTTGATAAAAAATTGCGATGACAATACCAACTTGACGAACGTGAAGGATGCTGCGCGACGCATCCTTGCTGAGCAATTAAAAAACTTGCAGAACTTTTTTATAGGATCGATCGCTCTCGCTCATTTCTTAACCTTTTCTGCTGCTAACATAGTGATGAGAGTGACTTGGCTGTTTGAACATTCAGCGGTCCGGTCCGCCTTTGAATGCACGAGCGTGTGCGTTTAAGGAAAGTTCCGCATACTGTGCTAGAATCGCGCTTCTGGTACACCTAATAGCTCCAGCTTTGTCTTTCGCCCTGTTTACCTAACTGCCGTCATTAGGCACGGTGAAGAAAGTCGGGAATCGATGCTTGCAAAGTGTCTTAGGTGCGTTACATTATTCGCCAAGAGTGGATGTCTGCTGGTCGCGTTGTTTGCGGGGCACGCTGCTTTTGCCGAAGGCCCGCAGTCGACGCCAAGCATCTTCGCACCTGCCTCTACTCCGGCGACTTCGATCTATGAATTGTCCTTATTTGTCCTGTCGATTACCGGGGCGATTTTCGTCACCGTGGCCGGACTTCTTGCCTATGTAATCTTCCGTTATCGGCAGCAAGGTCCGGACGACACCAGCGAGCCGGCACAGATATATGGATCGACCCAAGTAGAACTGGCCTGGACTGTCATTCCTGTGTTGATTGTCGTGGTGCTTTTTCTTACGACCGCGCGCATGATCTTCGCGATCCAGGATGCGCCGAAGCCAAAAGCGGCCGTGGATGTCACGGTGGTAGGTCATCAATACTGGTGGGAGTTCAATTATCCCAAGCTCGGCATCCACGCAGTCAATGAACTGCATGTGCCGCTGAGCAATCCGCAGACGCCGACGCCAACCTATCTCACGCTGCTCTCCGCTGACGTGATCCACAGCTTCTGGGTGCCACAGCTGTCGGGGAAGCAGGATTTGCTCCCTAATAAGGTAAACGACCTGTGGGTTGACCCGCAGCATCCGGGAGTCTACGTGGGGCAATGTGCGCAGTTCTGCGGCGTGCAGCATGCCAAAATGCTGCTGCGCGTGTATGTCGATACTCCAGAACAGTTCGCCGCCTGGGTCAAGAACCAGCAGCAGCCCGCGGTATCCGATGACAGCGTGGCGGCTGGACGCCACGTCTTCGAGACACAGGCCTGCATGAACTGCCACACCATCACCGGAACAGTGGCAACGGGCCGCTTCGGGCCGGACCTGACGCACCTGATGAGCCGCGACACACTCGCCTCCGGTGCGACGACGAACACACCGGACCATCTGCGCGAATGGATACGCAATCCGGACACATACAAGCCGGGGTCGTTGATGCCCGCAATGCAGCTGAATGATCAGCAGCTCGATCAGCTGACAGCGTACCTGTCGACACTTCGCTAGTTTTTAGGAGCACAACGGATCATGGCAGATTCAACGTATCCGATTCCCGGTTCACTGGAAGCGCCTCCACGACGCTGGTCGCAGGCCGCTGTTCTTGAGTGGCTGAACAGCTGGGTAATCACCGTCGATCACAAGAAGCTCGGCATCCTCTACATGCTTTACGCCATCTTCTTTCTGCTGGTGGGTGGAGCGGAAGCCATTGTCCTCCGCATCCAGCTGATACAACCGAACCTCCACATCATCTCGCCGCAGGTCTTCAACCGGCTCTTCACCATGCATGGAACCACCATGGTCTTCCTGGTGGGCATGACGTACATCTTTGGATTCGCGAATTATCTGATTCCTCTGATGATCGGCGCGCGCGACATGGCGTTTCCACGGCTGAACGCATTCAGCTTCTGGATGACGTTTTTCGGCGGCCTGCTTCTTTACTACAGCTTTCTCGGCGGTGGACTGTATGGTGCGGGCAATGCTCCGGATACGATGTGGTGGGCCTATGCGCCGCTTACAGAGCGTGCCTTCTCGCCCGGCCACGGCCCCGACTACTGGGCGCTCTCACTGATCGTCACCGGGTTTGGCACAATCGGCGCCTCTGTCAACGTGATTGCTACCGCATTCTGCATGCGGTGCAAAGGCATGACTTTGATGCGCCTGCCGCTGCTGGTCTGGCTCAATGTGGTGACCTCGGGACTGGCTCTCATTACGATTACTCCATTGACTGCCGCTCAAGTCATGCTGCTGATCGACCGCTACCTCGGAGGGCATTTCTTCGATACACAGGCGGGTGGGTCAGCTTTGATCTGGGCGCACTTCTTCTGGATCTTCGGGCACCCGGAAGTCTACGTACTTGTGCTTCCGACCTTTGCGATCGCGAGCGAAGTGATTCCTGTCTTCTCGCGTAAGGCGATTTTCGGATACCCGGCGATGGTGGCGGCTTCGGTCGCGATCGCCTTTGTGAGCTTGGGCGTCTGGGCACACCATATGTTCACCATCGGAATGACCTCTGTGGGCAACGCCTTTTTTGTGCTCTCAACCATGCTGGTAGGCATTCCGACGTCAATCAAGATTTTCAACTGGCTGGCCACCATGTGGGGCGGGAAGCTCCGCTTTGCCACGCCGATGCTCTTCTGCACGGCTTTCGTCGTACAGTTCCTGATGGCGGGCCTTACCGGCATCATGCTGTCGATTGCGCCCTGGGACTGGCAGTTGCACAATTCCTACTTTGTGATCGCGCATTTTCACTACATCCTGGTCGGCGCCATCGTCTTCAATATCTTTGCCGGAATCTACTACTGGTATCCGAAGGTCACCGGCCGCATGCTCAGTGAAAAGTTGGGCAAATGGCACTTCTGGCTCTTTCTGCTCGGATTCCATCTCACTTTCACTGTCATGCACATTCCTGGCCTGCTGGGCATGCCGCGCTCTATCTATACCTATGAGGCCAACCGCGGCTGGGGAACGCTAAACCTGATCATCTCTATCGGTGGATTCATTCAAGGAATCGCCGTCCTCGTTTTTGCCGTGAACCTTATCTGGTCATACTTCAAGGGAGAGCACGCCGGGAACGACCCGTGGGATGCCTGGACGCTGGAGTGGTCGACACCTTCGCCACCTCCTGCTTACAACTTTGCGACCGATCCGGTGGCCACAAGCCGCCGCCCCCTATGGGACCTGAAGCATCCGGATGATCCCGACTGGAAGTATGAGTGAGGCCTTGACCCAATGAGCACTGTCGCAGTTACACATTCCGAAGCGGAACACGCGTGGGTGCAGCCTTCAAAGGGCCGCGTCGCGATGTTCTGCGTGATTATTGCCGAGTCGGCCATCTTCACCATCTTTGTCGTGGCCTACATCTACAACATCGGCAAAAGTCTCTATGGCCCAACGCCGAAAGACGTGCTCGAAGTCCCGATCTTCAACTCGATCTGCCTGCTCTCGAGCAGCCTGACCATCTGGCTCGCCGAACACGCGATCGAGCGAGGCAAGATAAAGGTCTTTGGACTATGGTGGGCGCTGACATGGGTGCTGGGCGCGATCTTCCTTGTCGGAACCGGGATTGAATGGCACAAGCTGATCTATCAGGATGGACTGACGATCAGCACGAACCTCTTCGGCACCACTTACTATGCCATCGTCGGACTGCATGCTTCGCACGTCATCATCGGTCTACTGGCGCTGCTGACCGTGCTGCTGTTCACTATCACCGGGCATGTACGCCAAGAACATGCCGAACGCATTCAGGTCCTGGCTTTGTACTGGCACTTTGTCGATGCCGTATGGGTGGTTGTCTTCACCGTCGTTTATATTCTTGGCCGTTAGAGAGATACGCATGGAAGCACACGAGCACTCCACTACTTCAACTCCGCACGGCGACACGATCCACCTGCCGGCGCCGACGGCGTGGCCCATTGTGCTGGCCTTGGGCATCACGCTGGTCATGGCCGGCGTAGTGACCAATGGCGGCATCAGCATTCTGGGTGGTGTGCTGGCCGTGACCGCATGTGTCGGCTGGTTCCGGCAGGTGCTGCCGCATGAAGCGCACGAAGACGTTCCCGTCGAAGAGCATGACGTTACCATTACCTCGCTGCGTACGCATGTCACACGGATCGAAATCAGCGAGGAACATCGCGCGCATCTTCCCGTCGAAACTTATCCTGTGCTTTCCGGAATCAAGGGCGGCATTGCCGGCGGCATCGCCATGATCTTCCCGGCGGTGCTGTACGGAATCATCGGCTATCACAGCATCTGGTATCCGGTAAATCTGCTCGGCGGCGCGGGCGTGGCCAACTGGAGCAACCCGACAACGGCCGATATCGCTTCTTTTCACCTGATGCCGCTCATCATCGCCACCATCATTCATATCGCGGCAAGCGTGCTGGTCGGCCTGCTCTATGGAGCCATGCTGCCGATGCTGCCGAGACATCCGATTTTATTGGGCGGGATAGTAGCTCCGCTGCTCTGGACAGGGTTGCTCCACTCGTCGCTGGGCGTCATCAATCCTGCGCTCGATGCTCGCATCAGCTGGGGATGGTTCGTGGTCTCGCAAATTGCTTTTGGTTTAGTGGCCGGCCTGGTGGTCGCGCGGCAGGGGAAGATTCGCACCGATCAGTCGATGCCCTTCGTCCTGCGCATGGGTATTGATGCCTCAGGCATGCATAAAGATGAAGAGGGGGACCGCCACTGATGAACGCGCGTCTGTTCTTTGGCAGTATTCTCGCGCTGTGCGGCCTGGCGTCGCTCGGCTGTAATCATCTTTCCGGAAAACCTTCCGCTGGCGCCGAAGCGGTCCGTCCGGACAAGGTGACGGACTTCTCGCAACTCTACACACAAAACTGCTCGGCGTGCCACGGCGCGGATGGCCAGCATGGCGCCGCGATCGCACTTGCGAACCCCGTATACCAGGCCATCGTAGACGAGGGCACGCTGCGGGATGTAATCACAAACGGCGAGCCGGGAACGCTGATGCCTGCGTTTGCACAGAGCGCCGGCGGCATGCTCACCGACGAGCAGGTGAATGCACTGGTCAGCGGCATGCGCTCGCGCTGGTATCGCGCCGATGCGTTGCAGGGTGCGGATGTTCCGCCCTTCAAGACAACGAAACAGGGTGATTCAGCGCA
>Ga0206840_1142_pt1 | contig 12280 bp, 11 predicted proteins | sample Alteio_BWOrgCont_24_FD_152633 | JGI IMG/M metagenome (GOLD analysis project Ga0206840, IMG submission 152633) | Enriched cells from forest soil in Barre Woods Harvard Forest LTER site, Petersham, Massachusetts, United States -... | ecosystem: Environmental > Terrestrial > Soil > Temperate forest >... | reverse complement strand
TAATTATAGGGTGTACTTTGTTTTTGCACACTATCAGTGCTTGTCCGTGCCAGTAAAATGAAAACCTGTATCAACAGGCTTCGGATAAGGTCGTTTCCCATACGGCTCGGATTTTCACTTTCAACAATAATATCCTCAAATAGCGCTGTTATTTTTTGATGCAGCGATGATGGGATATTAATAACGGCATCGTCAACATCGCCGTTAAAGAAAGCAAACTGGCTGACATAATCATTCGCCAGCAGGAAGGACTGGAAGAACTCCGCCGAAAAATGGATCACGTAGCCGTCAACTTCCCCTTCAAAATCCCAGGAATGCACCTGGCCGGGTATCATAAAATATATCTGATAAGGCTCAACGGGGAAAGTTTTAAAGTCGATAGAATGTGTTCCACCGCCTTTGGTAAATAAAACCAGGTGATAGAAACTATGTTTATGGGGGAAGAACAGGTCCTTGTGTTTTTGAAGATAAAGCCCAAAACGGCTGATGAGCATATCATCCTGCTGATAGTCAGATAGCTTACAGATATCATATACAGGGATGGGCGTTTTCATTTCGTAAACAAAGGTAGGTGTTAAGTGCAGTTATATACGGTACAAACTGTAGTATTAATGGTACTTTTTACTGATTGTCCAAGAAATATGTGGGAATGCTTTAAAAAAATAATCCCCCGCAGGGAGGCGGGGGATATTAGTGGCCCGTCTTACTCGCTAATTCGGACCAAACCTAAACCTTATCGTTGCAAATTTGTGAATTTATTATGAACAAACGATGAAATTTTTTAAAAAAAGTGACTATAATTAATTCCCATCTTTACAAAAAATGTAAAAAATTTATGACAAAACCGGATAGCATCATATTTGACATGGATGGAACACTTTGGGACGCTGTAGATACCTATGCGGGCTCGTGGAATATTGTTTTTAAAGAATTGAACATCGACCGAACCATACCCCGTGAAGAACTGGCAAAAATGGTGGGCTGGGAGGGTAAAAAAGTGTTGGAAGCTATCATGCCTGATTACGACGAAGAAACAAGACAATCCATTTATACCCGGGTGAATGAAGTGCGTCGGGAATTACTGCCCAAAAATGGCGGAATGTTGTATGACGGCGTGAAGGATGGCCTGGAGCAATTAGCCGGTAAATACCAGCTTTTTATTGTGAGCAATTGCGCAAAAGGGATCATCAGGCTGTTTATGGATTGGGCCGGGATAAACGAACACATTATTGACGAGATCGCTTACGGGATAAATTATATGCCCAAAAATCATAATATTAAGATGCTGATAGAGCGGCATAACCTGCAAAACCCGGTATACGTTGGCGATACAGATGGCGATGCTGAACAAAGCCGGTTAGCAGGCATACCCTTTGTATTTGTAAGCTATGGTTTTGGCGAAACGGATAACCACGACCTGCGGTTTGACAGTTTTACCGATTTTACGGAATACTTTATGAAACTTGTCTGAACCTGAATTCGCCGAATTAACGAATTTGCAGAATTTTGAATACTTGCAAACATTGAAATTCGGGTAATTCTTAAATTCAATAAATTCCGGTTCAGACAATCTTAAACAGCAAGCGGCAAGCTGAAGTAAAAAGAAGTACCCTTTCCAAAGGTACTTTTTACCCATATTTTTCCTTTGTGGCGCTGTATGATCTCGCTTGAAAGATACAACCCGATGCCAAAACCCGAGATGTGTTTTTTATCCTCATCATCTACACGGTAAAAACGCTGGAATATTTTTTCCTGGTCTCTGGGTTTGATGCCGATTCCCTCGTCAGTAACAGATACGTCAACACAGTTGCCATCCACAACCTCGGTGCTAAAAGCAACTGTGCTACCTTTAGGCGAATATTTGATCGCGTTGCTGATAAAATTACTGATAACCTGGCCTATTTTTTCCCTGTCGGCATTCACGTTAATAATGCCTTGCGGCTTAAACATTAAAGCATGTGAACTGGTTATCATGCGACTATCGTTAATGCTTTCTTCTATCAGTTTGTTGATGTCAAAAACAGTGCGCTTCAACTGCAGTTTTCCCGGTTCTAATTTTGAAAGATCGAGGAAGCTGTGTATCAGGCCCGTCATTTTATTGATTTGATTACCGGCTTTTAGCAGGGCTGTTTTTACAAACGGATCGGGAGAGCCGGCTAACTTAGTTTCAAGCAACTGGACATAAGCCTTCAGCGAGGTAAGCGGTGTCTTCAGCTCGTGGCTTGCCATCGCAATAAAATCATTTTTTCTTATTTCATCGCGCTTACTTTCTGTTATATCTACAATAGTGCCCAGCATACGGTAGGGTTCCTTTTTTTCGTTGAACAGCACTACACCTTTAACACGTATCCAATGCAGCGATTCGTCGGGCCAGAATATGCGTGCCTCATAAGCATAATTACCGGTAATTATTGCCTCACCATAGGATTTGATGATGATATTCTGCATATCATCCGCATGAACCTGGTTGCGGATGGAATTAAGCGTGACACTGGTTTCCGGCGGATGGCCAAATATGGCGCCCATTTGCGACGAGAAGTTAAAATCTAAATCCGGGATACTCAGGTCCCATACAGCCAGCCCGGTAGCCTCGGCAGCTAATAGCAGGCGGTTCTCACTTTCAACGGCAGCCTCCATGGCTTTTACCTCGCCTGATATATCTATTACCGTATTCAGGATATAGATCACTTTGCCATCGGGCCCTGTTATAGGGATATTGGAGCACGACCAGTAGTGTTCTTCCGTCTGATGGGTTAAGGGATTTAATGTATCAAAGCGATAAACGGGTACATCTACATTTTCACCCGTTTTGATCACTTTGGTGAAAACATTGCGTGCGGTAGTTTCATCCCCCGGATCATCATGGTTATCCGGAAATATCTCGAAAAAACCTTTCCCCAAAACGTCCTCCCGTTTTACCGATGTTACCTGCAAATAAGCATCACTGGCAGCCATTATTGTAAAATGCGGCGCATCTGCTTTTACTAAGAGTGAGCCAGGCGATTTTTCAAAAAGTATCTTAAACAGACCTTCAGTCAAGTTTTCCAAGGCGTACCAGGTAATTTTTACGAAATAAAAACGCAGTCAAGGTAAAAGTTTTTAATGAAAACGAAAAGTATGTTTATCGTAAACAATTGTGACTCACATAGGTTTTATGTACTTAAATAATAATATATTATTTGAATATTAAAATTGTGGTTAATTAGGCCAAAATAATTAAGTTTGGAGCTGACCGTGCCTTTCCTATATTTTCCTTAGCTACAATTATTTTACATTTTCAGTAAAAACAACTGTACATACTTCTTGTTAAAGTACCTAATAAATATTTATAGCCGTGGATTATAGAGATAGATAATAATCCATATATGAAACCTATTCAGCAATGAGTAAAGAAAAAAATAAAAACAAACAAGAGCCTGCATACCATTCCATCGCTAAAACGCCAACAGGCATAACGGGCCTGGATGAAATTACAGGTGGCGGCATACCTAAAGGGCGTCCAACCCTTGTCTGCGGTGAAGCAGGTAGTGGCAAAACATTATTATCTATTGAGTTTATTGTAAGAGGTGCACTTCAATACGGCGAACCTGGTGTAATTATGGCTTTTGAAGAAAAAGCTGATGAATTGGCCGCTAACGTGGCGTCGCTGGGGTTTGACCTTGAGAAGCTACAGGCTGATAAAATGATCAGGGTTGACCACGTGCATATTGAAAGGTCGGAAATTGAAGAAACAGGCGAGTATGATCTTGACGGTTTATTTATCCGCCTGGGCCATGCTATTGACAGTATTGGCGCCAAAAGGGTGGTGCTTGATACCATCGAAAGCCTTTTTGCAGGTTTAAGTAACCAAAATGTATTGCGTGCCGAACTGAGAAGACTTTTTTCACTGGCTTAAGGAAAAAGGCGTCACCGCCGTTATAACCGGTGAGCGCGGCGACGGAAAATTAACCCGGCAGGGATTGGAGGAGTATGTATCGGATTGTGTTATACTGTTAGACCATAGGGTTATTAACCAGATATCAACCCGCCGCCTAAGGGTGATCAAATACCGGGGAACTTTACACGGCACCAACGAATACCCATTTTTAATAGATGCCGATGGGATTTCGGTGCTGCCGGTTACTTCATTAAAATTAGAGAAAAATGTAGGCTTTGACCGTATATCATCAGGTATAAAAGCACTGGATGAAATGATGGGTGGCAAAGGTTTTTACCGGGGCGCAAGCGTGTTGGTTTCGGGTACAGCCGGGACGGGCAAAACAAGTATTGGAGCATATTTTGCGAATGAAACTTGTAAAAACGGAGAGCGCTGCCTGTATTTTGCTTTTGAAGAATCGCCTCAACAGATAGTGCGAAATATGCGGTCTATCGATCTGCATTTAGAAAAACATGTGAAAGCCGGTTTACTCAAATTTTACTCAGCCCGACCAACACTTTATGGGTTAGAAATGCACCTGGTGGCCATACATAAGGAGATCAGGAAGTTTAAGCCGAGTGTGATTGTATTGGACCCTATAACAAATTTTATTACCATCGGTTCAATGGGCGAGGTGAAGAATATGCTGATACGCTTAATAGACTTTTTACAGGAAGAGCAGATCACCGTAATGTTTACCGCGTTGACTTTGAATACGCTTACCAGCGACCAAACCGACGAAGGCGTGTCTTCATTAGTTGACACCTGGCTGCTTGTAAGGGATATTGAGTCGAACGGCGAGCGTAACCGTGGCATGTATATCATGAAATCGCGCGGGATGAAGCACTCTAACCAGGTACGCGAGTTTGTGATCACTGATAAGGGACTTGACCTGGTGGATGTTTATTTAGGGCCGGATGGCATACTGACAGGTTCGGCCAGGGAAGCTCAAAAGATACAGGAAGAAACAGGCGAAGCCATACGCGATTACGCTGTGAGCCGCAAAGACCGTGAAATAATACGCAAACGGAAAGTGCTGGAATCAAAAATAGCCACACTGAACTCGGAATTTGAGTCGGTAGAAGAAGAACTGAATAAGATTTATGAAGAAGAAGAATTACGGAAAGAGATATTAAATAAAAACAGGGAGGCGGCGACCAGGATAAGACGGGGAGAAGAAATAGGCGCCAAGCCCAAAACTGGTAAAAAATGAAGGACGACAATAAAGAAAGATGGGAATTAAAGCTGTATATAGCCGGTAAAACACCAAAGTCGGTTATGGCATTAAATAATCTTAAAAAATACTGTGAAGAGCATCTGCAGGGCCAGTACAAAATAGAAGTAATTGACCTGTTGGTACAACCACAGTTGGCCGAGGGCGACCAGATATTCGCTATACCTACGTTGGTGCGCAAAGTGCCGGAGCCTATACGGAAGATCATTGGCGATCTTTCTAATGAAGAAAAAGTATTGGTCGGGCTAAACATTATCCCGGCCTAAGCATTATAGTATAATGGCAGATAAAAAGGGTACCGTGGGATTTGGTGTTGATAGACAGGAATATAAGATGCGCTTGTTTGTTACAGGCGCTTCTCTTAATTCTGCCAGGGCAATTGCGAACCTGAAAGTTATTTTAGAAACTTATTTAAAGGGAAAGTATAAGCTCGACATTATAGATGTGCACCAGGAGCCCCACAAAGCGGCGCTTGAACAGATAATCGCCTTACCCTTATTGATAAAAAGCGCCCCTGGCGTCGAAAGGAGATTGATAGGGGATATGTCAAACAAGGAAAAAGTGCTTAGCGGCCTTGGAATAAATGTATGAACCAGCTGATGGAAAAAACGAAGTCATACGAACAGCTATTAGCTGAGAACGAAGAGCTTGCGTGGCGACTGACGGAAGCAAATGATACCATCGAAGCCATACGCACTGGCCAGGTGGATGCACTTGTTGTTAATAACGGGGGCAATCACCAGCTTTATACCCTGAAAACAGCCGATCATACTTATCGCGTTTTTATTGAAAAGATGAGCCAGGGTGCGGTTACAATTAGCGAAAACGGCTTTATCCTTTACAGTAATTCGCGGTTTGCCGAAATGGTTAAATATCCATTGGATAAAGTCATAGGCCAGCTTTTCGAAAAGTTCGTAACTGACGGCTCAAAAAAGAAATACAGGCAACTTGTGTCATCCGGATGGAAAGAAGATATAAAGGAAGAAATAGATATAGTAGATATATTTAGTAACAAGACGTGTTGCCTTTGTTCCTGCGCATCGCTTGATATGGACGGGGGAGTCGCTTTAAGCCTGATATTAACAGATCTGACCACACAAAAGGCTAACCAACGGCAATTGCAATTACAAAACGAGCAATTAGAAGCGACCCAAAACCTGGTTATACAACAAAATGATGAGCTGGAAGCCACGGTAAAGGAGCGTACCAAAGATTTGTCTATTAGCAGGGAGCATTTTAAAATATTGTCAGACCATATCACCCAAATGACATGGACCAACCTTCCAAATGGTGAAGTGAATTATTATAACCAGCGATGGTACCAATATACGGGCCTTACTTTTGCAGAAACTAAGAAACATGGCTGGCGAGCTGTAGTACATCCTGATGATATAAAGGAAACATTAGAAAAGTACGCCGATGCATTGCAGACGGGACAGATATTTGAAGTGGAAAATCGTTACCGCAGGGGTACTGATGGTGCCTATCGATGGCATTTGAACCGGGCCATGCCGTTGAAAAGTGATAGTGGCGAAATCCTTTTTTGGGTGGGTACAGCAACAGATATTGAGGATCAAAAACGTGAGCTGGAACGGAAAGACGAATTTATTGGCGTGGCGAGCCATGAATTGAAAACACCGCTGACAAGCCTGAAAGGATACCTGCAACTCATTACAGCGCAATCAAGAGATTCGCTTTCGCCGGTAATGAAAAATTATCTTGACCGGGCTAATACGTCAATTTATAAACTGCAACACCTGATCGACGATCTGCTCGACGTAAGTAAAATTAATGCAGGCCGGTTAAATTATACACTTGAAACTGTTGACCTGGGAACTATTGTTGCTTCATGCATTGAGAATGCGGTGCATATGTACCCTCATTTTGAATTTGAGTTTCATAATGGCATCGAACCCATCGTAAAGGGTAGTGCCGAACGTTTAGAACAGGTGGTCATGAACCTGGTAAGCAATGCCGTTAAATATTCTAAAGACGATAAACGGGTTATAATTAAAATGACCGTACACGAGAACTGGGTGCGGGTTTCGATAACCGATTTCGGCATAGGTTTGCGCAAAGAACTGCAAAAGCGGATCTTTGACCGTTTTTATCGTGTCGAGGAAGACAAAAAATACCTCATAAGCGGTTTAGGGATGGGGCTTTATATTTCTGCACAAATAATCAATACCCATGGCGGTACCATAGGCGTAGAAAGCGAACTTGGAAAAGGTTCGACGTTTTATTTTGAACTACCTTTGGTGGATAATTAGATACCTCAGATTTTATCGTTTGTTTATTGTTCCTTTAAGGTCAATATTTATATTGCATTAATAAACAACCCCGTAATGACATTAAAGGAAATCAAGGATAAAATAGTTCATGGTGATCTCAAATCGCTGATATATCCCGGAACTAATACCGACATCCATCCCTCGGATGTAGCTAAAATAATGGATACGTTGCCTGCGGATATCGCCTTCGACTCCTTTTCAGCTTTTCCCGAAAGAAAGAGGCCCCTGTTATTCGCTTACCTGGGGCATTTTCTTCAGCGCAAAATAATTGGCCGGCTCACCCGGGAAGAGGCCGCGGCAATACTGAATCATTTAGAATCAACAGACAGGTATTCATTTTTTGTTTCGCTCAATACCCTCGAGCGATCAAAATTTATCGAATACCTGGATGCCAAAAACAAAAAGGCCACCCAGGATATGCTGGGTTATCCCAGGCAAAGCGTGGCTCGCCTGGTTAATACGGATTTTGCTACCATTAAAGCCGGTATGACCATTGCCGAAGCTAATAAGTATTTGTGTGATCATCATAAAGATTCGGATACTGCCAATGTGATTTACGTAGTTGATGATAACAATAAGCTGATAGACGATATACCGGTAAGGCGGCTGGTGCTTAATGAAACCTACAAAAAGGTAAGCGATATAATGGATGGGGTGGTGATTAAACTGAATATCAAAGATAATACCGACGAAGCGGTTGTTAAATTCAAGGAATATGACCGTACGGTGCTGCCGGTTACTAATGATGATAACCGGTTGCTTGGCGTGGTAACCATAGATGACGTAATAGATGTAGCCGAGCAGCGTAACACCCGCGAAATGCAGCGTTTTGGCGGTGTGGAATCATTGGAGTACCCTTATGTAAAAACGCCCATATTTTCGCTGATAAAAAAGCGCGCCGGGTGGTTGATCATATTGTTTTTGAGCGAGATGCTCACAGCCACAGCCATGGGGCATTACCAGGATGAACTGGCGACAGCATTGGTTTTAACTTTATTTATTCCGCTCGTGATGTCGAGCGGGGGTAATAGCGGCTCGCAGGCGGCTACACTTATTATCAGGGCGTTGGCTGTGAAGGAATTGAATTTACGGGATTGGTTTTATGTGATGAGGCGCGAACTGTTCTCGGGCCTGTGCCTGGGTATTGTTTTGGGTACTATCGGGTTTTTGCGTATAGCCGCATGGCAGCAGTTACATTGGTATGATTACGGGCCGCATTGGGTATTGATAGCTACAACCATATTTTGTTCGCTTATAGGCATTATCATGTGGGGGGCGTTTAGCGGGGCCATGATACCCATGCTATTGAAAAAGCTAAAACTTGACCCGGCAACATCATCGGCGCCATTTGTAGCAACATTGGTGGATGTTACAGGGTTGATAATCTATTTCAGCATAGCAGGTGTGATATTGCATGATACATTGCTGAAACATCATTGATCTGGCTTTTTTATACATTTTGACCTATGGCACATAATCTGAAAAGGATTATCCTGGCTGGTATAGCAGGGATACTATTTTGCTCATCCTCAATAGCCCAAACCTATAAACCACCCGTTTTTACCGATCCTGACAGGCTGAAGAAAATAGAGGCCACTTATGCGGTAATCGATAAGATATATAAGGACTATGCAGACCAAAACCATTTCCCCGGCCTGGTTTACGGCATTGTAGTGGATGGCAAACTGGTGCATAGCGGGGGCGTAGGATATGCCGACCTGGCCAATAAAACGGAAGCTAATTCACAATCAGATTTTCGTATTGCTTCCATGAGCAAAAGCTTTACGGCGATGGCCATCTTAAAGCTAAGGGATGAAGGCAAGCTAAAGCTGGATGACCCGGTATACCTGTATATCCCCGAGGCAAGGAATATGAAGCGTTTGACCAAAGATGCGCCGCCGCTTACTATCCGCAATTTGTTGACCCATACAGCCGGTTATCCGGAAGATAATCCCTGGGGCGACCGCCAATTAGCCAATACCGACCAGCAATTAATCGCTCTATATAAAAAAGGAATATCCTTTTCCAATGACCCGGGTTTGGGATACGAATACAGTAACCTGGGCTTTGCGACACTCGGTTATATCATCAAAAAAGTAACCGGCAAACCGTACCAGCAATATATTACTGAAAATATTCTGAAGCCTTTGGGTATGACGCATACCTATTACGAATATACCAAGGTGCCAAAGCCACTGCTTGCCAATGGCTACCGCTGGCTGGATGGGCAATGGGTAAAACAACCCATGTTGCACGATGGTTCGTACGGCGCGATGGGAGGGATGATAACTACCATAGAAGATTTTAGCAAATATGTGGCGCTGCATTTAGCAGCCTGGCCGCCGAGGGATGATGCCGAAACGGGGCCTGTAAAAAGAAGTTCTATCCGCGAAATGCAATATCCCTGGGATATTTCAGGTTTCAACACCAATTTCAGGATGGCGACGGGCAGGTATGCCCCATTTGTAGCGGCTTATTGTTATGGGCTCAGGTACCGGAAATATGCTGATGGGACAATAGTCGTGGGCCATACAGGCGGATTGCCCGGTTTTGGCAGCGAATGGTCTGTCTATCCTGAATATGGTATCGGTGTGATTAGTTTTGCTAACCTGACTTATGCCAATGCAGGCTCCATAAATGTGCAAGTGGCCGATACCTTGCTGCGATTATCTGGCGTAAAACCACGACAACTGCCACCATCTTATATTCTGACCAAAAGGAAAAATGAATTGGTAAAACTGTTGCCTGCTTGGGAAAATGCAAAAGCCAGCGGGATATTTGCCCAAAACTTTTTTATGGATTATTTCCCGGATAAATTAAAAGCCGAAGCAACGGATATCTACACCAAAGCAGGTAAGATAACTGATGTTAGCGAGGTTGTTCCTGAGAACCAGATGAGAGGATATTTTATTATGACCGGCGAACAGGCGAACATCAAAGTAAGTTTTACACTGACGCCCGAGAACCCGGGGTTGATTCAAGAATATCATATCGCCCTTGTGTCGAAGTGATACCCGATATAAACTTTCATTCAACTTTTTTTATCCAAAAGATAAAAATATTAAATTTGCGCCTTTAATTAGTTCATTCCGATACCCTGTTTAACAATAACCTATGAAAAGAACTCTACTTTTATTCGCATTACTTATTGCAGCTTCTTCAGCTTTTTCCCAGGCAACGCCAGCCCCTAAAGATACAACCAAAAAGGATACACTGTGGAAAATACACGGTCAAAACACCATCCTGATAAATCAAAGTTCATTCTCTAACTGGGCTGCGGGTGGCGCTAATTCGGTTGCGGCCAATTTGGTTTTTGACTATGATTTTGACTACAAAAAAGGCAACTGGAGTTGGGATAATAAAGTAATATTAGGCTATGGCCTGAGCAAACAGAACGGTACCGACTGGCGCAAAAATGACGACCGGATAATCCTGAACAGTTTGCTGGGATATAAGGCCGCCCAATACTGGCTGTATACCTTTTATGCCAACTTCCAGACCCAGTTTACCAATGGGTACTCCTACGATGCCAATAATAATAAGACACTGATATCAGCCTCCTTTGCGCCTGCTTACCTTACTTTCGGGCCGGGTTTTGCTTACAAGCAATCGGATAATTTCAGGATCAACTTTTCGCCTGTAGCGGCAAAGATCACACTGGTTGAGAACGATTCGCTTTCTAACGTAGGGGCCTTCGGCGTAACCCCCGGCAGCAAGAGCCTGTTTGAGTTTGGTTCATCTATCGATGCTTATTACAAGGTTAACATCGCCAAAAATATTGCTTTTGAAAATATCCTTAAGCTGTATGAGAACTACCTGAAAAATCCGGGCAACGTATATGCAGATTACGCTGCCAACCTGTACATGAAGGTTAATAAATACGTGACCGTGAACGCCGGCGTAGAACTTATATCAGACCCAAACGCTCAAATCCCGGAAACGGTAAACGGTGTAACATCCAGTCACTCGCTTTTGCAGACGAAACAGATATTTGGTGCAGGGTTAACGTATAAGTTTTAAGGTTAATCTAAAAGGATAAGCGCAGGCAATATTTGCTTATGCTTATCTTGCCGACTCAACAATATCGCCGCCATCAATGCGGCCCTTTTTAACGAGGATGAAGCTGCTGCCCTTGTACAATTTATAATTGTCAAAATAGGAAGGTACGCCCGAGGAAGTTAATGCCTTTTGGCTGGTCATTACCCGGTAATGCAGGTGTGGAAATGTGATATCGCCAGAGAAGCCAATTTTTGCTATTTGCTGCCCTGCTTGTATCAATTGGCCGGTCCGTACTATAATACTGCCCTGCTCAAGATGCTGCAACATGCTGAAATCGCCATTGCCATGATCGATGATGATATAATTGCCCCAGGTGATCCGGGTCTGCATCAGCCGGGATGCGGGGTGATTTTACCACCTTACCGCTAAATTCGTTATCAGGGATGGTATTTTGCATATCAACTACTATACCGCCGGCCGGCGCATATACAGGTTTGCCAAAAACAAACCAGTTTTCTTTTTTGAACGCGTCGGTCTTATACATATCCCCGTTCTCATCAACACTTGCAAGGTCAAAAGCATAACGGTCCGACTTTAGTACAATGCCTTTGTCGGCCCTTCCGATCATACTTGCGGCCCCGCTGCTTAAATTATGGCCGTCAACTACGGTAAGTCTTCCTTTGAGCGGTAAATTGAAAGCTGTTTTTGGGATATAAGCGCGCGGCGTGATCACTTTTTTTGATCGATACATCGAAATCAACAGGTAAACGTTTCTTATTATTTTCTTTTTGCTGCGGCGAATCGGCATAATCGAAAAAGATCAGCACGGGCAATACCTCA
>Ga0206840_1140_pt1 | contig 12290 bp, 16 predicted proteins | sample Alteio_BWOrgCont_24_FD_152633 | JGI IMG/M metagenome (GOLD analysis project Ga0206840, IMG submission 152633) | Enriched cells from forest soil in Barre Woods Harvard Forest LTER site, Petersham, Massachusetts, United States -... | ecosystem: Environmental > Terrestrial > Soil > Temperate forest >... | reverse complement strand
CGAACGCGTCAAGCAGGTACAGGATTTGCTTGGAAGACGCATTTTGCTTGAGAACGTTTCGAGTTATGTGTCTTATAAGCATTCCGAGATGCCGGAGTGGGAATTCGTCGCGGAGCTGGCGCGTCGCGCTGACTGCGGTATTCTGCTCGATGTGAACAATGTTTTCGTCAGCGCCACCAATCACGGATTTGACCCAAAAAAGTATCTTGATGGCATTCCGGTAGACCGGGTACGCCAGATGCATCTGGCCGGCTATTCGGAACAAGACACCGGATTCTTGATTGATACGCATGACCACCCCGTCACATCGCCGGTGTGGGATCTCTACCGGGAATCGGTGAAGCGTTTCGGCGCCGTTCCCGCGTTAATCGAATGGGATGACAAAATTCCACCGTTTGAAGTTCTGGAACAAGAAGCCAAGAAAGCCGAAGAAATCAGAGAGGAAGTTCTGGGGGCGAAACGTCATGAGATCCAAGCCGTTGCCTGAGAGTAAACCGTCTTTGGCCGAGATCCAGCGCTGGATGCGCTGGATCATCACCGAACCACGTGGTATCCGGGAAGCCTTAACCTCGCCATGGACCTTGGACCCTTCCCTGGCCAATCGGTATAAGGAACCGGATCGTCAATTAAGGGTCATCGAAGAAGCGGCTCCTTTATCCACGCATGATCGGCTAGACGTTTATGCCAATGCGTATTTTTATCGCCTGCTGGAATCGTTGGGCGTCGATTATATGACCGTCCATCGTGTTGTAGGTGACGAACACTTTCATGACCTGGTCGCGCATTATCTCATGCGTTATCCCTCCAACTCTCCCAATATTGGGGATGTCGGAGAAGCGTTCCCGGCGTTTATCAACGGCCATTCGCTTTCGAGACAATTCCCTTTTCTTCATGAGCTGGCAGTCCTTGAAAGGGCCATTATGGAATGTCTATTTACCCATCATTTACCCGCTTTGGAAGTCAGTTCATTCCAGACTAAATCGGAAGAGGATTGGGCCACGGCCCGTTTTGTTTTGGATCCGACGGTTCGTTTGATGAGCGTCCAATGGCCTGTCGATATGCTCTGGAAACGGAGAGAGCAATCCGAATCTTTAGAATTGCCCGCCTTCCGGGAATCCGTTCCTAGACATCTTCTGCTGCGTCGGGATGACAGCTGGGTGAGCGTTTCGGTCATGGACGTTCATCCCTGGACGGCTCTTCAATTGCTCAGCAGCGGCATGTCTTTGGGCTCGATGTGCGAGGCTTTATCGAAACAATGGAATGAGCGCGCAGAAGATTTACCCGTCATGGAGTGGTTTACATCCTGGATCTCCACGGGCATCGTAAAAAACATCCTCTGGGAATAAAGGAGTTCCAAATGAAAGAAATAATGATGATGATGCATCACCTGAGTCAGCCGGAATATGTTCATGTGCTTTTAAATCCGATGCCGCTTTACGGGATGGCGGCGGGCGCTTTTCTGCTCGTTTGGTCGCGTATTCGCCATGCCGAGGAATTTCCGGAAGGGGTTTTGATCTGGATCATTCTCGTGGCCATGATCACTGGCCTCGCGGTCTATTTTGGTGAAAAAGGGCTGGAAAATGTCGGGGTTATCGCCGACGCTCACGGCAATCGTTGGCTGGCACGGCACAAGGAGCGGGCGGAAACCCTCATGTATATTTTTTACCTGACCGGATTTTCGGCCTTGGGTGCCCTTTTTACGCAGCGCCGCAAACCTCACGTGGCGCGGCGCCTGGTTTGGGTCACCTTGCTTCTGACGTTTGCTTCGATGGGCGCGGCGTCATGGATCAGCCACGCCGGCGGACAGGTCATGCATGCCGAATTCCGTTAATCTTCGACGCATTCTCTTGGTGCTCGCATTTTGCGCCGTTTTTCTGAATGCCGATGCGAAGGATCTGACATCTCTAGAGGTTGCCAGCGGGGAAATCGAGATTCATTCTCAGGAGGGTCGGCCATTCGACCTTCCGCGTGAAGCCTTTATCCACTGGGTTCACATGGCCGCCGAAGCGGTCACCGCTTATTACGGCCAATACCCCGTGCCACACGTCGATATCGAAATTACCCCGGACGAAGGCCATGGCGTCCACGACGGAACGGCCTACGCACATGACGGCGGCCTGATTACTGTTTCCGTCGGACGCCATTCGACGCAGTCAGAATTGGATGAGGATTGGGTCATGACCCATGAGATGGTGCACCTGGCTTTCCCAAGGCTGGATGAATCTCACAAGTGGCTCGAAGAAGGCCTCGCGACGTACGTGGAGCCCTTCGGCCGGATCCAGACTGGATCTTTGACACCCGAACACGTTTGGGGAGATCTCGTTCAGGGACTTCCGCAAGGATTGCCTAAGGCCGGAGATCAGGGATTGGATTTCACCCATACCTGGGGACGAACCTACTGGGGAGGCGCTTTATTTTGTCTCGAGGCTGATATTGAAATTCGTAAGCGCACGCAAGGCCAGAAGGGGCTTGTCGATGCATTGCGAGCCATCCTTCAAGCAGGTGGGAATATCCGGGAATATTGGGGAATAGAACCGACGCTGAAGATCGGCGACGACGCCGTCGGCGTTCCCGTTTTAGTGGAGCAATACCACCGCTGGCGGGCCACTCCCGTCACCATCGACCTGGAAGCCTTGTGGAAACAATTAGGCGTTGAGCGCCACGGCCGCCGGATCATTTTTAACGACACAGCGCCTTTGGCCTCGGTGCGCCGCGAGATTACAGATAGACATGACGCTGGATAATAAACATATTGCCTTCCTTGTGGTGGGGTTGTTGTTGTCTGTGTTGATCTGCTTTGCGGATTTCCGAGGCAACCCTTCGGTCCCGTTCTTGATGGTTTATTTTATTCCCGTTCTTTGGATGAACTGGACCGTCAGCTGGTGGGCCGCCATGGCCGTGGCCTGCCTCAATGTGCTGGCCTGGATTGCCCTGACTATGTTTGTTCGCTCCAGAGGCGGGCCGTCGTGGCCACCGATCTGGGACGGATTTCGAGGGGCCATGTATTTGGGCGTATCCTGTATGCTTTGCATCTTTCGGCGCCTCGTTGAACTAGAAAAGAAGTTAGCATCCGAAGATCCCTTGACGGGTCTGGGCAACCGGCGGGCCTTTTTCGCAGGGGCCCGGCGGGAAATGAGCCGCGCTAGGCGTCATCAACAACCTTTGACGGTCGCGCTGGTGGATGTGGACGACTTCAAACAAATTAACGACCGGTGGGGTCATGATCAGGGCGACAAGGTCCTCCTCTGGATTGGGAAAACACTCAAGTCTCAGTTGCGTACAGAAGACATTGTGGCTCGCGTGGGGGGAGACGAATTGGCCATTCTCTTGTCCGATGGCACAGCTCAAAGCGCACGTGTTGTAATGGATAAAGTGCACCATTCGATTCAGGAATCCGTTCATGAATTGGGCGTGTTGGTCAGCGTCAGCATCGGGGTGGCGACCTTTCACCCGGTCCCCCAGACCGTCGAAGCCATGCTTCAGGCCGCCGACATGCAGATGTACCGGGTCAAGCAAAAAGGCAAGAACAATTTGGAATACGCGCTTTTGACGTGTTAATGCACATTCATGCCTATCATCTCGCTAGAAAAAGGGCGCAGGCTTACTTTCGGAAAGACAACTGGCCTGAAGACATGGCCTATGTCATTTTGGGGGATCTTGAAATCTGCCGCTGCGGGTCCGCGCACCTCCGGCCCTATGTGCCTGGATTTTCAAGAGTCGAAGTTATTCTAACAGCCCAATCTAAGCGAGAGAAGCCGTAACCTCCTTCCATAAATAACTCCTATCGGTCGGGAATAAAAGTGTATCGCAGCCAGTCTCTTAGTTATTAAAGGAGGATGTTATGACAAACAATACAGCAACAAAAAGAACAACGCAGAAATTGCCAAGGGCCAAGCTGGAGATGAACCGGTCACGAACGGAGACCCTCAACCGTCTGTCGGCAGTCGAGTCTATTCTGTCACCCTTTTGGTCATTGCGATGCGGTGTACGTTCAATGGAATCAAAAAAAATAACTCTGCTAATCGCCTTGGTTTTGGGCGTGCATTTAATGGGTCCGACCCGGCTCCTCGCTTCCGAAGGTCGAAGCAGTGTTTTCGATCAGCCAGCAGCGGTTGCTGCGCCCACTCCCGAAGTCGACGTCTATCACCAGGGGGTGGCTGCGACCAAGCAGAAGGATTATCAACGCGCCGTGCTACTCTTTCAGCAAGCCCTGCAGTCGGACCCGCGCAATCCGGATGTTCTGAACATGCTGGCTTTCAGCCTCCGCAAATCGGGCCACCTGGATGAAGCCTTTGATTATTACCGTCAGGCGCTCGAGATCAAACCTCAATTCCCCGAAGCGCGGGAATATCTGGGAGAAGCCCATCTCCAAGCCGCTTTACGTGAAATCCAAACGCTTAAAAGCTATGGGGCCAGTGGCCATGAAGATCTCGAAGATTTGACCAAAGCTATTAAATCAGCAGCCGCTAGCCTATAACACGAGGGGGGAGTTCTCTGGCTAACAAGCCATTTTCTGGAATGAGGCTTCGACGGTCTCCATGAAGAACTCTTGGGCGCGAGTCATGGGCGTCGTGAGGCGCCAGATAAAGCCGATTTCGCGCTCGGGCTCGGGGTCGGTTAATTTCACAAAGCGGATGTTCTTCAAGGCGTGATGCGCCACCGCCATGCGCGGCACAAAGGTAATCCCGCCTCCGATGCCAGCCATGGCCAGGACGGAAGAGAGGCTGCTGCCCTGAAACGTGACCCTCGAATCTGTCGGTGAAAGCCGGCAGTAAGCGAGCGATTGATTACGGAAACAATGACCTTCCTGCAGAATTAGAAGCGGATGGTTTCGAACATCCTGCGATTTCATGGACTTTTTGGCGGCTAAAGGACTGCTTCGGCTCACCGCCAGATAAAACGGTTCTTTTCCGATCGATCGGGTCACGAAGTCCCGGTCCTGGATGGGGAGGGACAATACCCCAATATCAAAGCGCGCTTCCCGGAGGTGCGTCAACATCTGGGAAGTGGTGACATCGTGGATCTCCATTCTCAGATCGGGGGCCTTCTTTTGAAGTTGCAGAAGAACAGGCGGCAAAAGATAGGGCGCAATCGTCGGGATGGCTCCTACACGGAGCGTCCCAGTGATCTCATTCGAGCGGCTCTTCACCTCGCCGACCGCCTTATCGAGTGTTTCTAGCACCAGCTGAGCGTGAGCCAGAAAAGATTCTCCCGGCGAGGTGAGCTTCACCTGGCGGGAAGACCGTTCAAACAAACGCGTATGCAGCTCACGTTCAAGTTTCTGCACCTGCTGGCTGAGCGTCGGCTGCGTAATATGAGCGCTCTCAGCCGCGCGCCGGAAGTTGCGTTCACGGGCTAGGGCGACCACGTATCGAAGTTGCTGGAGTTCCATGATAGATGCCAATTATACATGGAATAGTGACAATCGATTGGATCAATGATTGGCCAATTTTCTACAGTGACTTTTAGGAGGAACGGCTATGAATTGTTACTGGTGTGAAACTGGACCGAGACCTGGAGGCGCACGATTTGCCATCGCCACGGCAAGCGCGGTTTGTATATCTTGTGGTGCGGGTGTTTGTAGAGCACACCGCGTGGCCGGGCCCAATCAGAACGGAATCCGATGCGCGAACTGTTCCACTTCGGGCGTCGCAGCAACTAATAAGGAGATCACCCATGGATAATACCCTCGATGCAGCGAAGTGCCCGTTCAGTGGAGCGGGCCCAAAACAAGGAACAAGCGCCGCACGGCGGAATAGCGATTGGTGGCCGAACCAACTGAAATTGGATATTCTGCGCCAACATTCTTCTCTCTCCAACCCGATGGGGAACCATTTTAATTACGCCAAAGAGTTCAAAAAGCTGGACCTTAAGGCCGTCAAAAAAGACATTTTTAAGTTAATGACCCAGTCGCAAGACTGGTGGCCGGCGGACTTCGGCCATTACGGGCCGTTTTTTATCCGAATGGCGTGGCACAGCGCCGGCACCTATCGCACGTCCGATGGCCGCGGTGGCGCAGGCTTTGGCACGCAGCGCTTTGCGCCGCTTAACAGCTGGCCCGACAATGCGAACTTGGACAAAGCGCGCTTGCTGCTTTGGCCTGTCAAAAAGAAATATGGAAAGAAGATCTCCTGGGCTGATCTCATGATTCTGGCGGGCAACTGTGCGCTGGAATCCATGGGATTTAAGACTTTTGGCTTTGGCGGAGGACGTGAAGACGTCTGGGAGCCGGCGGAAGATATTTATTGGGGTTCTGAGATCGGATGGCTGGAAGACAACCGCTATACCGGAGACCGCCAACTTGAAAAGCCCTTGGCGGCCGTTCAGATGGGATTGATCTATGTGAATCCGGAAGGACCGAACGGAAAACCAGATCCCATGGCAGCAGCGCGAGATATTCGCGAAACGTTTAAGCGCATGGCAATGAATGATGAAGAAACGGTTGCGCTGATTGCGGGGGGCCACACGTTTGGAAAAACCCACGGCGCGGCCGATCCTGGCGAGCATGTGAGCCGAGAGCCGGCGGCGGCCGGCATTGAAGAACAGGGGTTGGGCTGGAAAAACTCCTTTGGCACCGGAAGCGGCGCTCACACGATCACGAGCGGTTTGGAAGGAACATGGACCACCACGCCGACGAAGTGGAGCCATAACTTTTTTGAAAACTTGTTCGGCTATGAATGGGAATTGACCAAGAGCCCGGCGGGGGCGCAGCAATGGAAGCCCAAAGGCGGCAAAGGCGCCGGCACCGTTCCGGATGCCCATGACCCGACCAAGCATCATGCGCCGACGATGTTGACGACGGATCTTGCCTTACGGGTTGATCCGGCATACGAAAAAATCTCACGACGTTTCTATGAGCATCCGGATCAGTTCGCGGATGCGTTCGCGCGCGCCTGGTTTAAATTGACCCACCGCGATATGGGACCGATAGCACGTTATCTCGGACCCGAAGTGCCAAAGGAAGTACTGATTTGGCAAGATCCAATTCCGGCCACGCAGGGCAAGCGGATTGATGCCAAGGATATCGCCGCTCTCAAGAAAGCGATTTTGGCTTCGAAATTGTCCGTGTCGCAGCTGGTTTCGACGGCTTGGGCCTCGGCCTCCACATTCCGCGGATCGGACAAACGCGGCGGCGCCAACGGCGCACGCATTCGCCTGGCTCCCCAAAAGGATTGGAAGGTGAACAATCCTCCGCAGCTGGCCGCGGTGCTTAAAACGCTTCAAGGCATTCAAGAGAAATTCAACCGTTCGCAGAAGGGCGGCAAAAAAGTGTCGTTGGCCGATCTGATCGTACTCGGTGGATGCGCGGCGATTGAAAAGGCGGCGAAAAAAGGCGGCTATGGCATAAAAGTTCCGTTCACGCCGGGCCGAGGAGATGCGACGCAAGAACAAACGGACGTCGAATCGTTTGCGGTGCTTGAGCCAGCCGCGGACGGATTCCGTAACTACCTTACCGCCTCGCATAAAACGGTGGCTGGCGAAATGCTGATTGATAAAGCACATATGCTCAAACTCACGCCGCCTGAACTCGTTGTCCTTCTGGGCGGCATGCGGGTCCTTGATACAAACTACGACAAGTCCAAGCATGGCGTTTTCACCAAACGCCCGGAAGCGCTCACCAATGACTACTTCTTGAACTTGCTCGATATGGGAACCACGTGGCGCGCGACCTCTGAAACCAAGGAAACCTTTGAAGGCCGCGACCGGAAAACCAACGCCGCCAAATGGACCGGGACGCACGTGGATCTTATTTTCGGTTCAAACTCCGAGCTTAGAGCTTTGGCCGAAGTGTACGGCAGCGAAGACTCCGGCGAGAAGTTCGTGCAGGACTTTGTCGCCGCATGGAACAAAGTCATGAACCTGGATCGATTCGACCTGGCGTGATCTCAAAGGGAAGCGCCGCCACGGCTCTTGGGTCGCTGTATTCGGCCTTTTTGCTGTAATATCGGGGCCTCTCCGATCACAGACGAATAGCGTTCAGTGGCTAGAGAATAGGAGATTCTTATGAAAGTTTTGTCCGCGCGCAAGCACGGTGTTCTGGATTACGTCACGGTGATCGGATTTGCTTTAGCCCCTGCCGTGCTCGGTCTTGATGGCCTGCCCAAGTGGATCAGTTATGCCTTGGCCGGTATCCATCTTCTGTTGACCCTCTTGACGAACTTTCCACTGGGTGCGGCCAAACTGATTCCCTTCACCCTCCATGGTCTCATCGAATTCATCGTATCGATCGCGTTGGTTCTTCTGCCCTGGGTCTTGGGATTTGCGGCAATCCCCGCTGAGCGAAATTTCTTTATCGCGGTCGGAGTGACCATCTTTATCGTTTGGTTGTTGACCAATTATAAGACTGACTGATCATCACAAGCCTTGAAATTGAAGGAGGAAAGACCCATGACTGGCGTTGCGGATAAAAAGCGGACTTTAAAACCCACCACGAAGCCCAAGGCGGACCCCATGAACGAACAAACGGTCCGATGGTATGCCGAACTGGAAGCGGTCCTTTCGCCGTTCTGGTCCGTTCGACAGGGTCAAGGATGAATCCGTTGGTCTGCCGTCCAGCGGTTCCTTATCCTTAGAATGAAATTTGTTTTCGCTTTTGCGGCCGGACTTTTGACCACCCTTTCCCCCTGCGTTCTGCCTGTTTTACCTTTCGTCACGGCCTCTTCCTTGAGCAGAAGCAAAACGGGCCCCTTGGTTCTGGTTTCCGGCCTCCTGGTTTCATTCGTTGGGGTCTCGCTCCTGGTCAGCGCCTCCGGTTACCTCTTCGGGGTCGATCCTGCTTTGATCAGAAAGGGTGCGGGCGCTTTACTGGCATTGAGCGGAGCTTTGTTTATTTCGCATCGTCTTGCTGATGGGGTGAGCACCAAGCTTTCTTTCCTGGAGAATTGGGCCAGTAAAACGTCATCCCAAAATGAGGGGGAGTCCTTGCTGGCGGAGTTCATGGGCGGGATGCTCTTGGGCCTTGTCTGGACGCCCTGCAGCGGCCCAAGTCTAGGCGCCGCGCTGGGCCTTGCGGCGCAGTCCGGGAATGCCACGAGAGCGGCATCCGTTCTTTTTGTCTTTGGCATTGCCGCCGTATTGCCGCTCCTCTTTTTTGCTTATGGTGCTAAGCGCTTGGTGAACCAGGTCCGCGGCCGGTCAGGAAGATGGATCGATCTTATGAAGAAGGGGTTCGGGATTGCGATCATCGTTTTTGGCTTGCTGATTCTCTCGGGGAAGGACAGGAAACTGGAGGGAGTCTTGACGAATGCCCTGCCCGGGTCCTGGATCGGACTGCTGACCCGATTTTAGACCTAATTTAGGAGGCTGCGATGAAAAAGCTCACGTTGTTCATTCTGATGATGGGACTCACAGGCGCCACGTATGCCGAAACGCCGTTTACTCCGGCGGCCTTCCACGCTGCTCAAGTAAACGGCGACAAAATTCTCCTGCATTTTTCCGCCGACTGGTGTCCGACATGCCGAGCCCAGAAAAGCGCGCTCAGCGATCTGGAGAAGGAGGGCGCCTTGAACGGTATTCTTCTCTTTACCGTGGATTACGACAACGAGGCGGATTTTAAGAAAACCATGCGCGTGACCGAGCAGTCCACCTTTGTCGCTTTCTACGGAACTGTGGAAACCGGAAGGGTGACCGGCATTACGAGCCAAGAGGATATCAAGGAATTTATTGATAAGTCTTTGGCGACCGTCAGCATGGGCGACCAAATGGACCGCATGCGCCAATCGATGCAAAAACTGCCTCCCGAAAAGAAAAAAATCATGGAAGATGCCGTTGAGAAGCTTCGGGCTTCCGGTTTGGCCGAAAAGGCGCTTCGGGTGGGGCAAACCATGCCGGACTTCGAGCTCCCGAACGCGCAGGGAAAAATCGTACGCCTGCAAGACCTGGTGAAGGCCGGGCCGGTCATCGTGAGCTTTTATCGCGGCAGCTGGTGCCCCTACTGCAATATCCAGCTCAACAGCTACCAGCAGCATCTGGCGGACTTTCGCCGCTTAGGCGCCAACCTGGTGGCAATTACCCCGGAAAAACCCGACCTGACGGTTTTGACCGAAGAAAAAAAGAAACTGGAATTTGAGATCCTTACCGATAAGGACAATGCCGTGGCTAAGAAACTGGGTCTTGTTTACGGTGTGACGGGGGAACTCAAGGATCTTTATAAACAGTTCGGGGTCGATCTCGAGAAAAGTCAGGGGAATCCGGACTGGCAGCTGCCGGTTCCCGCCACCTATGTCGTCTCGAAGACGGGGAAGGTCGTGTATGCCTTCGTCAATGTGGACTACACCCACCGAGCCGACCCCCAGGATCTGTTGCAGGCCCTTGAGCATCTGAGAACTAAGCCATGAGCTTGCGCCCTGTTGTTCTGGCGGGTCTTTTAGCGATTTCTCTCCCGATCTACGGATGGCAGGCGGACGATGCCCACAGGCCCTCTCAAGAAGAACTCAAAAAGAAACTGACCGCGCGCCAATACGATGTGACGCAGAATGCGGGAACCGAACCCCCCTTTCTCAATGAATACTGGCACAATAAGGCGGAGGGGATCTATGTGGATGTAGTCTCCGGGGAGCCGCTTTTCAGCTCGAAGGATAAGTACGAATCCGGCACCGGCTGGCCGAGCTTCACGCGACCCCTGGTCAAAGAAAACATTGTAGAGAAAAGAGACAGCACCCTGGGCATGGACCGCACTGAAGTAAGAAGTCGGCACGCCGATTCTCATCTCGGCCATGTCTTTCCGGATGGTCCGGCCCCCACGGGCCTCCGCTACTGCATGAACTCGGCGGCGATGCGGTTTATCCCCAAAGATAAGTTAAAAGAAAGCGGTTACGGGGAGTACTTGGAGCTTTTCCAAAAGTGAGGGTTGCATGACATTTGCGATTTTGGCTTTTCTCGCAGGCATCCTGACGATCTTGAGCTACTGCATTCGGCCTGTCCTCCCGTTTTTTTTCAACCGAGCCGAGCAGCCCTTTCGCCGCGGCGGTCTTCCGTTGCTGGCGGGAATGGCGGCGACGGTTCTTGTGGGGGTTGCATCGGCGGCGGGTACGTTTCCGAATCCGCCCAAGGTTGACGTTCCGGCAGCGCAGGCGAGCGAGAGCATCGTGCTGGCGGGCGGGTGTTTCTGGGGTATGCAGGGCGTTTTTGAGCATGTCAAGGGTGTGACCAAAACCACCGTGGGTTATGCCGGCGGGCAGAAGGACACGGCTCATTACGAACGGATCGAAGAGGGCGACACGAACCACGCCGAATCGATCAAGATCACGTACGATCCGTCGAAGATCACGTATGGCGAAATTCTGAAGATTTATTTCTCAGCCGCGCACGACCCGACGACGTTGAATTATCAGCATAACGACCGCGGGACGCAGTACCGGTCGGTGATCTTCTATTCGACCGAAGACCAGAAGAAGCTGGCAGAAGCTTATATCCAGGAACTAAACGCCGCGCATGTTTTCCGTAACCCGATCGTGACGCAGCTAACGCAACTCACTCCGCAGATCGGCTTCTTTGAAGCGGAAGGTTATCATCAGCATTTTCTCGATCAAAATCCGACGCAGGGCTATATCGAAGGCGTCGATATTCCGCTGCTTAATGAATACAGGGCGAAGTATCCGGAGTATTACAGCGACGAGAGCAAGTAGTAGGGGAAACGCAAATCGTCGCGGATTTCTGGGAATGGTGGCTGGCGGGCTGGGGGGTCTGGGGAACGCTGCCGCTGCCGAGACCGCGCCGAAGATGGGCGGTGAGCGAAACGGATTCTGTGCCCTGCCCAGAAAGCCTTAATATGTCCTCGATCAAGAACTCGTTTGACAAGTTAAATTGTATTTGTTAAAGTGACAGTATGAAGAACGTCCAGTTTTCTATTGCCGTCCACATTTTGACTGGCCTTGCCCAGTACAGGGGACGGGTACCCTCTCGCATCGTTTCCAACAGTGTGAACACGACTCCCAGCTTCGTGCGCCGGGTACTGGCCAAATTGTCCAAGGCGGGTCTCGTTCAAACGTCCACCGGAAAATCCGGATATTGTTTCCTGGCCAAAAACCCACGGCACGTCACCTTGCTGGACATCTACCGGGCCGTCGCGGGCCCGAAGGCCATTGCTATTCATGACTATCCGGCTTTAGAAACCTGCGTGGTCAGTCGCAGGATCAAGCCTTCGCTCAAACGAATTCAAAATGCCGTGGAACGGTCTGTAGAAAAGAGCCTTGCGGGAATCACGCTGGCCTCTGTTTTGGGAGAAGTAGAGGGCTAATTTTTTTGTTTTGTATTGTATCTATAATAGTAACTAAAAAGGAGAAACCACC
>Ga0206840_1138_pt1 | contig 12324 bp, 9 predicted proteins | sample Alteio_BWOrgCont_24_FD_152633 | JGI IMG/M metagenome (GOLD analysis project Ga0206840, IMG submission 152633) | Enriched cells from forest soil in Barre Woods Harvard Forest LTER site, Petersham, Massachusetts, United States -... | ecosystem: Environmental > Terrestrial > Soil > Temperate forest > O... | reverse complement strand
TTTATTCCTTACCTTTACCCAACCATGAAAAAAATCGGATTCCTATCGTTCGGGCATTGGTCCGCCCATCCTTCCTATAAAACCCAAACAGCAGGCGATACCCTGCTGCAATCTATCGACCTGGCTGTTGCTGCCGAGGAGATCGGTTTGGATGGCGCTTATTTCCGTGTGCACCATTTCGCGGCGCAGCTGGCGTCGCCGTTCCCTTTGCTGTCGGCTATCGGCGCTAAAACAAGCAAAATAGAGATCGGCACCGGCGTTATCGATATGCGCTATGAAAACCCCCTGTATATGGTGGAAGATGCCGGCGCCGCCGACCTGATCTCGCGCGGGCGCCTGCAACTGGGCATAAGCCGGGGCTCGCCGGAGCAGGTGATAGAAGGCTGGCGCCATTTCGGTTACCAGCCTTTGCCGGGCGAAAATGACGGGGATATGGGCCGCAGAAAAGGGCTGGAGTTTTTGGCTCAACTAAAAGGCGCCGGCTTTGCCGAGCCAAACCCCTATCCCATGTTCCCCAATCCGCCGGGCTTGTTACGTTTGGAGCCACACTCACCCGGACTGCGCGAACGCATCTGGTGGGGCGCCGCATCCAACGCCACAGCCGTTTGGGCAGCCGAAAACGCCATGAACCTGCAAAGCTCGACCCTGAAATTTGATGAAAGCGGTAAGCCTTTCCATATCCAGCAAGCCGAACAGATCAGGCTGTATAAAGAAGCCTGGAAAAAAGCCGGCCACCGCCGCGAACCGCGGGTTTCGGTAAGCCGCTCCATCTTCGCGCTGGTAACCGACCTGGACCGTGCTTACTTTGGGCAGGCTAAAAGCGCCGATAGTTTCGGTTATATTGAACCTGAAAAACGCGCCGTCTTCGGAAAAAGCTATGCCGCCGAACCCGATCAGCTGGTAAAAGAACTGGCTAACGATGAAGCCATACAGGAAGCGGATACCGTGCTGCTGACCATACCCAACACGTTGGGTGTTGATTACAATATGCACCTGTTGTCATCCATCCTCAAGCATGTGGCTCCGGGTTTGGGTTGGCGTTAAGTCACCACAGGCTCTCCTGCAAGGCCCCTGCGTTCGGAGACATAACAGCGCAGGGTCACCGATGTATCGGGGAAACGCCCAAATCAACTTAATGCCGCAATGCCTGGCGTAAAGCCGCGTGCGAAATCTTCACTTTCCTGAGATCGATACTGAAAACACCGTTGGTAAGCGGCCTGGTAACAGGCGTTTTTTGCTGTACAATGGACTTTTCCTGGACAAGCGTGGCGGTGAACGTGCCTGTAATGAGGGTATCGTTAATGGCAGTTATAATAACGCTGCCTGGGTACCGGGCATTAGTAGGGCCTGCGGGCAGTGTGTAATAAGGGCCGGTATTTTGGTATTTTGTGCTATCGCGGTTATCCACAACCATGATCTCGCAGGCCCTTATATTAACTCCCCCAAGATTATCCGAAATGTATGTACCAGCATCAATCGTATCCTGCAATTTATCGAGATCCAGGGTGATATGGTCGTTATTGGCCGGGTTTGTGCCTTCGATCAGCAAAACCGAGGGGCCGTAAACTACTATACTATCACTTGCGGTAAAGTTTTCGGTAACGCCATCAACAGTGGCTGATATACTGGCCTGCCCGGCAGGCGTAACGTCGAGCTGTTTATTGCTGACACAGGCGTACAGCAACAGGCCGGAACAGGCTATAACAAGGCATAACTTTTTCATGCGGTATTTTTTGAACTAATTTACGTAAAATATCGACCGGTTGTTACAATGATCGTAAAGGATCGTTTAATATGAAGATACACAATATCCTAACTTTCCCGTCCACGTAGAATCTCCTGCGTTCGGAGACATAACAGCGCAGGGTCTCCCGTTGAGAGACCCTGCGGGGAAATAAGATTTTTAATTTGCGATCAATTGCTCCTCGGCACTACGGCTATACCATAGGATCCTGCAAGATTGTCATTAGCCTGTAGTTGTACGGGTGTTGCGCCGTTTTTCCAGTAAAAGGAATTCCATTGCTGTGCGGGATTGTTGTTCACCTCGCCGGCAGTGTACACATCGGCCCCGAATATTGCTACGCCCGTAGCCTCATTGTTAGATGGGTTGGATGAAAGGTTGGATGGCACGGGGAGCGTTTGGGCGGTATTGTTTGTCCATAACGTGGGCACCGCGCCGGTGTCGCCGTCGGGCATCGCACCGGCTATATATACACTGCCGTCGCTTACAGCAATACCTGCCACCCAGGCAGCCGTGGTACTGGCAGGACCGTAAAAGAGCTGGGTCGCTGTACCATTTTTCCAATATATTACAGATCCCTGGGCCGACATTCCGGCTACATAAACATCAGAACCGGACACCGTGATAGCCCTGGCTGTACTGCCTTCGGGTAATGTTGTTACAGTCCCGTTTTTCCAATAAGCTGCTATACCGTCGGTAGTTTGGCCGGCGACGTACACATCGCTGCCACTGATCACGATGGCATTGGCTAGCAGGCCGCCACTCAGGACGTTTGCGGTGCCGTTTTTCCAGTAAAGCGCCTCAGCGTGCCCGGCTGCAGGGTTGCTTTGGTACCCCGCCACATATACGTCGCTGCCGCTAAGGGCAACGCTCATGGCTTCGGAACTAACCGATGGGTCGCTAAGCACTGTGCTGGTGCCATTGAACCAAAGCATCGCATTAAGGCCCGAGGTACCCTCCCTGGCGCCAACCACATACACTCCGCCGGAATTAACCGCGATGCTGCGCGCGTAAGATATCACGGATAAATTTTGTTCAAGCTGTATCAGCGAGCCATTTTTCCAGTAGGCCGCCTGGCTTTGCGGGCCGACGAAACCGGCCACATATACGTCGGCCTCTAAAGGCGTATCCATGCCGTGTTGTGCGGCTTCTTTTTTGCATGCGCTTAAGGCCAGTATCAACCCGGCGATGAGCGATAAGTACCTGTTTTTCATAACGTTAAATTTAGGTTATTTTAATTATTACGAAATGGATCAGATAAATGATACAATTGAACTAAAATTTTAATTATTGGAGTCCGGACGTCGGAAAGCCTGCGGCACCAAACGGGATAAAACCGTGCACAAACGGAAAAATATCGGCTTCGACAAGGCATTCGTAGGGGTCCTGTAATCATATTCAATTCATATAGGTAACTATATATTCAGTAAATTATATTTATTTTTGTATATGCAAACGCTTGAAATAAAAGTACCTGACAATAAAACGCGCCTGGTTAAGGAAGTTTTAAAGGAGTTTGGAGTATCTGTTAAGGTAAAAAAAGAAAAAGCTACGCCCAATACTGATACCATCGCTGCAATGGACGAATTAAAGGCAGGCAAGGGTAAGAAATTCAAAAACGTTGAGGAGTTGTTTAACAGCATCTGACGATAGATCATGTTTGAAATTGTAACCTCAACCAAATTTCTGAAGGATCTTAAATTGCTTAAGAAACGGTCGCAACAGGATTTTCAATTATTGTAGGAGTTAATTACCATTCTTGCTGAAGCAGGGCATAAAGGGCTTCACAAAAAACATAAGCCTCATAAACTTAGCGGCAATTATAGAGGATACTGGGAATGCCATTTAAAACCAGACCTGTTGCTTATTTGGGATGAGAATGAGCAAATAAATTTACTGGAACTGGTAAGAACCGGCACGCATTCTGACCTGTTCTAATTCCCCCACTATCGCAAATATGCCGGGGAGAATTTGATAATTTCGCCCAAATCCGGCATAATCAACACGGTCCTGACTTACTAACTATAAAAACTGTATCTTTGCAAAAATATTTACCCGTTCGCTTACGGTTTTGATCACCGAAACTCTTCAGATCCGCTTATGCTTCGCGTTAGCACATTACATTAGATACATTACATGTCATTCGAAAATTTAAAACTAATTGAGCCTATCCTCAGGGCCCTAAAAACCGAGGGATATACCACACCCACGCCCATACAGCAACAAGCTATACCCATCGTACTGCAAAACCGCGACCTTTTAGGCTGTGCGCAAACCGGTACGGGAAAAACAGCCGCCTTCGCCATACCCATCCTGCAGCTACTATACCAGGACAGGCTGCAGCATAAGGAACAAAAGACCATAAAGGCCCTTATCCTAACCCCCACCCGCGAACTGGCCATCCAGATCGATGAAAGCTTTGCCGCCTATGGCAGGCATACGGGTTTAAAACATCTGGTGATCTTCGGCGGTGTGTCGCAAAACCCGCAAACGGATGCCCTGCGCCGTGGTGTGGATATTTTGGTGGCTACGCCGGGTCGTTTGCTCGACCTGATGAACCAGCGCTTTGTGCATTTAGATCATATCAAAATGCTCGTATTGGATGAAGCCGACCGTATGCTGGATATGGGATTTGTGCACGATGTGAAAAAGATCATCGCCAAAGTGCCTGCCCGCAGGCAAACGCTGTTCTTCTCGGCCACTATGCCGAACGAGATCCAGCAACTGGCAAATTCGATTCTACATAATCCCGAGAAGGTGGAAGTTACACCGCCATCGTCAACAGCGGACACCATACAACAGGAGTTGTATTATGTAGAAAAGGGCGATAAAAAGTCGCTGCTGATCCACTTATTAAAAGACAAAGGCATCAAAACCGCTTTGGTATTTACCCGTACCAAACACGGCGCTGATAAGGTAGTTAAGGATCTTACCCGAGTAGGCATCACGGCCGAAGCCATACACGGTAATAAATCGCAAAACGCAAGGCAGCGCGCTTTATCCAATTTCAAAAACCGTACTACGCGGGTTTTGATCGCTACCGATATTGCCGCCCGTGGGATTGATATTGATGAATTGACCCACGTTATTAATTATGAGTTGCCTAATATACCTGAGACCTATGTACACCGTATAGGCCGTACCGGGCGCGCCGGGGCAAGCGGTATAGCTTTTTCGTTTTGCGATGCGGAAGAGATCGATTTTTTGAAGGACATCCATAAACTGATATCCAAGCAGATCCCGGTAAACGAAGCGCATCCTTACCCGATGAGCCCGAATTTTGTAGCCAAAAAGATGGAACCGGCAAAACCCGGTTCGTCACAAAGGCCTCATTCAACTGCGGGCGGGCACAGGGATGGTAAGAAGAAGTTTTGGGGGAAACGTTCGGGCGGAAGGCGATAGCATATTGGTTGAAGAAGTTGGAGTGGTTGTATTAGAAGTAGTTGGATAACCCTTTTAACCAATACAACTGTTACAACCAATCCAACTAACCCTGTTAACAAGTTAATAATGTCCCTTGTGCCATTCAAAATAATTAAATAGCTTTAAACGAAATTTATTTTAGTTTGAAATGAAGCGCCTGCTTAATCTTTTCAGGAACAAATACTTTATCGTCAGCCTGGCTTTTTTGGTGTGGATGGTATTTTTTGATAAGAACGACCTGTTCTCGCAATACCAGTATCACCACCAATTAAGCAAATTAAAACAGGAACGCGATTTTTACCAGAAAGAGACCGCCAAAGTTCACCAGGACCTGGATGAGCTAACTACCAACAAGGAAAAGCTCGAAAAATTCGCCCGCGAAAAATACCTCATGAAGAAAGATAATGAGGATGTTTTTGTGATCGTGAAGGATAAGAAGGAGTAAACTTAAAGTTTCTTCAAAACATAATTTCTCAGCTTTAAAGCAGGTTTTTCGATCAGGTATCGCATCAATAATGCCGCCAGGATCATCGCAGCGATACAACACAGCATCATCAAATTACTGTCTTTATCTAGCCCCGGGTTGCTAAAAAGTTTTTGCGTTACATGGATCACTATTTTGTGGCTTAGGTAAATGGCATAAGATAGGGCGGCAATTTGAGAAGTAATGAACGACTTTAAACTATAGAAGATGTTGGCCTGGCAAACAACAGAAGCAAGTATCAACCCATAGGATAACGCGATGATCGGGAAGCCAAATATTGCCGTATTATAAGTTGAATAGCCTTTACAAATTAGGCCGCTTATTAATAACAAACCCACACCCAAAAACATTACCAGGTTACAATACTTATTTATTCTTGTTTTTATTTTAGGATAAAAAGTATAAAGGCCTGCTATGCCCACGCCCACCAGCAGGCTGTCGAGCCGATTATAAGTAGGATAGTACATATATTCATTCCAGTACGCGCCATAATGGTCGGTTCCCAACACAGGGTCGATAAAATGGTTCCAATTCCAGAGACGGATAGCAAATCCACCAATAAACAGCACTGCCAGCAGGTAGACTGCCTTATTCCCGATCTTAAGATTGTTGAATAGCAGGAACATTAGCGGAAGAATCAAATAAAACTGTTCCTCAACGCACAATGACCAGGCATGAGAGAAAGTGCCATATTTACTTAGATCCAGGCCAAAATTAAGGGTAAAGGTGAGATATCGCCATAACGGTGAAAAATGCCCCCATTCATGCAAAACAGGGAAAAAATCGTATAAGGCGACGACCAAAAGAAACGGCGGAATTATCCTGAAAAACCGCTTGATAAAGAACTCTCTTAAAGATATGGCGTTGCCTTTCGCAATAGTTCCGAAAAGTTGTCCGGATATGAGGAAACCGCTCAACACAAAAAACAAGTCGACTCCCGACCAGCCGAAGCCGGCGATCTTACTCACCCAAGCCGGATGGCCAAAAAATTGATAATGAAATAATACCACGTATAAAATGGCAAACGCACGAAGATGATCTAACCCTAATAGTTTATGGGGTTGGTTTGAACTTTCACCAATTGGCAGGGCAGCATCGGGCATTAAACTTCACCCTCCCGTTTACGCAGGAACCACTCCACGCTCAGCAAAGCTAAAATGACAACAAATATCCATTTCAAATCCACTAAATCGCTATAGTGTTTATCCTCGTAAACCACCGTTTTGATGTTATCGTTTTTGCGGATAAGATCGGCCAACTGGTTGATCTGCGATGGATACAGCATTTGCCCGCCCGATTGTTTAGCAAGATCAGCCAGCAGGTGGTGGTCGGCTGCGCTTTGACGCGTTTCCAAATTCAAAGGTTTTACCGTCAGTTGTCCCTTTGCTGTGAAAGGCTGTGTGCCTAACTGGGTAGTTGCGGTATAACTATATTCGCCGACAGGCAAGGTTCCGGCATCCAACTGGTAGCTTTGACCATTACGTGTAAACAGGAAACTGTAGCTTTTGCCCGAGTCACTTTTCAGGTCGATCTTTACATCCGGTGTATTTACCAGTTCCAGGGCCTCGTTATACAATTCGGCATTGATGAGCACATTTTCGCCTTCGTCAAATACATTTTTAGCCGGGTACACCCTGAAACGCTGCCGGTTGCTGTTTGCTGTAAGGTATTGAACGGTTTGCCCAAGCAGTTCTTCCAGGGCATGATGATTACCGTAGGTTTGATATTCAGCCAGCGCCCAGCGCCACAGGCCTTCCCCGGTGAGAACGGCTACCCGGCGGCCATTTTCATCGCTGAAGGATAATAAAGGATAAGGTGTAGCAACCTCACCTATCTTCTGTTTCAAAAGCAGTTGATTGGTGCCCGAACTCCTGTAATCTCCGAACGGCGCCATCAGGGGCGGAAACTTACTTAGTTTATCCCGGGTCGAATCGGACAAAGTGAATAATGAAAACTCCGAAACCGGGTTGGCAAAAACCTCTTGCATTTGCTGTTGATTGGCACTTATTTGTACCCCTTTCTGTTCATTATCGAATTGCTGCAGGTCGCTTTGTCCGCCTAATATGTACCAAACGGGAATCTTGCTTTTTGTAATAAAGCTTTGCAATTCCCCTGAACTGCCGCTCGCTGCCTGGTATAAGATCACCATGCTGTAATCGCTTAATTTTAGCTTGGGCAGATCACTAAGCAAGCTTGATTTTACTTCGTAGTTCTTATTTGTTTCGATAGACTGCTTGATAACGCTGATATCAGGATGCGGTCCATCATATAACAATAATATCTTTTGTTTGGCATCCAGCACTTCTACATAAATTGTTTCGGTGTTATTTTGAACTGATATTTCGTTTTTGACAGGCGCTATGCTGATTGTAAACTTCCTAACGCCTTTTTTATCGGCATTTAATTTCAATGGTATCACTTTTTTGAAGTTATCAGAAGTCACCTGGCTGGTTTGAGAAAATACCTGCTTGCCATCTTCGATAACACTCAGGCGGATATTCTCGCCCTTGGCCTGGTAGGCTTCCGCCAAAACTTCTACAGCAAAATCATCACCCAAATAGGCTGCTTTGTTATAGTTGATGTTATCTATCAGCAGGTCGCGTTTGGTAACGGTATCGCCTAAAGCAATGGTGTAAATACTTGTTTTCAGGTTTTTGGCTTCATATCGCGGATCACTGCCCTGGTTAAATAAGCCATCGGTAGCCAATACCAGAGCGCCGATGTTTTGGTTAACGAACCGCTCGTTTAACTGGTGAATGGCCGATGAGATATTGGTCTGTTTTCCGTTAAATTTGTCCGATAAACTATCCTTCAGATCACGACTAAAATTAAATTCTCTTACATCATACTTATCGCCCAATTGCTGTTTTAGCTTCGAAAGATCAGCGACAAACTGTTGGGAATTAAAGCCTGCTGGCTTAAAATTATTGATAGATTGCGAATTATCCTGTGCGATCAATACTACCGGCTTCTGCGGGTTATAAGCCACCGACCTCACCAAAGGCGCAATCAATAAAAAAGAAAGAATAAAAACGGCTATTGCCCTGAGCGCGAATAACCCATAACGAATGCTTTTACCAACGTTCACCGGTTGCCTGTACATCAGCCAGGCGTACAGCAAACCCAGCAACAGGCAAACGGGTGTCCACCATCCCGAAACCGAACCCCATGTTACTGAAAGTAGTAGCTGCATGTTTTTTACGTTGTACGCATGACGTGATACGCTTTACGTTTACTTGCAAAATGCGAATTTATTGTGAATGGCGCGAGAAATATAGTTGAAAATGTGTCTAACCTAACTAAAAACGTACAACGTTTTAAACCATTCCCCCGTCAACCGCAATCGTCTGGCTGGTAATATAAGCCGCCATATCCGATGCCAGGAAAACGCATACATTAGCCACATCGTCAGTAGTTCCCGGGCGTTTTAACGGTATAGTTTGCGCCCAGGCGTCCACGACTTTAGGGTCGAGGGCGTCGGTCATTTCGGTTTGGATAAAGCCGGGTGCTACCACGTTAGTGCGTATACCACGCGAACCCATCTCTTTAGCCATTGACTTGGAAAAACCTATGATACCTGCTTTGGAAGCTGAATAGTTGGATTGCCCGGCATTACCCTGCAGGCCAACAACCGAACTCATATTAATGAATACCCCGCTCCGCGCCCGCATCATTATTTTAGATGCTGCCCTGGTTATATTAAATATCGATTTCAGGTTCACATTCAGCACATCGTCCCATTGTTCTTCAGTCATGCGGATGATCAGGTTATCCTTAGTGATCCCTGCGTTATTTACAACTACGTGCAGTGCGCCAAAATCGGCAACGATATCTGTTATCAGTTTATCAGCCTCATCAAATTTTGAAGCATCAGAACGGTAGCCTTTTATCCTGGTGCCATACTTTTTCAGTTCCTGCTCCAGTTCAAGCCCTTTTTCAACCGACGACAGGTAGGTAAAAGCAACATCGGCGCCGTGTTCGGCAAATTTTTCAGCTATTTTGCGGCCTATGCCTTTTGAAGCGCCGGTAATAAGCGCAATTTTTCCTTCCAGTAATTTCATACAAGTTTTGAGAGTGATTTCGGAGGTGAAGATAGGGAATTAGTCGGAAAGTCAGAAAGTCCGCATAAGTCCGAAAGATTATTTAGCTGTTAAGATATCTCTGTACTCTTTTTGCAATTCCAGCAGGCAGGATGCACACAAACACCCATCGTATAATTCGCTCACATACTGCGTTTCGTTGAGCGTTAGCTGCACTTTGGTGCACTGGCATTTGGTGAATGAATTGGCCTTACATTCAAATGCCGACTGGCAGCGTTCGCAGCGTACTATTTCGTGTTTATGCATTTTTTAAAAGTTCATAGTTCATGGATGATAGTTCATGGCAAACCCCGGTTGGGCCATTAACCATGAACTATCATCTATGAACCCAATTTACGCGGAACAGGTTACACACCCATCTTCCATCGAGCAGCTTGGCCCGGCAGGTATTTCGTCGGCCACCTGTTCAACATGCTCGGGAATTACCGGCTCCATATTCTTGCCGCCCTGGTTCTCTACGGTAAATTTCACCGCTTGCGACGCCGCTTGCGTGCGAAGGTAGTACATACCCGTTTTCAAACCTTTTTTCCAGGCATAAAAATGCATGGATGTCAGTTTGGAAGCATTAGGCTGGTTAATGAAGAGGTTTAACGATTGCGACTGGCAAACATAAGCGCCCCGATCGGCAGCCATATCAATGATATTGCGCATTTTGATCTCCCATACGGTTTTGTACAGGTCCTTCAATTCCTGCGGGATTTCGGGGATATCCTGTATAGAACCGTTGGCGGTAATGATCTTATCCTTCATGGTATTATCCCAAAGCCCGCGGTTTACCAGGTCGCGCAGCAGGAATTTGTTGACGATGATAAACTCACCGCTCAAAACGCGACGGGTATAAATATTAGAAGTATACGGCTCAAAACACTCGTTATTACCCAATATCTGCGAAGTGGAGGCGGTCGGCATTGGCGCAACTAACAAGGAGTTACGCACACCATGGTTCATTACATCCAAACGCAGGTTTTCCCAATCCCAGCGGCCGCTGTCGGGTGTTACGCCCCACAGATCGAACTGGAATTTGCCTTTGGATAATGGTGATCCTTTAAATGTTTCATAAGCACCTTCAGCAATTGCCAAGTCCTTTGAAGCGGTCATAGCGGCGAAATAGATGGTTTCAAATATTTCCTTGTTTAGTTGCTTGGCCTCATCGCTTTCAAATGGTAAACGCAGCAGGATAAAAGCATCTGCTAAACCTTGTACTCCCAACCCGATAGGGCGGTGACGCAGGTTTGAATAGCGCGCCTCCTCAACCGGGTAATAGTTATTGTCGATTATCTTATTCAGGTTCAAAGTCACCTGGTAGGTTACCTCGTACAATTTCTGGTGATCGAAAATGCCGTTTTGGATATATCTCGGCAAGGCCAGCGAGGCTAAATTACAAACAGCCACTTCTTTATCCGAAGTATATTCCATGATCTCGGTACACAGGTTCGAGCTTTTGATGGTACCCAAATTCTGCTGGTTCGACTTGCCGTTGGCGGCATCTTTGTACAACAGGTAAGGCGTACCGGTTTCTACCTGTGCATCCAAAATTGCAAACCAGAGTTCCTGTGCTTTTACCGTTTTCTTAGCGCGGCCTTCGGCCTCGTATTTAGCATATAAAGTCTCGAATTCTGCGCCCCAGCAATCAGCCAATCCCGGTGCTTCGTGCGGACAGAATAAACTCCAATCTTCATTGGCTTCTACCCTTTTCATAAACAAATCCGAAACCCAAAGGGCATAGAACAAATCGCGGGCACGCATTTCTTCCTTACCATGATTTTTGCGCAGGTCCAAAAACTCGAATACATCCGCATGCCATGGTTCCAAATAAATAGCGAAGGCGCCTTTGCGTTTGCCGCCTCCCTGGTCAACATATCGGGCTGTATCGTTAAACACCTTCAGCATTGGAATGATACCGTTGCTGGTGCCATTGGTGCCGCCGATGTAGGAACCTGTAGCCCTTATATTATGGATGCTCAAACCAATACCACCCGCGCTTTGCGATATTTTGGCAGTTTGTTTTAAGGTATCATATATGCCATCGATGCTATCGTCCTTCATAGTCAGCAAAAAGCAAGACGACATTTGCGGCTTTGGCGTACCCGCATTAAATAAAGTCGGTGTAGCATGCGTAAACCAGCGCTCGCTCATCAGGTTATAGGTTTTGATGGCGCTCTCAATATCTTCCTTGTGGATGCCTACCGACACACGCATAAACAAGTGCTGCGGGCGCTCGGCAATCTTGCCATCTATCTTCAACAGGTACGATTTTTCCAGTGTTTTAAAGCCGAAATAATCGAAACCAAAGTCGCGGTCGTATATAATAGTGCTATCCAGCAATTCGGCGTTAGCTTCTATTACCTGCCATACATCATCAGCCAATAAGGATGCTGTTTTTCCGGCTTTTGCATCCACATAGCCATGCAGCTTACGCATCGTTTCCGAAAATGACTTGATGGTATTTTTATGCAGGTTGGATACCGCTATGCGCGATGCCAGCAGGGCATAGTCCGGGTGCTTGGTAGTGAGTGAAGCGGCTGTTTCGGCGGCAAGGTTATCCAGTTCGGATGTGGTCACACCATCGTACAATC
>Ga0206840_1137_pt1 | contig 12354 bp, 17 predicted proteins | sample Alteio_BWOrgCont_24_FD_152633 | JGI IMG/M metagenome (GOLD analysis project Ga0206840, IMG submission 152633) | Enriched cells from forest soil in Barre Woods Harvard Forest LTER site, Petersham, Massachusetts, United States -... | ecosystem: Environmental > Terrestrial > Soil > Temperate forest >... | reverse complement strand
TATGGTCCGAAGCGCGGCGAAATCCTGACCCGCCTCAACGGCGTGCTCGTCTCGATGGAAAGCGGCGACGCCACTGGCTTTGCCATCAACAACATCCAGGAACGGGGCCGTCTCTTCATCAGCCCCGGCGACGCCATTTATGCCGGCATGGTTGTCGGCGAGAACTCACGCCCCGACGACATGGCGGTCAATCCGTGCAAGGCGAAAGCGCTCACCAACATGCGCTCACAGGGCGACGGAAAGGGCATCCAGCTCGACACGCCGATCAAGATGAGCCTGGAACGTGCGATCGAGTACATCGGCTCGGACGAATTCGTCGAGGCGACGCCCACCGCGTTGCGCCTCCGCAAAAAGATCCTCGACGAAGGCAAGCGCCGCCGCGCTGAGAGCAAGAACTAGCCGGGAAAGCGTTTTCGGGTCCGGTCATGACCCTGGCGGGAACGCTTGTGTCCTTGATCTAACGGGCAAACGCGATCAGGAAAAACGATTTGCCCGGCGTATCTGATCGATCAGTCAGCGGCCAGAATTGGGTCCGGTCGGGAGATGAACAAAATAGCTCATATTTCGAATCCGGGAAGTAGGCCAATACTTTTTCCACGGAACCATGCCGCTCCAGGCCCACGCCGGTATGGACCTCCACGAGGAAATCCGCACCGGCCGCAAACGCTTTTTTTCCTCCGGCAAGGACCTGGCATTCGTAACCTTCCACATCGATGAAGACGACATCCGGCACGCCGTGCTCACCGGCCAGCGAATCGATGCTCGTGCTGGTCACTTCAACGGGAAGAAGGCTGTCGCCCATCGAGCCATTAAGCGTGGCCGAAAATGACATTTTCAACCCGGCCTCTTCCGCCGCCACCGCATTCTTTATCGTCAGGTTCGCGATGCCGTTCAGCCGGCGATTTTCCATGGCGACATTGAAGTTGTGCCGGGTGCCCTCCACCGCGACAACCGATCCTGAATCTCCCACCACCCTTGAAAGTATCATGGCGATGACGCACTGATGCGCTCCCAGGTCAAAGACCCGGGCTCCTTTTTTCAAACGGCCACGTTGCAGGAACTCAATTTCGGGCAGATTCGCGCAGATGTAGGCGCTGTCGTACCATGCCTCGGCCAGTTCATCCTGGATGCTGACCTTCAGCGGATAACCGAAGTAAGTGTGTTCCACAGTCCGCTTCTTAAAGATGCCGATCCGGCGACGGAAAAGAATACGGCGAATCCCCTGCTCAAGCCGTAGTGGAAGCACGCCTCTAAGACCTGACTTAAGTTTATTAAGCACTCTGGATTGGCGCGGTTGAATTTTCTCTGCTGATTGCGGGGCGATCTAAGAAAAGATGCGAGCGAAAGACAAGTCATTAATGAAGAGCGTTTCGCTTCTGGGCGAGAGTTGGGTGAACTGATCCTTCGACAGACTCAGCATGCCGAACCGCTTGTCGTAAGCATTTTCGCCAGCTTCCGATGCGGCGCGGCGAAGGCAAACGCGGACATTTCTTTGGCGGTCAGGTAACGCACCGACATCGAGACGGGCGCGCGGCCTTTCCATTTTGCTTCGATAGCTTCCATGGTGACAGCGTACTTGGTGATGCCGTATTTGATCTTCGTCAACGCCGCGCCTTGCTTCATCCGGGCCGGGTCGAAATCAGGGAAGCGCCAGAGGCCGTGCCACGGTTTCCCCTCCGGCACCTGCTCGCAGTAAAAGCGGTTTCCATGGCGTAGGATGGCCACAATTTCAGTCCGTTTGACTGAGGCTACGCGCGTTTTCACCGGATAATCCTCGGGATGACTGCGCCCGGCACATCCATTCTTCAATGGACAAATCAAACAGAGCGGCTTTCGCGGCAGGCAGATGGTCGCACCGAGTTCCATCACCGCCTGGTTGTGCGTTGAGGGATCGCGCTTGTCCAAAAAAGCATTGGCGACCTCCTGCAGCTTGGCCCGGGTCTGTGGGCGCGTGATGTCGTCGCTCAAGGCCAGCACCCGCGCGAGCACGCGCATGACGTTTCCGTCCAGCACCGCCAGCGGCAACCCGAAGGCGATGCTGCCAATCGCCGCGGCGGTGTAGGATCCGATCCCGGGCAGCGCGAGAAGACCCTCTTCGCTCCGGGGCATCTTGCCTCCGGTCGCGGCCACGGCCTTCGCCAGCGCATGCAGGTTGCGCGCGCGTCGATAATAGCCGAGCCCCTCCCACGCCTTGATGACCGCGCTTTCGTGCGCCTTCGCCAGCGATTGCCAGGTCGGAAACAACCTGATCCACCGCTCGTAATAGGGAATGACCGTAACGACCTGCGTCTGCTGCAGCATGACCTCGGAAACCGTGATGGCGTAGGGATCGCTCGTCCGGCGCCAGGGGAGATCGCGCTTGGCGCCCTGGTACCAGGCAACGAGATTCGTGCGCTGCTTCTTCCACAGCTTTGCTGTTGGCGGGGGTTTGGTCACGGGTTGGATGGGGCTAATGGGTCAGATGGGGGTCAAAATCTTTCCGCATTTTCCTTCTTTCATGTTTTCCTGTTAAAGATTCCGTTAATTTGGGAAATTCCATTCCGTCTAAAAAATAAACCTGTGCCCGAATCCTCCAGTTTCACTTTCAAAGTCAGTCCAGCGCAAGCGGCGAAGCTGCGCGCCATTCTCGAGGAAAAAGGTTTCACGTTTCGCGAGGTACCCTACACGCTCTTCGGCGCGCAGAAACAAAAACTCACGATCAACGCCTACACCTCCGGCAAGCTGCTGGTGCAGGGGCGTGGCGCGAAAGAATTCGTCGAGTTCACCATCGAGCCGGAGATCGTCGGTGAGGCGAAGCTCGGCTACGACGAAATTCACAATCCCGAGATGTTCCAGCCCCACCTCGGCATCGACGAAAGCGGCAAGGGCGATTTCTTCGGGCCGCTGGTCATCGCAGGCGTCTTCGTCGATGGCGACCTGCCGCGCCAGTTGCTCGATCTCGGCGTGAAGGACAGCAAGCAGATTACCAGCGACCAGAAGGCGCTCGACCTTGCCGACGCGATCAAGGACCTCATCACGCTCGACCGCTGCAACGTCATCGTCATCTCGCCCGAAAAATACAACGACCTCTACGTGAAGTTCAAGAACCTCAACCGGCTGCTCGCCTGGGGCCACGCGACGGTGATTGAGAATCTGCTGACGCGCTGGCCCAAGTGTCCGCGGGCGCTCTCGGACAAATTCGCGCACGAAAGCCTCATCCAGCGCGCGCTGAAGGAGCACGGCCAGAAAATCATCCTCCAGCAGCGGACCAAGGCCGAGAGCGACATCGCTGTCGCCGCCGCTTCCATTCTTGCCCGGGCCGGCTTCCTGACCCGGCTCAAATTCCTCGGCGAGAAGATCGGCGTGACGCTGCCCAAAGGCGCCTCGGCGCAGGTCAAGGCCGCCGCCCGCGAGATCGTGAAGAACTCGGGGCCGGAGGCGCTAAAGTCAGTCTGTAAGTTTCATTTTAAAACCTATGCGGAGGTAATAGACGCCGACCTGCTTTGAAGGCAGCCCGCACTCGCCGAGCGCGGGCTTACTTACCGTCGCCCTGTGACCGACGGCTACCTTCTGAATCCTGTTAATCTCGTCAAAATTCTCTGTCTCCCTCTCTGCAGTCCTCTGCGCGAACCCTTTTCCTATCTTCATCTTCAATCCGCAGGGCCAGGATTGATGACGGGCGGCACGATCTTTCCTGCGTCGGGTGAATATTGCTGGTTATCAGTCCCGTTAGGCCGGGAAATGGTAAAGGTGAAATCGTTACCGAAGTTTTTCCCAGTTTCCTTGATTAGGGCATTGCTAAAGGGCTTGAAGGGAGCAGAGTCCCGCAACACTTTCATGCTGACGTTTTTCAGCAGGCCCGCACTCTCACCCACGGTAACGATCAGGTCGGTGATTGAACCGTCGGAATGGATGATACAATGAACCGTCACTTTGCCGTAAGTCAGGCCCGATTGGTTCGCGTACATCGCCTTGCGCCAGGAAGGCGAAATGCTATCGATCATGTAGCAGATATATTTTTGCCGTTCAGCTAGAGGTGATGCGAAGGAATTGGAGACAATGTCGTCACCCCGAAGTGGCAACCAAGCCATCGCCAGCACGAGCAGGCAAAAAATTTTCGCGAGTTGATACATGGGAGTTTCTCCTTGGCCTTACCTAATCGAAATTGACTCTGACCGTCAATCTCGCGTAAAAACCAGCTTTGATCCCTGCGGCAATCCTGTTAATCCTTGCCTTCCCCTATGCCAACCCCCACGCACGCCATCTGGCCCACCTTGCCGCCAGCCTTCGCCAACGACATCCTCCTTTCGGTCCAGAAAACGAACAAGAAGCTCTACCGCACCGCCGTGGAGGTCATGGCGCCGCGCATGGGCGTCCGCGTACCGATCCTGATCGAGATGCCCAAGGCGCAGCGCCACGCCACCTGGATTCAGATCCTCGCCCGGCCCGAGATGGAAGTCCTCAGCTTCAACATCCTCTCGACCTGGCTGATCGACACCCAGCGCCCGATGCTCTGCGCGTGGCTCGATTCCCTCGGCATCGAACATGCCGACAACGGTTGCGCCGACCACTTCCCTCCCCCGCCCGACGCGGCGCTGCTCAAGAAGGGCGTCGATCTTCTCCTCAAGCAGTTCGATCCGATCGTCGTCAGCGTCTATCTCCGCTGCTTCAACCAGATTGATGAAACGCATTGGGAGGCGCTGGACGAGATCATCCGCACCGATGCGCGCCTCCAGACGCTGGCGCCGATGCCCGGAGCCTAGGCCGCGATTGAGCATTTGACGGATGCGCCCCGCGCCTTACCGTATTAATTCCAACCTTAACCGAAAATCACTATGTCTCATAAATACGCTAACAAACAAGAAGCCCTCCTCGCCAAGGTGAAAGGCAAAACCGGCAAAATCTCCGACAAAACCCACGAGGAGCACATGAAGCTCTACACGGGCTACGTCAACAAATCGAACGCACTGCTCGAGGCGCTCGAGACGCTCGGCACGCCCGATCCCGCCGACGCCAAGGTGGCCAACCAGATTTCGTCGAAGATTCGCGACATCAAGGTCGATCTCACCTTCGCCCTCGGTGGACTCAAGAACCACGAACTCTACTTCAACATCCTCGGCGGCGACGGCAAGATCAGCGGCAAGTTTGCCGAGCTCGTCGATCGCGATTTTGGCTCCTTCGAAAATTACAAGAAGGACCTGAAAGCGACCGGCATCGCCGCCCGCGGCTGGGCCTGGACCGGCTACGACGCTGAGACCGGCAAGTTGCTGAATTACATCGGCGACGCGCAGAACACCTACCCGATCTGGGGCGTCACCCCGGTGCTCGGCCTCGATGTTTACGAGCACGCCTATTACGCCGACTTCTTCACGGCCCGCGCCGGCTATATCGATGAATTCCTGCAATTCGTCGATTACAGCGCCGTCAACGCGCTGTTGCCGAAGTAAGAATCAGCCGCATCTTTGCGATAGAAAAGCCTCGGGGATCTTTCCCCGGGGCTTTTTCTTTGCCAACGGCTCAGGCTGACGGCATGTATGGCTTTGAATTTATTCTCAAGTATCTCCACCCCATGAAAAGATATTTCATCTTAGCCTTGATCGGTTTGATCCTTGGCTTGGCTTTCGGATACTTGGGCGTCCGTCTTGATCATTACAGCAACGAGAATGACTGGTTGAATCTCTTCATGCTTCCGAGTTTCCCTGGATTCATGGCTGCCATGATTCATTGGGATCACGATTGGGTCTCCGACGAAGCTTCAGAATACCTCTGGGCCATCACAGTTTTTAATGGCCTATTTTGGATGGTCGCCTTCCCTGTCTTTTCATTCTATATCTATCTTGCTAAGTGTCTCTGGCGGGACATGAAGTCGGCCTACCAAAAGTGGTCCTTCCTCGCCAAGCTCTTCATCCATGACAAAACCCGACTTTGACCCGATTCCGCCCGACCCACGCCTGGAGCTGACCCTCCGGCCCGCGCTGCTCGACCAATTCGTCGGCCAGTTGCGGATCAAGGAACGGCTCGACGTGCTCATCGCCGCCGCGAAGCACCGCGAAGATTCGCTTGAGCATCTGCTCTTCTGCGGCCCGCCCGGACTCGGTAAGACGTCGCTCGCCTTCATCGTCGCCAAGGCGATGGGCTCGGCCATCGTCACCACCTCCGGCCCGGTGATCGAAAAAGCAGGCGACCTCGCCGGCCTCCTCACCACGCTCGGCAAGGGCGACGTCCTCTTCATCGACGAAATCCACCGGCTCAACAAGAACATCGAAGAGTATCTCTACCCGGCAATGGAGGATTTCCGGCTCGATATCATCATCGACCAGGGACCAAACGCGCGCAGCGTGCGGCTTAACCTGCCCCGCTTTACCCTCATCGGCGCGACCACGCGCGCGGGCATGATCAGCGCGCCGCTCCGCTCCCGTTTCGGCCTCGTCAATCGGCTCGATTATTATCCCGCCGCTGATTTGCAGCAGGTCATGCGCCGTTCAGCACGGCTGCTCGAATTGGAAATCCTGCCGGAAGCCGCGTTCGAGATTGCCCGGCGCTCGCGCGGCACGCCCCGCATCGCCAACAACCTGCTGCGCTGGGTGCGCGACTACGTCCTCGTCCGCTCCAAGCCGCCGGTCACCGTCGAAGCCGCCGACGCTGCACTGGCCATGCTCGAGATCGACCAGGACGGCCTCGACGAAATGGACAAACGGCTCCTCGAGGCGCTCATCCACAAATTTGACGGCGGCCCGGTTGGCCTCAACTCGCTCGCCGTCTCGGTCGGCGAGGAAGCGGGCACGCTCGAGGAAGTCCACGAGCCGTACCTCATCATGGAAGGCTTCATCCGGCGGACACCGCAGGGCCGCGTCGCTTCGAAGCGCGCCTTTGAGAAGCTCGGCTTGAAACCAACCGGTTCGCAGCAGCAGCTCTTCTAAAACCGTCGTCCTGTGAAAACCTATCGCCACGAACTGATCTTTAATCTCCCTTCCCGACGCGGCTTTGTGAACATCACTTCCAAGGTGCAGGACTGCATCAACGAGAGTCACGTGCGCGAAGGCCTTGTGTTGGTGAACTCGATGCACATCAGTTCCAGCATCTTCATCAACGACCACGAGAGTGGGCTGATGGAGGACTGGGAACGGTGGCTGGAAAAGCTCGCGCCCGAAAAGCCGCACAGCCAGTACCGGCACAACGATACCGGCGAGGACAACGCCGATGCCCATCTCAAGCGCACCATCATGGGCCGCGAGGTCGTCGTCGCGATCACCGAGGGGAAGCTCGACTTCGGCCCGTGGGAGCAAATCTTCTACGGTGAATTCGACGGCCTGCGCCGGAAGCGCGTGCTGGTCAAGATCATCGGCGACTAGGGACTGAAATTGCCGCCGCCTTTTAAGATGGCGGTCAAAATAACGCAGGGAATTTCGATCGAGTACTTGCCGACGGTCCGCAGCACCTTGGTTGCGCCGTCAGGCAACTGGATATCGAAAGAAGCAGGTCCTTTGGCCAGCAGGTTGTTCTGGAAATTTGCCTCCGCATCGATGTAGGCCAGGACGTCCCGATATTGCCAGGCAAAATTCTGCGCGCTGATTTTCTTGTGCTGGCGATCGCTTTCCAGCTGCTGCAAAACCCGGTCATCCTGAATCAAACGATTTTCGCTCTGTTGCAAGGCCATCTTACGATCGAGAGGCAAATCATCGACCGATTTGACCACTGCTGCATGGCTGACAGATAAGCCGCCCGCAAAGGCGAGATAAACCAGGACGAGTACCGCGCGCCGCTCCATTTTCAAGATTTAGAAGCCGCCTTTTTAAAGTCAACTTTTCCCAAAAACACTCTCCTTCGCCTCGCGCCCGAAAGCGGTGATCACCGCAATGGAAAGCCCAGCCCCGAGGAGGACGAGCGCGAGTGCCAGGCCGAAATTACCGCCATAAGTCTTGGCCAACTTTGCCTGGAAGACGGCGTTGTAGGAGGCGAAGAAATTGCCAAGCTGATAGGCAAAGCCGGGAAACGTGCCGCGAACTTCTTCGGGTGATAGTTCGTTCAAGTGCGCTGGAATCACGCCCCAAGCGCCCTGCACCGCGATCTGAAGAAGAAAGGCTCCCAAGCCGAGCATGAATGGCGTGGTTGAAAAGGCCCAAAGCGGGATGATCGGCAATGCCAGCAATGAGGCGATGATGATCGCGCGCCGGCGACCGATCTGTTGCGACCAGAAGCCAAAGGTCAATCCGCCGAGGATGGCCCCGATGTTCATGACGATCAGGATGACGCTGACGGTGTGGGTTGATAACTTGTGCTGGGTCTGCAGGAAGGTCGGATAAAGGTCCTGGGTACCATGACTGAAAAAATTAAACGCCGTCATCAACAGGATGACGTAAAAAAAAGTCTTCCAGTTTCGCGCGAGGGCGCCGATCAAGTCCACCGATGCCTGTCGCTGATGAGCCTTTTCCCAAATCGGCGATTCCTTGACGTAAAACCGGATGAACAGGACGAGCAGTGCCGGCACGACGCCGATAATGAACATTCCCCGCCAGCCAAAACGATCGAAGAAAAGGCCGTAAACGACGGAGGCCAGCAGGTAGCCCAACGGATAACCCTGCTGCAGGATGCCCGAGACAGTGCCGCGGCTTCCAGCCGGGATCGATTCCATGACCAACGAAGCGCCGATGCCCCATTCGCCACCCATGGCAAACCCGAACAAGGCGCGCAAAATCAGGAAGACCGGAAGCGACGGTGCAAAGGCCGAGGCCAGCTCAAGGCCCGCGAAAAGCAGAATATCGATCATCAGGATCGGGCGGCGGCCGAATTTCTCCGCCAGCCAGCCAAAGAAAAAAGCGCCGAAGGGGCGAAGCATCAGCGTCATGGCAATCGCCAGGCTGACCTCCGCAATTTCGGCATGAAAATCCTTGGCGATGGCCTTCACCACAAAAACCATCAGGAAGAAATCGAACGCATCGAGCGTCCAGCCGAGCACGCTGGCGATGAACGCCGCCCACTGTTCGCGATTGAGCACCTTGAGATCGTCGATGATTTTCATGTGTCACCAGACATCGTTACCGCGCTGATGCTTCGGCTTGATCCACGTCTCTTCGCTGATCCACCCGCGCTTGTACATGTAATCGGAGAACTCAGCCGTGATCTCACGCGCGGTGCGCTTGGTGTCCTCGCTTAATCCGTGAGCGGCGCCCGAAACACCGCCAATGGCGATTTCGAGCGGGTCGGTCGTGAAGGCCAGGATCGCGCCCGGTTCCGCCCCGCTCCCGCCCGTGGTCGCGAAGGTCAGGAACGGCGTGATGCTGCTGGTCGCCAGGTCATAAACCTGCACGCGCGTCTCCACCATGGTCCTGCCTGCGCCGAAACCGATGGCGCTGCGCAGCAACCGGCTGCCCTGGTTGACGGTCGTGAATTCGCCCCGCACGAGCCATGCGTTTGTGTGGCGCACGCCGTCGGCCTTCGTCCCGGCTGCGGCGGGAACAAGCCGGTCGGTCAGATCGGTCACCATCGCGGTCTTCAGCATGAGCTGGAGATTTTTCTTAAAATCGGCCAGTTCGGGTCCCTCACGGTCCACATTGAAATCCGCCTTGGCCGTGCTGAAACCGGTCACATAAATCAGCTCCGGCATTTTCTGGGTGTTGCGTTCCGTTCCGTCTTCCACGCTCACCGACGCGCATGAGACCAAGCCCAGCGACAGGAGCAAACCCGCCGCCGTTTTTGCCATCACGCTCATCATCTCGTCTTGGGATGACGGGAGCCTAGATATCCCCCGCAACCGACTGCCGGAATTCCGGGAAGAACGGATTGCTCGTCTTTTCCTGGATGACGGTCGTCAGCGGGCCGTGGCCCGGGGCGATGATTGTATTGTCCTGCGCGGTGAGGATATTATCGCGGATACGTTTGAGTCCCGCCTTGTAATCGGAGCGGATGCCGCCCGCAGAGCCGGCGAAAAGTGCATCACCGACGATGGCCAGCGGCACATCGAGGCCGTGAACGTGATAGGTCGTGCCTCCAGCGGAATGCCCGGAGGTGTCGCGCGTTTCGAAATGCAATTTGCCGAGCGAAAAGGTCACGCCCGGCTTGAAAGTCGCCGCGCCTTCGAGCGGCTCGGCTTCGTTGACGTGAATACCGATGGAACCACCCGCCTTTTCGCAAAGCCGGTCGAGTTCCACCACATGGTCCACATGCGTATGGGTCAGATAAACGTCCTGCAGGGTCAGGTTGCGCTTCTTGATCTCCTCCAAAAGCGGCGTCGCGTCTCCACCCGAATCGAAAGCCGCGGCGAGACGGGTCTCCGGGTCCCAAACGAGGTAGGCATTCACGGTCATGTCGCCGTAAGTGGTGTTCGCTTGGAAGAAGCCTGTCTTGGGCAGCGTCACACTTGGCTTGTATTTACCGTCGGCCAGTGCGACGAGCGACTTCGGCCCGAGTCCAAGCGCTTTCGCCATTCTTTCCACTTCGTCAAAAGCAATTCCGTGTACCCCTTTCAGCGCTTCAAGCTCACCAATCTCGATGCCGATTTTGTCGGCCAGTTCCGTGTCGCTCAGGCCAAGGCCGCGCTGCGCTTTGCCGATAATGTCCGTTACCGTGTCTTCCAAGGGAATGCTCATAACGAAAGCGTAGACCTCGATTGCCCCGCGTCAAAGAATTCGGCAAACCAAAAATATTATTGTCTTCCGGTTACTATCAGCAGCAGTACGCTTGCACGAGAAAAATCAACCTATGAAACTAATTTACAAACTATCCCTGTGGTTGCCCTTTGTTTTTTCAATTGCACTTAGCGGCATCGTCCTCAACGCCTCGCACGGCTCGAAAGCGTCGACTATTCCCTCCGGGCTTATCTCGTTTCTCTGCTTTCTTCCCATGGCGTTCTATTTCGTTGCTCAATGCACTCTAGGTTATGTCTCCAGATTGGAGAAAAGATTGGATGTTTTGGAAGGCCGATTAAAAGCGCTCAATCATTAGAGCCCTACTTCTCTCTCCCATGATTTACGCCGCCATCACCGCCGCGCAGGCCGCCGGGGAACGACTCCGACACGCCTTCGGCAGCGAACTCCGCGTCACGGAACAATTCGCCCACGACATCAAGATCGCCGCCGACAAGGAATGCCAGGACCTGATCTACCAGATCCTCCTCGACCATTTTCCGAAGAGCAAATGCATCGGGGAGGAAGGCGATTCAGGCGACCTCGGCGACCCGAAGGGCGAGATCGAGTGGATCGTCGATCCGATCGACGGCACGATGAACCTCGCGCACAACATCCCTCATTTCTGCGTTTCCATCGCCGCGCGCGAGGCGGCCACGCAAAAGATTCTCCTCGGCGTGATCTATGATCCGCTGCGCAACGAACTTTTCACCGCCGAACGCGGCAGCGGCACCTATCTCAACGGCGTCCGCATGAAAGTCAGCACGCGGACAAAGCTTTCCGAAGCTGTTCTCGCGGTCGGCTTCGCCAAAAGCCAGGACTCGATCGACCATTGCCTCAAGCTCTATCAATACTACGGCAGCGCGGCGCGCAAGCTCCGCGCCATGGGCTCTGCCGCGCTCGATCTTGCCTATGTCGCCACGGGCCGCCTTGACGCCTACATCGAGCAGGGCGTCAATCTTTGGGATGTCGCCGCAGGCATCGTCCTGGTTGAGGAAGCTGGCGGCGTGGTCGAAATCGAAATCAAGGCGAAGACCAAATACAAAGTCTGCGCCCACAGCGGACGAATTGAGTATCCACTGAAATAAATTTTAAAATGCCCATGGCCGAAAAAGAGAAGCCACCGCGCCGCCCGATCCTCACCCGCAAGGAGCAGACTCTCCTCGCCTTTATTCTTGCGCTTCTTGTACTCGGTGGCATCGTTCGTAAATTAAGAATGGATTGGCGGACGACCAGCCCCGTGCCCGTGCGCAAGTCATAACCGGAACTCATGGCCAAAATAAATTTCGCTGAAGTAGTGGAGCAAATTTGCGAGAAGGACCTTCGCTATTCCGCCGACGCCTATCATTTCGTCCAGGAAGGCCTCAATCACACCCTCAAGTCGCTCAAGCGCGGCGGCCAGCATGCCCATCGGCACGTCTCCGGCCAGGAACTCCTCAGCGGCCTGCGTGAATTCGCCCTGAAGGAATACGGCCCGATGAGCAAGGCCGTCCTCAACGAGTGGGGCATCAAGACCACCGACGACTTCGGCCAGGTCGTCTTCAATCTCGTCAACTCGAATGTCCTCGGCAAGAACGAGACCGATTCGCCCAACGATTTCAAGAACGTCTTCACTTTTGACGACGCCTTCGTCAAACCGTTCGTCCCGCGCAACTCCATCCTGCCCTCGCGCAAGACCACGCGCGCCAAGGCCAAGAAACGCACTGGCGGCGGCCCGAAGAAAAACAAAGCCGGTTCGCTTTAATTCCAAGCC
>Ga0206840_1106_pt3 | contig 12437 bp, 8 predicted proteins | sample Alteio_BWOrgCont_24_FD_152633 | JGI IMG/M metagenome (GOLD analysis project Ga0206840, IMG submission 152633) | Enriched cells from forest soil in Barre Woods Harvard Forest LTER site, Petersham, Massachusetts, United States -... | ecosystem: Environmental > Terrestrial > Soil > Temperate forest > O... | reverse complement strand
GTCTGGACAAGCTGCGCAATTCCTGGCTTTAAATAACATCCTGACGGTTGGCGATAACTTTGTCACCTCACCTTATATTTATGGTGGGACGTATAACCAGTTCAAAGTTGCATTCAAACGTTTAGGTATAGAGGCTCGTTTCGCCAAAGATGACAGTGCAGAAGCGATTGAAAAATTAATCGATGATAAAACCAAAGCTATCTACCTCGAAACTATAGGTAACCCGGAGTATAATATTCCCGATTTTGAAAAAGTAGCGGCTTTGGCTAATAAATATGATTTGCCATTGATCGTAGATAACACTTTTGGGGCAGCAGGATACCTGTTTCGCCCGTTGGAGCACGGCGCGCATGTAGTGGTGCAATCAGCTACCAAATGGATCGGCGGGCACGGTACCAGCATAGGTGGTGTAATTGTTGACGGTGGTAACTATAACTGGGGCAACGGTAAGTTTCCTCAATTTACTGAGCCATCTGAAGGCTATCATGGATTGGTCTTTGCCGATGTATTTGGTATTGGTGGCCCGTTTGGCAATATCCAGTTCATCATCCGTGCGCGGGTTGAGGGCTTACGCGATTTTGGAGCTTCGATATCTCCATTTAACAGTTTCTTATTTATACAAGGGCTCGAAACGCTTTCGTTACGTGTTCAACGTCATGTAGACAATGCGCTTGAGCTGGCTAAATGGTTGGAGAAACATCCACAGGTGGATAAAGTGAATTACCCCGGTTTGGCTTCGTCAAAATACCATGCTTTAGCGAAAAAGTATCTGAAAAATGGTTTTGGTGCTGTATTATCATTCGAGATCAAAGGTGATAAGGCAAATGCCAGCCGTTTTATTGATAGTTTGGAACTGGTAAGCCACCTGGCCAACGTTGGTGATGCAAAAACGCTCATCATACAACCATCGGCGACTACACACCAGCAACTTTCTGATGAAGAGCAACTTGCTGCCGGTGTAACACCAAATGCACTACGGATTGCTGTGGGTATTGAACATATTGATGATATCAAAGCAGATTTTGAACAGGCATTTGCTAAAATAGCAGAGCCGTCATTTAGTCTGAATTAATTAGTATAGTTTTTTTAAAGTGATAAATAGTGTTATCAGGGAGGTGGTTCTGCAAAAGGATCGCTTCCCAAAATAACCAAGCTACGAAATGAGTACACAAGTTTTTAAGTATAAAGAGGTTTTCAAACTCGAATCGGGTAAGAAATTGAGGGAGCTTGAGATCGGGTTCCACACCTATGGTAAATTGAATGCGAATAAAGATAACGTGGTTTGGGTATGCCATGCGCTAACTGCAAATTCGGATGTGTTTGACTGGTGGAAAGGCCTGTTTGGCGAAAATGACCATTTTAACCCGGAAGAGCATTTTATTGTATGCGCGAACATACTAGGATCAACTTATGGTACGACGAGTCCGTTGAGTACTAACCCGGTTACGGGCCTACCCTATTATTTGGCCTTCCCGCAAATCACTGTGAGAGATATGGTTAAAGCCCACCAATTATTGGCCGAACATCTTGAAATTAAAGATATTAAGATCATAATAGGTGGTTCATTAGGCGGACAACAAGCTTTGGAATGGTCGATCATGCAGCCGGAGCGCATCAAAAATTTGATCCTGATAGCGACCAACGCGCGTCATTCTCCCTGGGGCATCGCCTTTAATGAATCGCAACGACTGGCTATTGCTACCGACCGCAGTTTTTATGCCAACAAGCCTGACGGCGGCGCCAAAGGCATGAAAGCAGCGCGCAGTATCGCCCTTCTATCCTATCGCGGTTACAAAACTTATAGTGTAACGCAGCAGGAAGAGAACGATAAAAAGACAGATGATTTCAAAGCCTCATCCTACCAGAATTACCAGGGCGAAAAACTGGTTAAACGATTTAACGCTTATAGTTATTGGTATTTAACCAAAGTGATGGACTCGCACAATGTGGGCCGTGGCCGTCATGGGATTGAAAAGGCATTGAGTTTGATCAAAGCAAAAACATTGGTGATAGGCATCAAATCCGATCTGCTATTCCCAATTGAGGAACAACAATACCTGTTCAGGCATATACCTAAAGCCGCTTTCGCGGAATTAGATTCGTTCTACGGGCATGACGGCTTCCTGATCGAAACCGAATTATTAACAAACGTAATCACATCATTTTTTAAGACCGACGTAAAAGGTAAAATTATAGAACTGCAACAAAGCGCATAATGAGTAAGAAACTAACTATAGGATTATTTGGGTTTGGCGTAGTGGGCCAGGGCCTCCATGATATCATCAGGACCAAGAATTTAAATATCGAGATCGTCAAAATATGTATCAAGGACGGCAGCAAACAACGCTCGCTCCCGTCTCACCTGTTTACAACCAACAAAGAAGAACTGCTCAACAACCCGGAAATTAACACCATTGTGGAACTGATCAATGAAACTGAGCCGGCTTTTGAAATTGTCTCGAGGGCTTTAAGTACCGGCAGGAACGTGGTTTCGGCCAGTAAGAAGATGATCGCCACACATTTGGATGAACTAATTAACTTTCAGCACCAATATGGCACTTCCTTGCTGTATGAAGGTGCTGTGTGCGGCAGTATTCCTATCATTCGCAACCTGGAAGAATATTATGATAACGAATTGCTGCATTCTATCTGCGGTATTTTTAACGGTTCGTCCAATTATATTCTTTCCAAAGGATTTATTGAGAATCTTGATTACGCCTCTGCATTAAAGCAGGCCCAGGACCTTGGTTTTGCCGAGACCGACCCCATAAGTGACGTTGGTGGCTTTGATGCTAAATATAAATTGGTAATTGCTGCCGCCCATGCTTATGGCGTGGTGGTAAAGCCCGAGGAAGTATTTAACCTGGGTATCCAGACATTATCAGCTTATGATATACAATATGCCCGGGAAAAGAACCTTAAAATAAAACTGGTTCCGGTGGCTAAAGAATTAGATGACCAACATGTGGCCCTGTTCGTACTGCCAAAATTTGTGAAGGAAAGTGAGTTTCTATATAATGTTGAGTACGAATATAATGGTGTGATCGTGCAGGCTGCTTTTGCCGATCAGCAATTCTTTTTTGGGAAAGGTGCCGGCGGTCATCCTACAGGTTCTGCAGTATTATCAGATATTGCAGCCCTCAGGTACGATTATCAATATGAGTACAAAAAAGCGAAGTCGAAAAAAGATCTCAAATTCACAAATGATATCGAGATCAACATCTATTTACGCTACGAAGATGACGACCTGGTGGATGAATTAGGCTTTGAATACATCCATGAGCGCTATTATTCAGGCAGTTATAAGTATGTTATCGGAAAAATCAATTTGCAAAAACTGATCGATAATCAATTTCGTATGTCAGGCAAGGCCTTCATAGCCTTTGCCGATGAGCTGAAAGGGGTCAGTTTGGCCTCGGCTAAAAAACAAGCTGCTGAAGTTTTTTAATTTCGGAAGCTGTTTATGAAAAAAGGCTCCTATGGGAGCCTTTCTTGTTAATTATATTTTGAAATTCTTTATATCGCCCTATCGCTATCCCAGCCTTCAAGATAATCCGCTATACGGCGAAGAAACGAACCGCCTAATGCACCATCAACCACGCGATGGTCGTATGATAATGACAGAAACATCAGGTGACGGATAGCGATCATATCGCCTTGTTTGGTTTCTATAACGGCGGGTTTCTTCTTAATTGCTCCTACAGCCAGTATAGCCACTTGCGGTTGGTTGATGATCGGCGTACCCATCACATTGCCGAATGAACCTACGTTAGTTATGGTAAAGGTGCCATCCTGTACATCGTCAGGTTGTAACTTATTGCCGCGAGCACGGTTGGCCAGATCATTAACTGCTTTGGTAAGGCCCACCAGGTTTAGCTGGTCAGCTCTTTTTATAACCGGTACTATCAGGTTACCGCTTGGCAAAGCTGTAGCCATGCCGATATTGATGGATGCCTTCTTTATAATTTGAGTACCATTGACCGAAACATTGATCATCGGGAAATCCCTGATCGCTTTTGCAACAGCTTCAATAAATATCGGGGTGAAGGTGATCTTCTCCCCCTCTTTCTTTTCAAACGCGCTTTTTACCTTTTCGCGCCATTGCACGATATTGGTTACGTCGGCTTCAATGAACGAGGTAACGTGTGGCGAAGTTTGCTTGCTCATCACCATGTGATCGGCTATTAAACGGCGCATCCTGTCCATTTCAATAATTTCATCAGCACCAGATACCGATACTGCCGGAGCTGGTTTTGGCTCAACTGGTGCTTTCACAGGTTTTGGCTCAGCGACAGGTTCTGCTTTTACTGGTTCAGGCGCAGAAGTCTCGGCTATTGGTTTAACCTCTTCGTGTTTAGCAACAACAGGTTCAGGCTGAACTGCTGCTGCTTTAAAAGCGGCCGGGTTCTGAATATAATTTAACAGGTCATCCTTCGTCAAACGCCCTTCGGCGCCTGAACCTGGGATTTTGTCCAGTTCTTCAATGCTAATATTCTCCTGCAAGGCTATGTTCTTCACCAATGGTGAATAAAATCTGCCTGCAGACTTACTATTATCGTTATTCTCTGTTGGTTCAGGCCTTGTTTCCAGTTGTTCAATACCCGGAACCGGCTCTGATAAGATCGGTTCTTCTTCAGGCGCATCCGGGATATCTACTACTTCAGGAACTTCAACTGCCTGCGGCACCTCCGGAGTTTCCTCTTCTGCACCGCCTGTTTCAATGATTGCTATAACAGCGCCTACCTGCACAACATCGTTCTCCTTGCATAATTGCTCCACCAGTCTTCCTGATACCGGCGACGGTACTTCAGAATCTACCTTATCGGTAGCAATTTCCATCACTGCGTCATCCATGTCGATGTTATCGCCTACGGCTTTGTTCCATTTAATAATGGTAGCTTCGGCAACACTTTCGCCCATTTTTGGCAGTAATAATTGGTATTTGGCCATAAAAACTTAGATATTATCGGTCAAAATTAGTCAATTAGTTTAATTCCTTCAGCATAATATTAAGCATGTTCAGAGCGGCTATAGCCGTCCGCTCAATATTCTGCTGCCGTTTGTTACCAAATTGAAACTTCCTGGTAACCGTTTTTTTGGCGCACGCCACACCTATCCATACCGTGCCAACCGGCTTTTCTTCTGTCCCTCCATCCGGGCCTGCAATGCCTGTTACGGCAACAGCATAGTCCGATTTAAAATTCAGCAAGGCCCCTTCAACCATTTCTGTGACGGTTTCCTTACTTACCGCGCCATGCTGCCAAAGCGTTTCATTTTTAACACCCAGTATGCTCTCTTTCAACTCGTAAGAGTAAGATACCGCCCCGCCAAAAAACACTTTGGATGAACCCGGATGCTGAGTTATCAAATGAGATATATAACCTCCCGTACAACTTTCAGCTGCCGATAAAGTAAGTTCCCGTTCGGCCATAAAATTTAAAATAGCCTTTTCGAGCGGTATATCTTCCTGCGCTACTACAGCACTTCCTACACGTTCAGTAATTTTTGCAGCGTACTCATTTACCTTTTCCTGTAGCAAAGCTTCATCCTCGCCGTAAGCACTTAAACGCAAACGCACCTGCCCGAGTTTGGGTAAATAGGCTAATTTTATATAAGGCGGAAGTGAATCCTCAATATCGGCTATCTTTTGTGCTAAATAAGATTCCCCTTCACCTGCTGTAACTATGGTATGGTGAATAATATGCGGAAGTTCTAACGTCGATTTGAGTTTAGGCAGTACCGCTTCTTCCATCAGGTACATCATCTCGTGCGGCACGCCCGGCATCGACATATATATCCTGCCATCATAATTAAACCACATCCCCGGCGCAGTGCCGTTTTTATTGAGTATTACCTCGCAATTTTCCGGTACCAGGGCCTGTTGCCTGTTTATATCCAGCAATTCGCTGTTTGCACCGCGTAATCGTTTAAATATATTTTCAACATTCTCCAGGGCTTCCTTATTCTCAACAAGCCCTACGCCAAAGTATTCTGCCAGTGTTTTTTTAGTGATATCGTCTTTTGTCGGACCAAGTCCGCCGGTAATCAAAATTACTTTTGCGCGCTGGTGCGCCTCGGCCAAGGCGTTCAGGATGTGCTGTTTATCGTCTGATATGGATGTTATTTGCTTTACCCTTATTCCTATGCTATTCAGCTTTTGCGCCATCCATGCCGAATTGGTATCCACTACCTGGCCTATCAGTATCTCATCGCCTATAGTTATTATTTCCGCCTGCATTTATTGGTAAGGGTTGTAGTTTGCATTATTGGTATAATCGCTCCGTTTTGTTAGCTTAAGGTCCTGCAATATAGCGGCTTTTACTCTAAGTGTAACGGTATATGATTTATAATAACCAAACGGCAGCCACTGCATCGACAAATCCCAGCAGTGCAGATCGCGGCTTATACCAAAAGAAGTAGCGCTGCTAAGCTGACGTGCTCGCAAGTCGTAGTTGGTGCTGTACTGTACGTTCCATTTCGGCGTAACGGTCACATTACCACTCAGCATCACTGTATTTGACACGCTGGTGCCCGTATAATAATTACCGTAATTGAAGGAATAATTGACCGATACGTTCCACGGTACATTAAAGTCGACATATGCGGTCGGGTCACTGTTCAGCAATGCTAATTTTGCCGATTGTTCGGGCGTCATCGTTTGCAACGTAGTACCAGGTGCAGGAGCTTGTGCCTGCGGGTGGAACAATGCCGGGTTTAAACTTGCGCTGGCCGAAATATTGGCTGCAATCAACGTAGGGAGCTTACCATCCTGGAAAGTGTAACGATTAATGGGTATTTTATATGTAAATAACTGGCCGTTTGCAATTGAGTCCCTCAGATTGGTCACATAGGGATCAAAGGTGCCTCCAAATGAAATGTTCACCTTATCTTTAAATAAGGTGGTGTGGCCCGAAAATGATATGGGCGCAAGATTTAATGAATCGGCAGCAAAGTTATAAGACGTTGAAATGGAAAACCCTTCCAGGATCTTTATTTTCTTGCCTGTAGAAGACGTATCCGTACTTTTTGGCCGCACCTTGGCCTCGATATTGTTATCCAGGTTGAAAGTCAACGCCGCACTTTTACCCGCTGCAGGCCCCCCGTAAACTGAGTTTTGGAAAATGGAATACCGTTGTGAACTTACCTGGTACGGAATAGTTGCGGCGCTAACAGCAGTTAGATAATTGCCATAACCAGGGCCGGAAAAATCCGGGTGAAAGCTTAATCCAATAGTTGGCGTAGCTACATAGCGGATGGCTTCCAGCGAGCCGCTTTTAAAGGTTAACGTACTATATATTTTTGTTGACATCGTTGCGCCCAGGTTGTATTCCCCGGCCCTTTTAAAGCCTCCAACAGTGTCGTACACCAACGAATCCCTGCCGGGAACGCTGCCCCTGGCAAAATATTCGCGGGTGGTTTGAAAATACCAGCGCTCGATATAATTGGCGCTTGCGCTAAACTGGAAATATTTTAATATGGTTTGATTAAAGCCTATAGGTATCTGGTGTTCAAATCCATTTTGCAGTCGTTTGGTCAAGGTTTCAGTTTGAAATAGTTCAGCTTCAGGCACATCATTTATCTTATTGGTCCCCTGCAGGCTATACCCTACAGTAATTTTTTGATACCATTTCTGTTCACCTACCCTGTCTTTGGAGTCGAAGGGATTAATTGTCGACATATTAAAGCTGAATGTAGGTAACTCCAGCGTAACTGTTTTATTGGTCAGATCCTGGCTATGGGATAAATTGATCGTTAAATTAAAAGGCGTTCCGGCCCATGTTTTGCCATAAGCAATACTTGAGCGTAACGTATTAGATATTAATGTATTTAAATTATAGCCTTCAGTGGCCGGGTTGTGCTGGTAAAAGCCCGATGTACCGGCATCTACCGATGCACTAAAAGTAGTACCGGGGTTTGCATTGGGATTTTGACTATGGGTCCAGTCGATATGAAAATCTTTATCTGCCGGGTCCCCGGGCAGGCCATAATTAGTAGAACTATAGGCCAATGATAATGTACCCGAATACTTATACCGGTTTAAATACCTTATGCTTTCATTTACTTCATACGACCCTTTGGAATATAATGTGCCGGTACTTGTAAGATCCATATAATCATTCAGGGCAATATAATAACCAAAGTTCCGTAAGAAAAAGCCTAATTTCTGGTCTTCGCCAAATGTTGGGATGATAACACCCGATGCACGTGAATTGGGTTTCGGAAAAAACCCGAAAGGTATTGCCAAAGGAAGCGGTATGCCCTCGATCTCCAGGAAAGCAGGTCCTGATATGATCTGGTTCTTTTCGCCAATGCCTTTGGTAATTACGATGCCAAAATGCGTGTCGGGGTAAGGCAGATCGCAAGTACTGAATATTACATTACGGTAAGCGGCTTCGTCATTATTCAGCATTTTGACCTGGCCGCCCGAAAAATAGTTCTCTTCCTGCGAAGATGCCGCGTTATATATCTTTCCTTTTTTGGTTTCGTAATTAAACCGCAGCGAATCTGATTTAACCGGCTTCTCCCCTTTCTGTTTGGATATTGGCCTCCCGATATATCTTTTCGTAAGCGGGTCAATTGCACCGCTTGCAAATATGATCTTATTTTTTTCGTCAACCCTGATGTAATCGGCATCCAATTCAAAATCTTCATAAACTATACGTGCCCGCCCATATAAATATAAAATTTGATGCACATCATCATACCGGGTAGAATCTTCAGCATGAGCAGTGACCATTGATTTTAATCCGCTTTTGTTTTTAGTAGTGTCATTAGCGGCATTTTTTGTTGCGGTGTTTGAGGCAGATTTCTTACCTTTAAGAAGTTTCCTGTCTTTTATCGTGTCCAGCTTAATAATAGTATCAATAGCTGGCCTTCGGCCTATAACGCTGGCAGTTTTTGCATTTGCTGTTACGTTGGCCATTAAAATAATTACGGGCAGAAAAAACAGGCTAACGAATTTCAAAATCAATTATGAATAGTATTTTTGCAGTTATAGTTAACAGCGTTCAAAAATAATGAAACCATCAGATTATTCGTTACAATTAATGATGAATAATGTAATGGCTTCATCACCCTCAAAAAAATAAATAATATTGATGAAAAATAAGGCATTGAAAAGATTGATTTGTGGTTTCTCAACATTTGTTATTTTACTTACGCTTTTTTCGTTTAAACAAATTACCCCGATAAAAAGGGATACACTTCCCCCCGACAGCAGTTTTAAAATTAAAACCATCATTGTCGATGCCGGCCATGGTGACCGTCCCCCTGAAGGCGGGCGTTATTCACCTGGTGCAGAAGGGTCTTATTCCTTCGAGAGAAATGTAACGCTGGCAATAGCTAAGAAATTGCAGGCAATGCTCGAAAAAGAACTGCCTGATGTGAGAATTGTGATGACACGTACCGACAATTATGATGTAATATGGAAAAAACGTGCAGATATTGCCAATAGCAACAAAGGCGATCTTTTTATTTCAATACATTGCAATTCACTGCCAAACAGGACCGTGCGCGAAGTTGTTGGCCACAAACATCATAAACCCATTTATAAAACAGTCAGCATTGCCGACCGATCAGGAAAAGGAGTGCTTTTACTGGTGTACAGCACTAATAGGATCGGCCCGCAGAATACGGCACTGCTCGAAAATGAAGAAATTGGGGATGATAACAAGGCAGTAACCTCGACCGAAAACAGGGCGGATGATCCGATGGCAGTGATCATGCTTAACCAAATGAAGAATAAATACCGCAAGCAAAGCATTCATCTGGCTGACCTGATCAATACCGAATTTAAAGAAGGAGATGGCCGGCCAAGTGATGGAGTTAGGGAACAAGTGGTATTCGTTTTGGATCACACAGCTATGCCATCTGTCCTTGTAGAAACAGGCTACATCAACAATCACGAGGATGAAGATTATCTAAATTCTGAAAAAGGTCAAAACGAAATAGCGGCGTCGATCGTTAGGGCAATACAAAAATATAAGGACGAAGTGGAAGATTCAGGTAAATAGATATTAGATGTGAGAAAAAATAAATTGGAATTCAAAAACTTGTCACAATCACCGCTGTGTTTCAAATCTAATCCCGATAGCTATCGGGACTCAAATTTCAAATCTATGTTATGAAAATCTCGAACGAAACCAAGATCGGAATATTAACCAGTGTGGCGATAGCTATACTTATATTGTGCTATAGCTACCTGCGCGGCAATGATGTATTCTCGGGGTCAAATAAGTTCTATGCTGTTTATAACAGCGTTGATGGCTTGTCGGTATCAAAGCCCGTATTGGTTCATGGCTTCCCGATAGGACATGTTTCAGGTATGAGATTACGACCGGACGGACGCAGCGTTGTTGAATTCAAGATCGACCCGCAATATAATATACCCAAAAACACCCTCGCTAAGCTAATAACTACCGACCTGCTGGGTTCTAAAGCTATTGAATTTAAAATGGGAAACAGCAAAGTTTATGCTAATGACAAGGATACTCTTGACGCTGATATACAAGGCAGCCTGGCCGAAAGCCTGCAGCCTATCCAAAAGAAAGCCGAGGACCTGATATCTAAAATGGATTCTTCACTGGCGGCTATCAATAAAATAATGAACCCGGATTTTCAGAAAAATGTCGACCGCAGCTTTTTAAGCATTGCCAATTCATTACAAACGCTTGAGGGTACCACTAAAAAGATAGATGCCCTTGTAGCCGCACAAAGCGGGCATATCAACGGTATATTGGCTAATGCTGATGCTGTTTCGGATAACCTGAAAACAAGCACCACGCATTTAAATACTATTGCCACAAACGCTGAGACATTTAGCAATGACCTGGCTCACTCCGGCATCAAACAAACTATGGACAATGCTAATAAGGCTGTGGCCGAATTGCAGTCCGCCATTAATAAAATAAACGACGGGCATGGTTCCATGAGTTTGCTGCTCAATGACGATCATTTATACAAAAATCTTGATAGCGCATCCAATAATCTCAATAAGTTATTTATCGATCTGAAAGCCCACCCAAAAAGGTATGTCAGCTTTTCCGTTTTCGGAAAGAAAGATAAATAGTTTGCAGTTGCCGGTGGGCAGTTTGTAGTGTAGTTCAAATTAAAACTTCTGCCCACTGCAAACTAAAAACTGCCAACTGTCTCTCAGATAACAAAAGTCTTCCCCTCAAGGGCTAATTCAGTTTCGGGGAATACACTTTGTGCCTCATCCAGTAGTTCGTTTAAGGTTTTATACCTTGCCGAGAAATGACCGATCAATAGTTTTTTAACGTTGGTTATCTCAGCTATATGTGCGGCCTGTAAGGCTGTGGTATGATGGGTCATCCTGGCACGGTCGAGCATATTATTTAGAAAGGTAGCTTCATGATATAACATATCGGCGTTACTGATCTGCTTAAAATAGTTTTCGTTATACATCGTGTCCGAGCAATAGACGTAAGTTTTGGGGTCTTCTGGACTTGTTGTAATGTCAGCGTTTTTATATAAAACGCCTGTACCAGATGTAAAATCAGCGCCTCTTTTTATGGCCGTGTATTGATCAACCGGGATTTCCAGTTCCTCTATCTTTTCTTTTCTAAGTTTTCTTAACCTTCTTTTTTGCCGGAATAAAAAGCCGGTGCACGCTATGCGATGGTCGAGCGGTATGGTTTCTACAGTAATATCCTGGTTATCCAATATCACTTCTGCTGCATCTGTGCGTGTGAAATAATAATCAACCTCAAATTGAAGCGTAGTTTCCGAATATTTTAATTGCAGGTCGATGATCTCTTTCAATTCCGGCGGGCAAAATAATTTGAGCGGTTTTGTACGTCCGTTGAGGTGCATGGACGATAGCAGGCCAACCAAGCCCAAATAATGGTCGCCATGCAAATGACTGATGAAAATATGGTCAATACGCCCGGGTTTAACGTCAAAACGCAGCATTTGCTGTTGCGTGCCTTCGCCGCAATCAACAAGATATAAATGCTCGTTTATATTAAGCGCCTGTGATGATGGATTCCTGTTAAAGATCGGCGTCGCGGAACTGCTTCCTAATATTGTTACCTCAAACCTCATGTCGGTAAACAATACAAGGTGCTACTTTGCTTCTTTTTTCAATTGTTTTTCCACTTCTTCCATAAACACAAGGTCAATGGCTTCTTCGGTGGTCGGAACGATAGAAAGTACGCTGTCTAATTGTGAAATGGATATCAAACGTGCAACGGCATCGTTTAACCCGACAAGGATAAATACGCCCGATGCATTTTTGCAAAGGCGATGGCCTACCAATAAACTACTTAATCCTGATGAATCAGCAAATTTAATTTGCGAAAGGTCCATAATAATATTCCTCTGGCCTTCGGTATTGATCAAAATCAATTCAGACTTTAATTGCGGAGTAACCAATGAATTTAACTTTGATTCATTCAGTTTCAACAAGACATACTTTT
>Ga0206840_1135_pt1 | contig 12576 bp, 11 predicted proteins | sample Alteio_BWOrgCont_24_FD_152633 | JGI IMG/M metagenome (GOLD analysis project Ga0206840, IMG submission 152633) | Enriched cells from forest soil in Barre Woods Harvard Forest LTER site, Petersham, Massachusetts, United States -... | ecosystem: Environmental > Terrestrial > Soil > Temperate forest >... | reverse complement strand
GGGCGGGCTTGGCCAATTGATATCCGCCGCTTTGGCCCCGGGTGCTTTTCACCAAACCGCCCTTGCGCAGGATGGCCATCAGTTTGCCGATATAGGCCACGGTCAGGTCCTCGCCCTTGGCCAGTTCCACCAGGGTCAGGCTACCGCCCGGCCCCTTTTTGGCCATTTGCAACATGCAGCGCAGGCCATATTCGTCGATGGCTGAAAACTTCATAATCGTTTCTCTTCCTTGCCCAAAAGGGCCTTATTACTTGTCTTTCACTAATTTCTTCAATCTATACTAAAAAGTCAAGTATAGAGTGTATTATTTAAGTAAATTGGAACAATGAGGATCTTTTGATGATTTCAGAAGAAAGCTGATGGTATTTAAGGATGATGGACTGTGAATGTCCGATGAAGAAATTCTTGTATCGGAATCGGCAGGTTTAAGACGAGCAAATCGGCCAAAAAGTGAAGGGCAAAGAGAGTGAAGCGCCAGTTATAAATGGCGATACCGATGACCATCGCCAGAAGGATAGCCAAGACCGCTTTGCCGCTGGAATCTCCATAATACGCCACCGTTCACGCCCCCAATTGGTTTTGGATGATTTCTACAATTGTACCAACATCCATGGAAATATCGACCACTATAGCGTCGGTGGGCTCTTCCAAAATTGAGAATTGGCTATCCAAAAGAGCCGGGTTCATAAAATGGCCCTGACGTTCGGCCAGCCGTTGTTGAATCAGATCCCGATCCCCTTTCAAGTAAATCCATCGCACCGGTCCGCCTCGGCTTAAGTGGTCCCGGTAGGATTGTTTCAGCGCCGAACAGGCCAGGACCACCTGGGGATACCGCCCGTTCCATTCCGTGATCCGTCCGGTGAGACGGTTCAGCCAGGGCCCCCGATCCTTGTCGGTCAAGGGGACGCCCGAAGCCATTTTGAGCCGGTTGGAATCCGGATGGTCATCATCCGCGTCAAAGAAAGGACAAACCCGTTTTTCGGCCAAGGCCCGGCCCACCGCCGTTTTTCCGCTTCCCGAAACACCCATCACGATCAGGACCATGTTAATCCGGCATGACTTTTAGGTAATATTCCAGCGACTTCAAGGGTTTCTCGATCGTTTGTTCCATGTAGCTGAGGAGGGTTAAAAACAATTCCTTTCGGGAACTGTCGTTCATTTTCAAGATATGGATTTTTTCCAGGGGCAGGCTTTTCATTTTTTTCAGGATCTCCAAACCCGAGGGCGTCACTTGCAGCCGGCGGGGGCCGGTCGCGCAGCAATTTTGGCATAGGGCTCCTCCCCGGTGGGAAATCAAAAAAGCTTTCCGGCGTTCGAGGGAGCTTTGACACTCGGCGCAAAGTTCCAATTCCAGGGGATGCCCCATCAATTCCAAAAGCTTGAGAACAAAGCTCATAAAAATGGTTTCCCGCGAATCGTTTGCCTCCTCCAAAGCCCTCAGCGTTTTTTGGATCAACCGGTACAGGTCCCCGTCCGATTCGCCGTCCTGAAGCGATTGGATGAGCAGGTCGGCCATGACTTGAAGAAGCGTGATGGTGGGGAAATCCTCTTTTAGCCGGGGATGGCTTTGAATCATCTTCGCCTGGGTCAAAAGGTAAAGATCGCCTGAGGGTCTTTTAGTAAGAACGAGGGAGGATTCGGTGAAAAGTTCCAGGGCCGAGCCCAGACGGCTTTTGGGCTTACGGGTGCCCTTGACCAAGGCCCGTATCTTTCCGAATTGGAGGGTGTAAAGCAGGACCAGCTTGTCCGCTTCCAGATAGTTTCGGGCGCTTAAAACATAGCCGTCCGCGGGATGGGCGCTCAACCCTTCGATTTCCTTTCCGAAAGGAAAACCACGGCCAGGGCGGGAAAATAAATACCCGACCCAATCGCGAAAAGAATCCCGGCCGCGAAATCGGCCAGGGCGAAAAGAAAACCCAAAAAGGGAAGGTAGGAAAACACCTTCAAAATCAGCTGCAAAAGAATGGCCGTCACCAAATAAACCACCAGGATCAATCCCATCCCCCGGAAAATCCTTCCGCCGTCAGCCCAGCAGCTTTGGGCCCCCTCTTTAAACGCGGTCCAGGGGCCCCGGTCCCGCATCACACAGCCCTGGGCCATGAAAAAATAAACGCCGAAAAAGACCATCAATCCCAAGAAAAGAAAAGGCAAAGGAATGGCCAAGAGAATCTCCAACGCCAGGGGCGCGTGAAGCAGGCTGAGGACCACCCCGAAGAAAAGCACGACCAGGAAAAGAACTATAAAAACCAACATAAAGAAAATCACCACATAGCTTTGAACCAGGAGCATGGGAATGAGATGGTAAAAACCATCCTTGAGAAAATCCATCCAGGAAAACTTCTTTTCACCTTCGATCCAGGCCCAGAAGCGCCCGTAAAGGCCTCCGTTGAACCAGGCCGAGAGGATAGACCACCAGGTGAGATAGAGCAGGAAAATGCCGATAACCATGAAGAGCCAGTTGAAGTCCTGCGCCTTAAGGAAAAAATCTGAGATCCAGTCCTGATAATCGGCTTGGCTTAAACTAGCGCCGCCCTGAACCGCCTGGAAAATCTTTACCAACAGGGGCCAAAAGGTGATCATCAGGCAGAAAAAAAAGGCCCCGTAATTAAAGACAATGTAAAAAAGCTGGGCGATGAAAACCGGCCAAAGCTCCCGGCAGGCTTGCCAAGCGGTTTGATAAACCCGGGAGAAAGGAACGGCGGCTCGAGAGGGGGTCATGAGGTTCTTTCGCTCAGATTAACGGAAATTATTGAACTGGAGGGCCACTTTAAGCTCGGACAGACCCCGGAGCATCTGCATGGCTTCCTGGAGGTCATCCTTGGACTTTCCGGAAATCCGAACCTTCTCGTCGGTGATGGAGGCCTGGACCTTGAGCTTGGAATCCTTGACTTGCTTCACGATTTCCTTGGCGGCGTCCATCGGCAAGCCGCTGATGATCTTCACCTTTTGGTTGACCGTTCCGCTGAAGGCCGGGTCGATCTTTTGAAAATCCAGGGCCTTATGGGAGATATTGCGTTTGATGAACTTCGCCTTCAGGATATCGGTGACCGCGGTCAAGCGCGACTCATTGTCGGAAACGATTTCCAGTTCTTTGGCGGCCTTATTCAACGTGACCTTGCTGATGCTGCCCTTGAAATCATACCGCTGGCTGATTTCTTTCATCGCCTGGTTGACGGCGTTATCCACTTCCTGCAAATCGACTTCCGAAACCACGTCAAAGGAAAATTGGTCGGCCATGGGTCACTCCCGGAGGTTGGTAGGCAAATCTCGGCGGTAGATTACTGGAAAGCGGTCCGCGGGGCAAGCCGGGAGTCTTTAGTTATCGTTGTCTTCGTGGGTAATCACGGGTTCCCCGGAGACCGGCAGGGTAATATCCAGCACTTCCCCGGTGGACCCCAGGACGCCCAGGGCCTTTTGGTTAAAATAAATATCCACTCCGCCCGCGTTGCCCACCCGCAGTTGAAAACCATTCTCCGACTTGTAGATTTTCGTGTCCCCGGGGGCCAGGTCATATTCGGCGATTTTCTTTCCGTTGTCCCAAACCACCCGGACCCAGGATTGGTCCAACCCTTTTAAAATAAGGTGCTGATATTTATCCGCGATCACCGGGCCGTCAATATCTTGGCTGCCGTCGGCCGGGATGGCCGCAACGGCGGCCGGCTTGGCTTCCGCCAGCTTGATCTGTTTCCAGAGATGGACACCGACCGGGGCCAAAAAGAAAAATAAAATTCCCATGAAAATCAGGGTCAGCCCCCATCCCAAGAAGCGGGCGCCGAGCTTATTGGGCAAAAAGGGTGAAGGTTTGGGAAGCGCGGAGGACCGCCGGCTATTTTCCTCTTCCGGTTCGTCCAATACCGCGTCGAAGGACTCATCGGTGATCCGCTCCCGGCGGGGCGGAACCTTTTTGCCGAATCCTGGAAAGGCCACCCCGGACGGCACTTCACTTTCGGCGTGGGGCGGCTCGATTTTGACCGCCACCGGCTCGACCTGGCTTTTAAATTGGCTGGTGAGGGCCGCCGGGTCCGCGCCCACCACCTTGGCGTAGGCCCGGATAAAACCCTTGGCGTAAGCGTGGGAGGCGAACACGTCAAACTGATCTTCCTCGATGGCTTCCAGGTATTTCAGGGGAATACGGGTACGCTGGGACACCGTTTCCAAGGTGATCTTTTTGAGTTCCCGGGCTTTTTTGATTTCCGATCCAACACTCATTAGAAAATGGCCCCTTCCACCCTGTCCGCGTCTTTCGGTTGGGTGAATTGAAATTGCTTTTCATCGATGCCCTGATTAAACAAAAAATTCGAGAATTTCGCCTGGGTGTCGACCGAGGGTGTTTCCACCTCCATTTGGGTGGGCCACCAGTTTTTCTTCGGGATCGTCACCTTCATCGAGGTGAAAGAGGCGTCGTCGGCCTTGGGAATAAAGAGCAAAACCACCCGGTCACCCGAATTCTCCACGATGGAGACATGGCTGGATCCGGCGTAGCGCTTGAGTTCCTTACCCACGCCCAAGTAAAGGGGCTCGTTGGCGCCGTTCGGCGAGGTTTGCTGGTACACCAAATGCTGGGCGGGCTGGTACATTTGGGCCAGGGTCCCTGTAATATAGAGGAACTGTTCGGTGGGTTTGAAATAGTGGACAAAAATTTCATTGGGCGATTTCATCTTGACCGACCCTTGAACCTGTTGGGTTTTTCCCGAGAGCGGATCCTTCATTTCCATGGTCAAATCCATCTGGACGTCTTGGGCCTTGGTCTGGGCATCATCCACCTTTTGAAGGATGTCATCGACCGTCAAAACGTTGTTCGCGCTATCGGCCCAAATCCGCGAAGCGCCGGCCCCCAAAATCACAAAAAATAAAATTGTTTTATGAAAGTTATTCATCCGCCGCCATTTCATCTTCAGGTTCCAATGTGAGAGCGTTGTCTTGAGGGATGGGAACGAGTATTTTGCGCGGCTTATTGGCGTCCGCCGGACCCACCACTCCCCGGACTTCCATGTCATCCAGCAACCGGGCCGCCCGGCTGTAACCTACCTTAAGCCGCCTTTGTAAAAGCGAAGTGGAAGCCTGTTTGGCCCTCAGGACCACCTGAACCGCGTCATCATAAAGCTCGTCTTCGCTATCCTGCGAAACCACTTCCCTGGATTTCTGGGTAGTTAAATCAGCGGAATAGATGGGTTTTCCTTGGGATTGCCAAAAATCCACCAAACGCTCGATTTCTTCCAAAGTAACATAGGCCCCCTGGAGCCGCAAGGGTTTGGGTGCGCCTGAGGGCAGGTAAAGCATATCGCCCCGGCCCAAAAGCGCTTCCGCCCCGTTCATATCGAGAATCGTGCGGGAATCGGTCTTGGAAAAAACTTGAAAGGCGATGCGCGAGGGAAAGTTGGCCTTGATGATGCCCGTGATGACTTCGACGCTGGGCCGCTGGGTGGCCAGAACCAGGTGGATGCCGATGGCCCGGGCCATCTGGGCTAGCCGGGTGATGGAGTCCTCCACTTGGTCTTTGGCCACCATCATGAGATCGGCCAGTTCGTCCACCAAAACCACGATGTAGTAAAGAGGATACCGGTCCGTCTCGCCCTCTTCCCGGAGTTTCACCACCTTGGCGTTGTAAGTATCGATATCCCGGGCGCCCGCATGAGCCAAAAGTTCATAGCGCTCTTCCATTTCCCGCACCAGCCACTTCAAGGCCAAGTGGGCTTCCTTCGGGTCATTCACGACCGGCAAAGCCAGATGGGGCAAGGTTTTGTAAATGGACATTTCCACCCGTTTGGGATCGATTAAGACCAGCCGGACATCCTCGGGGGAAGCCTTGAAAATAAGGCTGGCGATCAGGGTATTCACGCAAACGCTTTTTCCCGAACCAGTGGACCCGGCGATGAGCAGATGGGGCATTTCTTTTAAATTCGCCAGACAGGAATTACCCACGATGTCTTTTCCCAGGGGCACCAATAATTTTTTGGAGGAAGAAAGAAAAGCGTCCTGGACGAGCAATTCTTTGAGGGTAACCACCCTTCCCTTCAGATTCGGAACCTCGATTCCCACCACCGCTTTTCCGGGGATAGGCGCGACCACCCGCACCTGACCGCATTGCAAAGCCAGCGCCAAATCATCGGCCAAGGAAGCGATGCGGTTGATCTTAACCCCCGCCGCCGGCTGGACCTCGTATTGGGTGACGGTGGGACCGGGATTGACCCCCACCACTTTTGCTTCCACGTTGAAATTGGTCAAGGTTTCGATGATCGTGCGGCTGACGGCCTCGAAATTGTCGAAGGACTTTTCCTTGGGCTCTTCCACTGTTTTTAAAATATGAACTGTCGGCAATTGCCATTGGCGGATCACCCGGGTGGGCTTGGCGGGTTTCTCCGGTTCGGGCTCGTCCAGCTCGCCGGTTTCAATGTCCGCCGCCTCCATCTTTTGCTTCAAGGTCATCGGATCGCCCGATTTCGCTTCGGCCATAGCAACGGCCACCATGTCTTCCTCGACTACTTTGGTCTTGGACGGCTTCAGGATGGAACCGCTATTTTTGGAACTGATGGGCTTGGGATCGGGCAACACGACCGTCGACGCCAGGGGTAACGCGGTTTCTTCCGCCGCTCCGGTGAAAATGGAGGCATAGGATTTCCGTTGGGTTTCTAATTTTTGACGGGCTGCGTTGGCCACCTTCTTCTCCGACCGGCGGGCGTTCCAAACCGAGACCTTTTCCAAAAGCTTCTCATAAAATGAAAAGAACACTTTAAACCCGTGGGCCCGGGCCCATTCGGCCCCCTTGCGGAAACCCTCCAAAAGAGATTGGAGCGATTTCAGAAGCAGGTCTTCCGCTTCCAGGAACCAGGCCGCCAAAACGATTACTAAAAGACCCACGACCACCGTTCCAAAGGGCGTGAGAATGCTTTCGAGTTTTTCGCCGAGCGTCGATCCTAACCATCCGCCCCATTCCACTCCCTCACGCATCTGGGAAGGCGAGAACATTTGAACATTGGGGGTCAAAATATGAAGAATGGAGCAGATTGAACCAAGCCCCAAAAGAAGGCCCAAAAGCTTGAATCCGGGCTTGGTCAAGGCTTCATCCCGGTAACGGGCGAATGCCACTAGGGCCAACGCCATAGGGAATACCCAAGCGAGAAGCCCAAAGGTGAAATAAAGGCCGAAAGACAGGTCGGACCCGGGTTCGCCCAAAAGATCCAGTTTGTCGCCCGTCGGAATCAGGGAGAGAACTAAAAGAAAAGAGGCGCTGCCGATGAGAAACACGGCCAGGAAATGATGACGCTGACTTTGGGTCATCAAACCCTCAACAAAAGCCGGGAAATCAGGCTTTTATCCACGCGTTGTGAAACAGACAATGAATAGACCGGCCGAAATCTAAAACGAATCATTGGCGCTTATCCCCCATTCAATAAGTCCAATTCAATTGGATACTTGATTATACAAAGGTTCGGCCCGAAAAACATAACCGCTTTTTTAAAAACAGACCCTTTCTCAAATAAATAACTTTAGAATTAAGCCTACTTGTAAAATAAATTTTCAGCGAACAAAAACCGCCCAAGGAAACTTATGTTTTTTTTCATCGCCGCGAATGTCATCTTTCCGATTTTCCTGGTGATGGGATTAGGGTATCTGCTGGCGCGGGTCTTTACCCTGGATCTGGGGTCTCTTTCCAAGCTTAACTTTTACATTTTCGTGCCCATCTTTATGTTTTACAGCCTTCTCATCTTCAAACCCACCGGCCAGGAAATTAGCGGCACGATTTTATTTAATCTTCTCTTGGCCTGCGCCACCTTTGGAATCATGGTCCTCCTGACCCGAACAATGAAACTCCAGCCTTCTTTGGCTTCCGCCTCCACTCTGGGCGTGATGGTCTTCAATTCGGCCAATTACGGAATCCCCGTGGTCCAACAGGCCTTCCAGGGCGAGGGCGTCGCCATTCAGGTGATCACGATCACCATCATGAATATTGTGACCTATACCTTGGGCATCTTGATCGCCGGCGGCTGGAACGAATGGCGGAAGGGTCTGAAGACTATCTTCCAGCTTCCGATCCTTTACGCCTTGGCGGCCGCCCTGGTCATCCGGGCGTTCAACCTGAATCTCCCTGATGTGTTCATGCTGCCCTTGAAATGGACTTCCGACGGAATGTTGTCCATCGCCCTCTTGACCCTGGGCGCCCAGTTGGGGTCCAGCGGCATTTCCTTTCGGCACCCGAAGGAATTATGGGTCACCGTGGTCGGTCGGCTTTTACTAGGGCCTTTGTTGGCCTTTTTACTGCTTCATTTACTGGGTTACCACGGCCTCTTAGCCCGGGTTCTTTTTGTTTCCAGCGCCTTCCCGACCGCCGTCGCCACCGTTTTATTCGGAATTGAGTATGATAAGGAGCCTGCTTTCGCCGCGGACGTTATTTTTTTGACGACCCTACTGTCCGCCGTGACGGTGACCGGCGCGATCAACCTCTCCACCTTTCTTTTTTGAGGTCCCCCATGACGAAAAAGAAAATAAAAAAACAGCCCCAATCAAAAACCAACCCCCAACCAAACCTTTGGAAAAACCCTTCCTACCGTAATCTCATCAACCCTTATGAGAGTAAATATCCTCAGCCCAAGGCCAAACAAAAATGATCTATCCCCAATCCAATTCGCATAGGCAAGTTAAAGACATCTCCGGCTTTTGGGACTTTCGATTTGACCGCAAAAATGAAGGGCTGAAAAAGAAATGGTTTAAAGGACTTGCGAAAACCCAGCCCCTGGCCGTACCAGCCAGCTGGAATGACCAGTTAGAAGAGGGCAAAAACAATCTGGGACCGGCCTGGTATCAAACCCGGTTTGATCTTCCCACCGGTTTCAAAGACAAAAGGGTTTTCTTAAGGTTTGATTCAGTCAATTTTCTGGCGGAGGTTTGGCTGAACGGGATCAAGCTGGGACAACACGAGGGCGGCCATCTGCCATTTGTTTTCGAGATCACGCCGAAAATTAAAGCTGAATCTAATTTATTGGTGGTGCGGGTCGAGGGGTTATTAAAACCAGACAGGGTCCCTCCCGGCAATGTCCCTTTTGATCCCAAAGACGCTTTTAACAATACCTTTTATCCGCCGGCCTCTTTTGACTTTTTTCCTTACTGCGGTATCCAACGTCCGGTTCTTTTATACACCATTCCCCTATTACCGATAGAGGACGTCACCCTTTCAACCAAATTCAAAAGCTCCACTGGAATAGTAAAGACCGAAATTAAAACCGAAAATAATTTTAAAGGGCTGATCCGCTTAACCTTGACCGGCTTCGGACAAAAAGTCGTAAAGGAAACCCGGGCGCTTGACCGCCAAACCACACTGGAATTAAAAGTCCCCCAAGTTCGGTTATGGAACCCCGCTTTCCCGCATTTATACGATTTAAAAATAGAACTGCTCGATAAAAACCAGCCGATTGATCAGGTTCATTTGACTGTGGGAATCCGGACCATCGCCGTGAAGGGATCCAAACTATTACTGAACGGCAAATCCATTCAGATGAAGGGTTTCGGCCGCCACGAGGATTTTCCCGTCGCGGGCCGGGGCTACCTGCCGCCGGTGATCATCAGGGATTATGATTTGATGCGCTGGATCGGCGCCGATTCTTTCCGTACCACCCATTATCCCTACTCGGACCAGATGATGGACCTGGCCGACCGGCTCGGGTTTTTGGTGATCGCCGAGACTCCCGCCGTCGGGCTTTTCTTTAAGCAAGAAGGCCTGGCCAACCGGCAAAGGCTTTGCCGCCAGTACACGAAAAAACTGATTGAACGGGATAAAAACCACCCCAGCGTCATCGCCTGGAGCCTGGCCAACGAGCCACATTCCCATCGGTCAGCCGCCAAGAGTTTTTTCAAGAACCTCATTCAATTCGCCCGGAAACTGGACAAAACCCGGCCCGTCACCCTGGTGAGTTATCTGGGATTAAAGGAAGAGTCCTTCGCCGATAGTGACTTGGTCTGCGTGAACCGTTATTACGGCTGGTATAGTGAGCCAGGAAGGCTTCCGGAAGCTTTCGAGAGATTGACGAAAGATTTGGACGCCATTTTTAAAAAATTCAAAAAACCGATTCTGTTAACCGAGTTTGGAGCTGACGCCATTCCGGGTTGTCACGCCAATCCACCCGAGATGTTCAGTGAGGAATACCAGGCTGATTTGCTGGAGGGTTATTGGAAAATCCTTTCCGCCAAGCCCTATGTGGCGGGGGCTCATGTTTGGAACCTTTGCGATTTTAAAACCGCCCAGGCCACCCACCGGCCCTCCGGCATGAATTACAAAGGAGTCTTCACCCGGGAGCGTCAGCCCAAACTGGCAGCCCATCGTTTGCGGAAGCTTTGGAAAAAGGAATAATCTGAAAAGCGCCGCGGCTATTTGATAAAAGACCCCTCATCTTGGATAATTTAGCGGGTTTGAAAAAAACACGGGGAGAACTTCATGGCAAAAGCGTTCTTGTGGGGATTTTTCTTCGCCGTTATCGTCGGATTCGTCGGGGCCTATCTTTTCGTAACCCGGGGCTGGATGCCGGCCAACGCCGACGGCCAGCCATTCTTTTTAGAGTCCTGGGCCGCCCATAAATCCTTGCACGCCACCCTGGAAAAAGAAGCGCCGACAACACCCAATCCGGTGGCCCTCACCCATGACAATCTGATTGCCGGAGTGAGGCTTTATGCCCAAAACTGCGCGGTCTGCCACGGAGCCTCCGACATGAAAGAATCTAACATCGCGCTGGGGCTTTTTCAGAAGCCCCCTCAGTTCGCCGGGGACGGTGTAGAGGATGATCCGGAAGGGGTCACTTATTGGAAGATCAAGCACGGCATCCGGCTGACCGGCATGCCCGCTTACAGCCCCACCTTGACCGAGAAACAAATTTGGCAGATCACCTTATTCTTGAAACACATGGATTCGCTGCCCGCACCCGTGGATAAAATTTGGAAATCAGTCCCCAGCCAAAAGAACCTTCCGTAGCCGGAAACCGATTCGCTTAGATTTCCATGATGACCGGCAGGATCACCGGCCGGCGGTGCGACCTTTGGGAGAAAAACCGCTGTAGCGATTTGCGGATGGTTTCTTTAACCGATTCCCAATCGGTCACCTTGTCCTTTACTTCTTCCAGGAGCGCCTTCCGGATCACTTCCTTGGCCTCGTCCATCAATTCATCCGACAGGCTTTCGGAGAACCCCCGGGTCACCAAATCAGGCCCGCCCACGATCTGGGCCTTGGCGGTATCCACCGTCACCAGCGCCACCACGACCCCATCTTGCGACAAATGACGGCGGTCGCGAAGCACCACTTCCCCTACATCGGCGACATGCTTACCGTCTACCAGGATGGTCCCGCCGAAGGAACCCTTTTCCAGGGTTGGTTCGCCCTCGTCCAATACCCATTTTTCCCCGTTTTCCATGATAAAGGTATTGGCGAACTTCACACCCATTTCCTGGGCCAGCCGGGCGTGCAGGACCAAATGGCGGTATTCGCCGTGGACCGGGATGAAATATTTGGGTTTGACCAGCGCCATCATGATTTTCTGCTCTTCCCGGCAGGCATGGCCCGAAACGTGGATTTCAGACACAGCCTCATAAAGGACTTCCGCCCCCCGGCGGTAAAGCAGGTTGATAATGTTGGAAATGGCCCGTTCGTTTCCTGGAATGGTGCGCGCGGATAGAAGCACCAGGTCCCCCGGCCTCAGGGAAATATCTTTATGATCCCCCATGGCCATACGGGTCACACTGCTCATGGGCTCCCCCTGGCTTCCGGTAGTAACAATGACGACTTTATCCGGATCCATGCCCTTAAGGGCGTCCGGCTGGATCAAGATGGACGGCGGAATATGCATGAAGCCTAAATCCCGGGCCACCTGGGTGTTGCGGATCATGCTGCGGCCCATGATGCAAACCTTTCGGTTCACCTTGCGAGCGGCCTCAATGACCTGTTGGACCCGGTGAATGTTACTGGCGAAGCAGGCCACAATAATGCGCTTCTTGGCCTTCGGAAAAATCTTCTCGAACTCTTCCCCCACCACTTTCTCCGAGAGGGTATATCCTTCCCGCTCGACATTTGTCGAGTCCGACATGAAAAGCAGCACGCCCTTGGACCCATATTCAGCGAAACGATTGAGGTCAATCGGGACGCCGTCGATGGGAGTCGGGTCAATCTTAAAATCTCCCGTGTGGAGCACCACCCCTTTGGGTGTGGTAATGGCCAGACCGCAGCCGTCCACGATGCTATGGGTGACCCGGATAAACTCAATCTCAAAAGGTCCTAAGGTGATTCTAATTTTGGGATCGACCTCAATAAACTGCGGTGGTTCGGGAAGATGAAATTCTTCCAACTTTGCCTTCACGAAACCCAGCGTCAATTTGGTGCCATAAACTGGAACATTGAGCTTTTGAAGGATATAGGGAATAGCCCCGATATGGTCCTCATGGCCGTGAGTTAAAAGAATAGCCTTCAGCCATCCCGGGCGTTCCACCAGAAGATTAAAATCCGGGATAAGATAGTCCACGCCCGGATGCCGGTCGTCGGGAAACATGAGCCCCGCGTCGATCATGACCGCCTGACCGTCATAGTCCAACAGGGCCATGTTT
>Ga0206840_1132_pt1 | contig 12760 bp, 17 predicted proteins | sample Alteio_BWOrgCont_24_FD_152633 | JGI IMG/M metagenome (GOLD analysis project Ga0206840, IMG submission 152633) | Enriched cells from forest soil in Barre Woods Harvard Forest LTER site, Petersham, Massachusetts, United States -... | ecosystem: Environmental > Terrestrial > Soil > Temperate forest >... | reverse complement strand
GTTCTTCCCCCCGCCAGACTTTACCGATGTAGCCCATCCAAGTAATCAACCATTTGTTAGCCAATGCCATATTATTCTATACTTCGCTACTCGGCACAACCAGAGACTTTCAGAAAGTGACGGAGTGTGCTAGAGGCGAGCCACGAGAGATTGTGAACTCTCGACTGCTGCAATTTATCATGCGGAGAACGGGGATGTCATTCATCGATGATTTAGAAGGTGCTTACGAGACCTTTGTTGATGCGATGGTCGAAAAATACGGCCCCGAGATACTGATAGCGGCAAGTAAGGTCGAAGGGTTTGTCATTAATGTCGCTGGAGCAGCTGACCGGCTGCCATCGGAGCTAGCGGTTCTTAGGAATGATATTCGCACACATGGTATTGTTTCCCATCAAACGGTAACCGACGCCGGTCGAGCTCTCGGGGACCTTGAAACCCTTGCTGGGGCCGCAATTGCAACTGTTTCCGCTGCTGCCACCATTGTTGGTCTCGTACAGGGTGGGGGCGCGCTGGCGATTGAGGGCGCGTCCATAGCGGCGGTGAGAAGTGGCTTTCGTCTTGCCGTGAACGGTATCGAGGGAGCGATATTTGGTGCGGGGACAGCTACTCTTGGGGGGGCCACCAATCAAGTAAGTTCAATTGTTCAAGACGTAATCAATGCCTTTAGAGCCCTTACACCTACCGGCTTTGACGGCGACAAGGTTACCGTCGGCATCTACGAACCGAGCGTAGCTCCGGCAAATCTCATAGGCTCTGGGTCAGCAACAGTCACGCCAGGCGTAACCACGTTTCCCGACGGCTCGCTCACACCCGGCCCGGCCGCCGGGAACGTAACTCATTTGATTACAGCAGATGCGATATTGAGCGGAGACACAATGGAGTTCCTCTTTCCAACGTCAGAGGAAGGGGAACAATTCCCTAGCACATCATTCAATGGAACCGTATTTCAAATAGCGAATAACGACCCCGGAGTTACCGCCCTGTCGCATCTTACCACAAACATTCCGGGCCTCACGGCAGCAGACTTCGCCATCTCTGATTCTGGGCACACAATCGCAATTAACTTTGCAGGTATCACGTTGCCCACCAGCGTTCAGCCTTCCTTTACAGCATCATTTAGCTTTGGCGACCCTTCAACCAATGCGGCAGCGGTCATCTCACACACGGCGAGCACCACCTAGGATCGATTGTACACCGTACCTATTTTCCATAACGGGGATTTATACGATTTCGGCAGTTATCCACCCCCTACAGCGCTTTTTGAGTAGCGCGGGCATGGATAACTGCCGCTGGTGACGGCTAGGCTCCGACCGCGTCCGCGAGCTTAAATGACAGAGCCAGCACGGCGGCAGTGACCAGATACGTCAGCACCGCGCAGACCCGCTGGACGGGGGGCGCGGCGTAAAATGCGATGGTCTCTCTATCGTCTCGGTCGCTGCGCATCGCCCCACATAGACTGGGTGAAATGACTGCGAGAATACGGCCGCCATCGAGCGGAGGCACCGGCATCAGGTTAAGCAGGTTGAAAAGGGCACCCGTGGCTCCCAGCAACCCTAAATCCTCATCGCCGGTGGAGACCGCCGCGACGGCGCAGCCCCAGGCGAAGAGTGCCCCGGCCGCCGGACCACTGAGCGCAATCACGGCATCATGCTCAACGATGCGCGGTTGCTCGTACGTGACGAAGGCCCCAAGGAGCGGGACAAACACAAGCGTCTCGACTTGCAGGCGCAATGACCATATGGCGGCCATGTGCCCCAGCTCATGCACCAGCAGCACCAGAATCATCAAGGCGGCATACCGCCAGCCAAACAGCGGGACGTAGCTGAGCGTTGCGAGCGCCATGCTGACCACGGCGACGATGAACGGATGCGCGGCCAGCAGTGCCCACATTTGGGCTTCCCCCAATTTGCTGCCCGCTATCGTGGCTTGATCGCCTGCTCGTCGTCGCGTGTATAATTCGCAATGTTCTTGAACTGATGATGCAGGTGGAACGAAATATTATGAGCTTGCGCACCCTCCCCTTCCGATCAACGATGGCCATGCCGAGAGAGGGGAAAGTCAGATGCCTTTTGACGGAAATATCCTGACGTACTCACCGATGGCCGAGCTGGACGCAAAAATACGCCAGCTGACAATCGACGCGGAACGTCGGTGCGCAAGGGAATTCTACGCAAAGGCGAAATTGCCACAGAAATTCGTGCCGTTTGCCGGGAATATTGCCTCGGAAGGCAATAAAGGCACGTGAGTCTGTCGTCGTTCTCGATCTGCTTGAGCATTTTTTCAAGGGTGGCGAAAGGTGGTGTCAGAACGCATTCAGCGACGGGCACGGCAGGCGCTGCTTAGTGGGAGCGTTGCGACGCATCCGATACCTTCGGGGAACCGGCGACCATGCGGGTGTCTACCTGAGCCGGGCGATTTCAATAGCCTACGCAGGAGGCGGCACGCTCATCGGGATTAACGATAGCGGCGCGAGCTACGCTGAGGTCCGCGCCATGATTTTGTTCGCGCGGCAACTGGCGCAACAGGTCGTGGACAGCCACGCCGGGCAACTGGAGCTGGCGCTTCCGTCGTAATTCTAGCCTCTGCTTCGCTGGCTCAATGATCCCCGCACCGGCTCAAGGAGGACAATCATGCCTTTTGACGGAACCAGTCCGGCGCGCGCGCCCCTGCCCGTGCTTCCCGAGGCTGAACGCAGACCGACGAAATTCAAACACCCAAGGCGCGCGCCGTCGCCGGAAAAACTGTCGCAAAGGTTAGCGACGGAAAGCAAGGCGATCATGATATTCGACGCGATGGAGCAGCTTTTTGATGGCGGAGCACATTGGGGAAAGGGACACTTCTACGATGGCGAGGGCCGTTACTGTCTGGTCGGGGCACTCCGGCATATCAGTGACATCCAGGTGGTTAACAGCGACTCTGTGACGAAGTATCTGAAATGGGCCGTTGAAAAAACCGCTATCGAAGACGCAGTGGTGTGCATTATCCCTGATATTGAGGGTTTCAATGACGGCAGGAAAGCTATGCCGAGATACAGGCGGTCATTTGCCTCGCACGCAGCATGGCGCAGCGGTCGGCAGACCGCTACGCCAGGCAACTGGAGCGGGCGCTTTTGGCGCAATCCTGACTGCCCGCTGGGCAGTTCTCTTAAGTGCGTTGCGCCGTCCTTGCCGGTCAGGTATCCTCCGTTACCCAGGCCCTGCATGAGCCCAATCAACCCGAGCCGCCAAACGTTGTGTGTATGACTAGCCACTTTTCGCAATCTCAAACTCTATGAGTGTAATCACTGCGCCGACCGGCTCGGGGTGGTTGTATCGGCCGCTATCGAATTCATACAAATGCGCCGCTCGGCGTGTGCGGATCGCCTCGAAAACGGGTTGGAGTTGTCGGCCCCTGATAATGACGGGCAGCTTGAAAACGAGTTTGATGAACGTTCCTCCACGATCGTCGCCGGTCATGAAACCGAGATGCGCGTAAGTCGGGCAATGGTATTTCCCGTCGGTCATATGCAGCGTCAGGAAAGTTTCATTGCTGCCCTCTGTCATCGCGCGATAAATCCGGCCGTCCGCCGCGTTAGCAGACGTGCGGGCCAACGCCAGGAATTGTGTCGGCGTCATCAGCTAAAGTCCGGCCCGTCCGGCTCCGGCGCTTTTATCTCGTCGAATTCCAGCCGATCCAGTGCGTCAAACTCCAGCAGCCACGGCACCTCTGAAAGCATCAGCTGCTTCAAGTGCTGGCGTCGCGCCGATTCTTCCGCCAACCAATCTGGGGGATCGGGCAGATCGTCAATGCCGCAACCCACGGACGGGGTGGCGGTTATTTCGCGGCTCGCCCGCTCCCACTTAGGCCGTTTCGCATCCGGAGTGTCTTCCGGCTTTTTGCCGTCGTCTGCGTCTGTCATTTTGGTTCTCCTGCATTAGTTATAGCGTATGGATTTCTCCCGCTGAATTGGCACACCGCCGCTTTCATCAGCTGATATCCGGCTCCGACGGATCCATCGCTTGCCCCATCGCGTCGATGTTGTGCTCGGCCTCCTGGCTCAACCCAAACTGCCCGGCCTGCTGGTCGGCTTGCTCCAATGCCTGGTGCTCACGCAGCGCCGCCTCGTAACTCTGAGGTATGTCCTGGGCCGGGCCGGAGATCTCCACCATGTCACCGGTCAGGCTGGCATGCGGCAAAGCGTTGCCCTGAAGCACGGCCTGATACGTGTCGGCAATGTCACCGTAAGCCGCTCTGGCCACGTCGCCTGCGCCCTGCTTGAAACCGCTCATCTGGTTTGTCTCCTTGCGTCAGGCCCGCGCGGCGCAGGCGGGATACGTGAACTGAGTCGTCATAGGTCGTCAGGCTGCTTCGCTGTGCCGACCTTGCCTTTTGATGCCTTGTCTCCTGCACTTAATTTCTGCTTCGGCACGAAGAAGCGAATGCTTTCGACGAAGGGGACGGCCGGATTGTCGGGCTTCTCGTATTTTTCGGGATCGAACGCTTCCACGGCGGCACACCATCCGCCTGCAATGGCGTTGCCGATCATCCGGAGTTTCTGACCCGTGATCACGACCAGCGTCCCAGAAAATTCCAGCGCAACCTCGCCGTTGTCCTTGCGGACATCCATGAGTCGAAGATCCGCAATCGGCAGAAAGCGGTCGTACTGCCCGCCCTTTGGCACAAACAGAAGTTGCGTTATGCGGACCGTTCGTTTGCCGTGCATCGCCCGGTATCGGCCGGTGCCGTCATTGAGCGGATAAGGCTCGGGATCTTCGCTCAGCATGTCGTCATTCAGAGTATGGTCGGGCATAGGGCGCTCATTGGTTGGGTTGGAATACGGGTTCATCCAAGGTCGGGACCTTCCCGGTCTGGCGAGGGTGGTTCTGGTGGATCGGACGTATTTTCAGGGTCGGGGCAGGTCTTGTCGTTGCGCATCGCTTTGACCATCGCCTCGTACGGGTCGCGGGTCATGGGGGGAGAGACATGAGGCTCGGTTGCTGGTCGCCGGGTTCGCTCCTGCCAGGATTGACCCTCGGTGTTTTTCGAGGCGGTCCAGTCGCGCGCAACGGCGATGCTCTCTTCGATGAATCTGCCCCATTTGCGCGCGTCATTCCTTCCGGCGATTGCTCGCACACCAGTCACGGCGAGGTGAGCAAACCTATCCGTCCAGCTTTGGTCGTATGCCGCACCGCTCCTTTCATCCCGCCACAGCCCGTAAACCGCTTCAGCGAACCGGCTTACGCGATCGGCAAAGGTGCGCCAGGTCGTACCCCAGGAGGTCGAGCGCGTCGTTCCACCAGCCTTGCGCGACGTCTCAGATTCCCACTCGTCGTGATCTCCGGGCATGGCCTCGCCGAATCGCGCAGCGAGGTCGCGGGCGATGCCGCCCGTGATTTCGGCCTTCGGCTCGGTGAAGAAGTCGCCGGCAAGTCGCTCGTCCAGCGCGCGCGAGCGGGAGGGTGATCCGGGCTCTATTTCGACCCCGTCCCGCTGCCAGCCGTCGGCGGCTTTCAGAGCGTCTCTGGCGAGCATCCGGCCCTTGGCAACCGACGGCAGGCTGTCGCGGTCGATGTCGCCCATCCGGGCGCGCACGGCGGCGGCCCTTGCGCCTTTGATACGCCGCGTAAGGCTGTGCTCGTCGCCGGCCTGTTCAATGACGACAAAGTCGCGCCTGTCGCCCCTGCAGAGGACGTAACCGGCATCTTCGAGGGCCGCTTTGAATGCCAAACCCGTATCGGCGCGTTCCCATAGCGAGGTCAGCTGGGCTTTAACCTGCTCCGGGTCGATGCCGCTCTCGTGACCGCGGAATGTTTCCCAGTTCTTGGGTCGGCGTTCGGCGCGGTCCGAGCCGTCGAGTTCAACGTGAACACCCTGAACCGGCTCGTGGCCGAATTCGCGTTCAAGTTCACGCGCGGTACGTTCGTGAGCGGCGTAGTTTTTGGAGTCTGACACCGCCGTCATCGTCTCAGGGTCAATACGCGACCAGACGACGTGCTGATGTATTCGGCCATTCTTCTCGTGACGGATGACGAACCGTGAATGGCCTTCGAGACCGAGGTTTTTCTCCAGGGTATCAATTGCGTGTTCCCATTGCTCTGGCGTCAGATGCTCGTGAGCGCGGGGATTCAAATTTACGTGGTAGAAGTAGTTTCGGGCGCGGGTTCCGCTCGCGAGCGCCTCCATTTCCCGGAACGCGTCGCGTATGTTGTCTGACGCAAGCCCGCGTATTTCCGTGACGGCGACCAGTTCGTTTTCGTCGGCGCGCATCAGGTGTTTCGCGAAGAATGCCCCAGACCTGCGGCTGCCGCCCGAGATGATCATGGGCGCTCCTTTCTCCGACCGAGCACCGTCAGGATGGCAAAGACGACCTCGCGGTAGCCGGTCAGCGCTTCGTGGAATTCGCGTTCGGTCGGCGACTCGCCGAAATTCACGCGCCTCAGGATCTGGTGGATGTTGCTGCCGACCTTGTTCATTTCGCCTTGGAGGCGAGTGACTGCCTGCACTTCAATGGTGGGGCGGCGCGTGGCACGTGTGGTTGGCGCGTCGAGTACAGTAGCACGGATGAAAGAGCCCAGTGAGATCCCGAGACGCTCCGCTTTCGCTTCAATCTCGTTGTGCTCATGCGGCGAGAGGCGGAAAGTGATGCGATGCTGTCGCCTCCGGGACTCGCTGCCGCTGCGGCTTTTGTCAGCCTTCTGTTCCATGCGTTCCCGTCCTTTTGCGGGGTAGTGTCGGAGGGAGAATCCCGCTGACCGGCATGCAATCGGTGTACGGTTGCTCGTGGTGTCGGGCGCGAAAGCCTGACGCGGCATCCAAGGGATGCGTCCCCTTGGTCGTGGTGCAGGGAGCGAAAGCCCTGCGCGGGGTGCCGGGGGATAGTCCCTCCGGCCGGTCGGGTCTTGGGGGCAACCGCATGCCCTCAAGTCGCCGGATGCAACGGGCAGCGAATGTGCCCTTGCCCTGGGTGGTGCACGGAGGGTGCGGAGCGGCCCTCCTGCCCGGGGGATGCAACGGGGCGCGGAGCGGCCCCTTGCCAAGCCGTGTTGTCACCGCGCCTGCGCGGTCAGACAACACATGGCTTGTCTTAACCCCGAAAGTTGCATCTGTAACGATTATAGCCATTTGGCGCGGTTCTGTCAATTACTTTGCAATCACAGGTTGCGTCATGTGAAATGTGGCCCCTGGCCGACCAACAGCGACGCAATATCGGCCTTCGCCTGAGCGGTCGTTACGCGACGGCGAAGGATCTCGATGACCCGCATTTTCAGAGCGGGGTCTTCGGCGCTTTCCAGAAGCAGCGCTTCGCCCACGACAGCGTTTTTGCGTTGGTCGGCTTCCCGCGCTGCGTGTTTTGCGTCCTGCACCTGGCGGAGCAGGCGCTCAAGCCGCTGTGCCGGGGTTTCCGATTTCCGGCCTCGCTTCGCCGGTTGTTGCGCCGGGTCGCCGGCTCGCGCACCGTTGATCCTATCGTCGGCAAGTAAGTCATTCATGACATGCTCCATAGTTGATCTCGACAGCGGCTGGTCATTTGCGGCGACACGGTGCTGAGGTGGATAGTTCTTCTTCATCCGCCGATGGTGCGGACGGCCGGCGAATGGATGCCGTGTCGGGCCGCTCAACGCGGTCCTGGATGATGTTGGCGTAATGGCCCGCATCCATCAGGTCGGCAGTGTCCTTGAAATGTGCTTGGACGCCGCCCAGCAGCAACATCGCGAGCCCGCACGCGCCGACCATCAGCCAAATGCCGAGAGCGACGTCGTAATGGCGCACCCACACCCCGAACCCGAAAATCATCGCCGCATCGAGCGCACAGGCGAGCCTGTAGGGGATGCCGAGCAGCATCAGATACGGTTCGCCAAAAAAATAACTATGGCGAGGAGCCCGGCGGCGAAATGCCCACCAGGCCTCCAGCGCGCGCCAGAGGGAAACGGCAATCATCACCAGGAAATAATCCCAAGCGATGCTGTGCAGAAAAGGCGGATTGTGCCAGGTCCGCGCCACAATCCCGCCGATGTCGTGAAATCCCGCGAAGGCGAGTGTGCCCAGTACATAGCGGCCGGGATTGCCGAGTGCGCGAACCCCGAATCGATGGCGTGTAAATGCCGCACCAAGCTGGGCCGGGAACATCAGCCAACCGATGGTCGCCAGGAAATAGTCATTGGAGTTATATGACGGCGTGCGTTGTTGCTGCTGTTGTTGCTGCACGGAATTGCCCTACCGGAGTTGGTTGAACACGAGCTTTAGGAACGGTGCCGGGGGCTCGCCGTCACCCTGGTCGAACATCGTCCCACGATGGACGATTGCGCTAACGCGGTGGCCAAATGCCGGGCCGCCCCGCATTAGCTCGTTGAATGCTTCAGGCTCAATCCAGGCTCGTTTTTGAGGTGTGCGGGACGAACCCCCATTGAGGTGACTGTCGTCGCCCGACCGTCCCAAGCTTTGACCTACATTACGCGTGGTGACGTCGATCCATCTCGAACCCACCAATTCGGAAAAAAACCTGTTTGTTTCCGCGTCAGAATTCGCGCAGGCAATTTTTGTGGTTAGATTACCCAGAAGAGCCCGACATGCGTCGTCGTCTCCCATAGCGGAACGCATCAGTGGCAAGTTCTGCAACAGGATTATCATCGACGCGGCCGAACTTCGCGACACTGCGGCGAATGCGGCATCACCTCCGCCAGTTATGCCCGGTCCCTGGAGAAAGTTTTGTGCCTCGTCCATCACGAGACATGCCGGCCGCAGCGGCTGTCCTGTCCTATTTACCCGTCGAAGGGCGGCGGTCTGGAAGCAGATTTTCCAGATCAAACCGCCCATTCGATAGGCAAGGCCCAACTGAGCAGGCAAATCCACTATCACGATTTTTCCCTCCTCAAATGCTTGGTCTGGAGTGACGGTCGAATACGTCGTGAAAGCATCCCTCAGCGGGGCAAACATGAATGGCTGCACAAGCCGCGACCACATGATATCAACGATGCTTTTGGTGCGATCGCTCAGCGCAGGCCAGGTGGACGTGAAGAAAGTGAATATCTCGGCCAAATCCGCCCGCGCGTTTGCATCCATGCTTGCCTCTGCCTCCGAAAGGCGCGTCAGCAGGGCTGAATGTGGGCTGTTTTCTTTCCATTCCCTGGAGTGCAACTCGGTGAGATTTTTCGCCGCGCCATCAGCGAGCCTGCGAAGGAGTGGGACGCTCATTTCCTCACCGCTGGCGATGGCCAATGCGACGAGCACTGTCAGAAAAAGATGCAAGACTCCGTCGAAAAAGCGGGCGTCACCGGAAGCGTGCCCTTCTGCTCCGGCCCCGCCCGCGACAGCGCGAGCAATATCATACAAGAGCGCGGTGATATTGATTACCTTTCCTGCACCGTCGTCACGCTGTGCTTCCCATTCAAGGAAATTAAAACGGTGCCGCCCGGAGGCATCGAAAAAGACTACGTCGCACTCACGACCGGCTTCCTTTGCCCAGCGTAGGTATTGCGCCGCGTCTTCTCGCTTCACGGTGAGAAAGACCAGAGCGTAGTCCGCCTGAAGCATCCCCATGACGGTATATTTTAAAACGGCACTGCTCTTCCCAGCACTTGTCTGACCTGAGCAGAACAGGCCGCCAGCCAATGAATCACCGATTGTGAAACAATGATGTTTCGGCCATTGTGCTATGATGGTGGATTGGTCGAAGGGATGCGTCACGTACGATGCGCCTCCCTCAGTGACAGGTGCCGTAGGCCTGGTCGCCCCAGGCACACCCGATAGAAGTGTCGGGAGTATCCGACTGTCGCGAACTATCGGCATCGTTTTCGCGTTGCTGTGCTTCGTGTCGCCGACGTTCCTGTTCCATCTGCAGGCGGTCGAACGCGTCCTGGGAGGCACTTGATTGAGTTGGTTCGGACGATGATCCTCCACTCAAGAGAGCGCCTACAATAAGACCACCAAGTAGCCACGCGCCCAGGCTGGGCCCGGAACCAGACTCGGACTGCACTGCAGGCGCTGCAGATGCAGGCGGCGGTGGCGCTGGGTAGGAGCCTGCCCGGCTGGTTATTGATTGGTTATAGGAAGGATAGCTGTACCCCTGAGGAGTCGGCAGGGTCTGCATCAACGGCTGGCGATAATATCGACTGGCGTAGGGAGTGCAGGCTACTTGCGCGGCGATTGCCGTGAGACAGGCTCCGGTTCTCAGCCATTTCGTCAAGGCGCGGGTGTTCATCGCTATCTCTCCAATTTTGGAAAGGCATTCAGGTTCAGTCGGGAAAAGGCGGGATGGTCTTGTGGCTATTCAGCGTCGAGGATGTCGTGAGACGGCAGACTACTTGCGAGGCGTGTGGCGATAGGCGGCACTCGCTCGGCTGCTATCAGCTGCACCATAGGGGCAATGTCGAGGGCGATACCGGTGGAGATCCCGCCGCTTTGGGCGATGCCTCGCTGGCCAGCGGGCATTGTGCCCACCCCATCCACTATGCCGCTGACATAGCGACGGTGACGTTCCTCCAGAACGGCGTTGATCGTTGCGAGATAGCCATGCAACTCAGATTGGTCTTTTCCGCGCTCAAACGCGGCCAGTGACAACGCCGACAACATCCACCAGATACCAAGGGGCGTGCTGATCGTCCGTGCCGTCAGGAAGCCGACAATGAACAGCGCCAGCGGCTCAACGACCCCGTAAACGTGGCTCAAGCGAAGGCGCGGAAAGATGTTGGTGAGACGTTCCAGAGGGGACAGGCCCCGACTCTCGGCGTGCCAGAGATTGCCATTGCGCAGTGCGTTCATGAACTGCCAGCGGCGATAAACAACCATCAGCGGCAGAGCCAGGGCATAGACCGTTAGCGTCGGGCTTGTTTCGACAACCGGTGCAGGCAGATAAGCGATGATCGGCACGAACCACGCTGCGATATCGCGCACGATGACCACAATCTCTGGCGCAACCAGAATGGTCACGGAAATGGCGAGGAACGGACCTAGCGGGATCAACTCGATCCCGACCATGCTGCGATACAAAACAATGACAGACAGGGCCGGAAATTGTTCACATAAGCGTACAAGGAACAGCAGGTGGCCGGGATAGCCGGATGCTGTCGGGATAGTTGGGGATCTTGGCTTACTCACGGACTGCCGCCTTGCTTTGGAGGAGGGTGGGACACCCGCAATAGACGCAGCGAAAAGGACAAACTAATGCCAAGCATTGCCAACGCGCCTTTTTGTGGGAAGTCTGCTGGTCTGGGATCTGGGGTTCCGGACGGAGGCAGCTTCCGGACCAGGTATTTCGGACCACAAGGACGGAGGTTCGATTGTTACGCTCTTTAGAGAAAGGGAAGTCTTCCTCGATACATTCAAAGATTCAACTAATGAGAGTAGTCGTCGATTTGCGTCGTGTGTTTGGCAACTCCTGTATCCAGGACGAGTGGGAACAACGGATGAGCAATATTGGGCTCGCCGTGCCGTTTGGCCTTGTGAAAACCGGCGAAAAACCTGATGCCGACGCCCACGCCAACATAAGCGCGCGCGTTTCGCGGCTGGTTGGCGGCCAACGACCGCTCGCCAAAGGTCAGCTCATACGGCTAGCCGGGCATACTGGGCTGGACCGGTACTTTGGCGGTCCGGAGGAAGCCGCCCGATGGCTGAGTGATGAGATTTCTTTCGAGGAATTCAGGCTTCGCCTGTTTGAGACCCATTGGGCAGATCCGGAATTCGCGGAGCGTGCCCTTTATGGAAGCCGTCACCTTCTCCTTGAGGCGTTCCGGGAATTTCCCATGACACGCGACGGTATACAGGTAGGCCCAGAAATTGTAACGAATGCAGCCCGGTCTGGCCCCGTGCGGGGAGCACGCCTGCCACAGCCGGAAGACTTCGACGCGGACCTACCCTCTTTCGCGCTCGGCACGCGATTAAAGGTCCGCTTCGATTTCTCTGCGCGTCTGGCAGTGACAATTCTCGAAGTTCGTCCATCGCCCGGTAAGCAACATGGCTACGACATCGCGTGTCTCGCTCCTTCGCCGCTAGCGCCCGAGCGAGTCTTCGGCCCTGGGGCAGTCATTCTGCCATCCCGCTCCTTCGGCGGGCTCGGCGATCATTATGTGATTGATCATCCGCTGGGTCGCCACGACTGGCTTGCGATGCTAACTGAAAAGCCGCTTTCGTTGCCGTGGCCCACACCGGAAGACTCGTTGCACGAGCCGTCCCCGAAGCAGCTTGGCATGTTTCTGCGCATTCTCAGGGACTTGAAGAACGATCCAGTCGAGATTCGGCATTTCGCATTTCACGCAACCGGCTAAGGTACTCCCGCTGTCGTGGACACGCTGCTCGCTCCCAGCCACTGGCACTACTTGGAAGACCAGTCTAGGCAAGCCCAGGACGCGCACAACAAGGGCGACCACGCAGCCGAAAAACAGCTGCTGCGCGAGACACTCCGCTATTTGGCAATGCTTTTCGCCGTCGTGAAAGCCGGAGGACAGGATGAGCCCGTTCCGCCTCATGCGGGGCTGCTGCACGTTCTGGATGCACTACGTCAGGCAAAGGATGATGATGTCAGCGCGGCCGAGGTTGAAGCCGCCGTCTGTACCCCATCTGCAGGTCTGGTAGAGCGCATGTTCATGGTTGAGTTTGCAGCCCGACTTGGCGTGATGTCTGCTGTCAGCGGCGATCTTCTGGGCGGACTGCCGTGGCTGCGCTTGGCCGACAACATTATTCCGGCCCTCATGAAGGAGCTGCCAGCAGAACAAACAGTGGCTGCGCAATTCAGCGAATCTTTGAATCGACTCCAGTATGAGGTCGTTTCAATGCTGGAGGTCTCCTA
>Ga0206840_1122_pt1 | contig 12762 bp, 7 predicted proteins | sample Alteio_BWOrgCont_24_FD_152633 | JGI IMG/M metagenome (GOLD analysis project Ga0206840, IMG submission 152633) | Enriched cells from forest soil in Barre Woods Harvard Forest LTER site, Petersham, Massachusetts, United States -... | ecosystem: Environmental > Terrestrial > Soil > Temperate forest > O... | reverse complement strand
GGTAACCGATCAGGAACTGCAGGTCGCCCTCGTAACCCATATCAAAGTCAAAATCGTCGTCGCCGCAGTTATAGCTGATCAGGTGGGTGGCATTTACCGTACCGCCAACCCATTGAAAGCTGTCGTCGTTGGAGTATTTTACCATTACATTGTCTACATGGGTGCCGGTGCCAACGCCGCCGAACATCAGGCCGCTGGCTTTATCAATTGCCCATTCATTTTCGGCAGGAGGATTGATACCGCCGGTGTACTCTAAACGCAGGTAGGTGATGGAACCCGAGTTGTCGGCCGTAGCCGTACCGCCAAATTGGGTATCATTTGATATGGGCAAACCGGCCACATTGAGGATACCCGCATTGGTTGGGGCGTTGCCCAGTATGATGAGGGCGCCCCAGTCGCCCGGAGTTTTTGTGGCTGCCGCAGAAGTAAATACCACTGGACTGTTAGCTGTACCGTTAATATATATTTTTGAGCCCCTGGTTATTACCAGCACGCTTTTGGTTGCCATGGTAGCATTTACCTGCGCAAACACCGTAACACCCGCCGGAATGGTGAGCGTTGCATTATTTTTAACATACACCTGCCCCTTAAGGAAGTAGTTTTTTGTGGGATCGAGCGTTACGCTGGTGGTTATGGCTCCCTGCAGCGTATCGGTTTTACGATTGTTAGTGTTATTGTTTACAAGACTATCTTTTTTACAAGCTGCAAACAAGGCGATCATCACGAAGGATAGTAGGGATATCTTTTTCATATTTAATAGGATTGGTATTACCCTTAAAACCAAAAAAGATTAATAATGTTTCTTACAAATTAACTTTTAATAACTTATAAATGAATAATTTAAATGTTGCAACTTATTTTCGAAAACTTTCGGGAGGCCCGAGGTAAGCCGGCTTCCCACCGCCGGCATCGATCACTATTTTTTGTAAGACAACTGCGGGGTCAACCATCCAGTATTTGAGGGTGTGCTTACCCGGTTTTTTGATGTGGTGGGTTGTGGTGAGTATTTTAATATTATCACTTACATCCTTGTTCCATGCCGCTTCTGACTTATCGGCATTGATATTTACCACCTGCGGCTGCTCATCATCTATCGAAACAGCATAATGCAGGCCATCTGTATTTGTAAAATCAATAGTAGGAGAGATGTAAGCTTCAACTTTGACAGTACCTGTATCCGTTAAATTCACCTCGTACTCCAGGTGCGGACTATCACCGCCGGGTGTTTGGCGTTTAATAGTAACCGGGTATGGCATAACGCCTGATGAGGTTCGGCCATAATTCGGGATATCCTGCCAACCAGCATCCATTTTGCCGATTGTGCGGGTATAATGCTCGGCCTCGATGGAAACATAGCCATTGCTCTCATAAAAGCCTTTGTCACTTACAGGGAGCCGGTTATCAATCACAGCATTCACGACTACTTTACTACCCGTACCGGTGATAGTTATCGGTACCTCGTCCAAGCCTTTTGGCGCATTGGCCCAATCAACATTTACCCAAAGCCGTTGCCCGGTGCTGATCTTACCACCGGCAGGTTCGATCTTCACATAAGGACTTGCAGCTATTGCCGTAAATTCAAATGCACCCTGCCCGCGGTTAAAAACTTCGATATAGTGCCCGCCTTTTTCAGCAGGACTAAAAGCCGGCAACACCGCCTTGGTTTGCTCCTGCGGCCACCAGGCTGTAGAACCTTCGATCGCAACACCCATTTGCGGCGAACCGGGCAGATCAATTTTGGTAACGTCGGGCATTTTATCTACAGGTGGTTGCTGCCAGTACGTATAGCCGATATGGGTTTGATCCATCATGTGGTCCCATTTGCCATTGGCCAATACCGTGTTATAGTAGCGTGATATTTCGGCATCCTTCGCAAATAATGCCTTGACTTTTTCGGCTGTGATATTAGTAGCTGCGCGGCCCTGTGCTGCATATAACTTGTTCAAGGCGGCATTGTAGTAAAGTTCATTCAAATTGGCGCATGCTTCCACGGGGTGTAGCACCAGTTCATAGTAAGCATCCTTGTATTGTGGCGAAATCTTTTTGTACAGCGCCTGTGCTTCATCCTTAAGCCTGTTATAATCATTTACTACGGTCTCAAATTCGCGGTAGTTGGTTAGGCTGTAGGTATCCTGGTCAAGCAGCTCTGGTTTGCGCCTGCCGTTGTATTTGGTATAAAGGGTTAATATTTTGGCAATTTCAGCAGCATGTTCAGGGCCAAATTGCTGTGCGGCCCATAGCCGGGTATAATTATCCAGTTTTTCAGCCGGCCATTTATTTGGCGACCATGCATAATCTAAAAAGAAACTGATGGGAAATTCCATGGGCTTCAGATCGCCTACATTTACTACCCACACCTGTTTGGCGCCATAATCATAAGCCAGGTGCATTTGCTCCCAGGTTTTGCTGATGGGATTGGTATTGAGCCATTTATAATTTCGCGGCCCGCCCACGTAATCAAAATGATAATAGATGCCGTAGCCGCCCTTTCGTTCGGGTGCATTCAATTTGGGCAGCTTGCGGATATTGCCCCAGTTATCATCGCATAATAATAAGGTGACATCATCCGGCACGCGCATGCCTTTGTCGTAATAATCCTGCACCTCTTTATATAAGGCCCACATTTGCGGCGTTTGGGCAGTGTCTTTACCGGTCACATCAGCGATGATCTTGCGCTGATCATGAACTATCTTTTCAAGCAGGGCAATGTTGCTGCCTTCGGTCATGGGCATATCGCCATCGCCGCGCATGCCAACGGTGACTATCGTTTCTTTATTACCCATGTTTTCAATGCCCTTTTTCCAGAAGTTGCGCAATACTTCACCATTGGTTTCGTAGTTCCACGCGCCGGTACCGTAACGTTTCCACTCCTGTTGTGCGCGGTCCATAGGCTCATGGTGCGATGTGCCCATTACGATGCCGTATTCATCGGCTAAAACCGGGTCGAGTTTATCATCGTCATTAAAGGCATTGCCCCACATGGCCGGCCACAGGTAATTACCTTTGAGACGCAGGATCAGTTCGAATACTTTCTCATATACCAGGTGGTTGATCCCGCCAAATTTTTCCTTTGCCCAGCCCGAAAATGAAGGGGCCTCATCATTAATAAATATGCCACGATATTTTACCGCAGGACCGCCATCTTCATGCCTGCCCGGTAATACATACAAACTCTTTTGTACCTTCACAGGTACGTCCGCCCACCAGTACCAGGGCGATACACCGATCTGTGCCGATAGCTCATACACTCCATAAATGGTACCCCTTTTATCACTGCCTGCTATTACAAAGGCTTTTTCTATCCCCGGAGCAGGGTTTTGTACCACTTGTGTGATATGTGCTTCCCATTTGCCCGTAATGCCGGCTACATTGAGTTTCTTTTGCCTGACCAATTTATCTATCAGCGGATTTTTTCCAAGCGTACCTATAATAATCGCCAGTTTTGATTTACCCGCCTTACCGGTTAGCAATGCGGGAGTTGATGTAGTTACCGCTTTAATATCTTTTTGCAGGCTTTTCACAGCCAATATTACACCGGGATACTCTGTTTCACTTATACATAGGGGAGATGACGTACCATTCGCGGCAAGGCGGAAATAACCGGGACCGTCTTTTGCCGAAATGTAAGATTTTTCTCCCGGGGCCTGTGCACAAACAGTATTAATAATAAGGAGTGAGATCAGTAATACAAAACAGGTACGCTTCTTCATAAATGGTAAAAGTTAAGACTAAAAATCGACAACTTTCCAGTATGCCTTTTTGGGTTTGAGATCCTGGTCGAACAACAGGGGGTAGTTTTTTCGTCCTGGTACCGGGTAGCCATCCAGCCAGGTATGCTTGTCGGATATATTCCAGAAGGTAACGCCGCTTATTACATCCTTATATTGCCTGAAGACTTTAAAAACCATGGCATACTGATCCGTTTGCTTTTTTTCAAGATCAGGTGTGTAGGCGTCAGATTCTCCCGGCCGCAGTTTTCGCATGTTCTTCTCCCATGGATAGATAGACATATCCAATTCAGTAACCTGTACTTTTAAGCCCAATGATGAGAATTTTTTTATGGTTTCGATCAAATCCTTTTGATCTGGTTCATAGATCGACCAATGCGCCTGTAAGCCTACGCCATTGATAGGCACCTTTGCATCCACCAGCATTTTTAATAAACGATAAACACGTTCACGTTTTTGTGGGCGCTCAGTATTATAATCATTATAAAACAATACGGCGTTGGGGTCGGCCTCATGGGCGTATTCAAATGCCTTGATGATAAAATCATCCCCGCATATCTGGTACCACAATGAATTGCGCAGGAATTTAGTGCTGTCATCATCAATCGCTTCATTTACTACGTCCCAGGCATATATCTTACCCTTATACCGGTTTACTACGGTGGTGATATGATCTTTCAGGCGCTTAAGCAACACATCCTTGGTAACCTGGTTGCCATTCGCATCTTTAAATAACCAGGCGGGTGTTTGCTCATGCCAGCACAGGTTATGCCCGCGCACCCGTAGCCCGTGCGCTTGCGCAAAAGCAACTATCGAATCAGCATCCTTCCAGTTATAACGATTTTCTTCGGGATGGATAGGCCCCATCTTCATAGCGTTTTCAGGGGTGAGGCTATTAAACTGGCTCAAAATAAGTGTTGTCTCCTGCGGATCTTTAATATCACCCGCCGACACAGCCACGCCTATCGGGAAATAGTTCTTATAATAATCCTTTAAACCTTTTGCCGGCTGGGATTGAGCCCATAGTGCCGGTGGGCTCATCATCATAAATAATAGCGTAAAAATGGTATTTGCCGCGATGGCCTTTTTAATAAGATGTTGCATAGTTGAAAATATTATAAGCGTGTGCCCCAAGTAACAGAAATTTAATGTCAAATTAAAGCAATCGATTACAAGTTTATGCGAATATAAGAGAATATATCGCAGAAAATAACACGGCAACAAGTATCTTACCCAGGTTTTAAAGGTGTATTTTTAACACTATTTCGGGGAATTTGATGCTAATAGGCTTCTTGTTAATAAATTCATATTAGCATTTTAATAAGGTTTTATTAATTATGGCAATAATTTATTTCTATAATAGTAAATTATTTCCCTTTATTTAAATTTTAAGAAATCAATATATGTTTTTGGAACCTCATCATACCGGTGGATGAGAAATTTCAAAAATATTTTTGCAATCGATTGCATTTTTAATTTTTCTTTTTTAGTTTTATTCCAATCAATTCCACCAATTATAATTTTTCTTAAAAACAGGCTTTATGAGTCAGACCGCTATGCCGCAAAACGGTAGTAATGTTTCGGCACCATTTATAAAATGGTATCTGCCTGTGCTTTCCCCGAATCAACCAATTCAACACAAATACAACAAACCAACTAAAAACGAGCATCATGAAAAAACTTCAACTCAATTTAAACGACCGGCGGCGAATAAAGCGGCACCCGCACGCAGCAGTTATTGAAAATTCACTCTAATCAACCTCTCACAATTATTAATTATGAAAAAAATTAGACTCATTAAACACTGGAGATCAATACTGCTGCTATTATGCGCAGGCTTATTTTCAGGCACATTATTAGCCCAGGGAACACAAAATATTAACGGCCGGGTGGTTGATGAAAAAGGGCAGGCGCTCGTTGGTGCTACTGTTAAACTGAAAAACGCCCAGGGCGCTGTCACTACAGATATTGACGGTAAGTTTTCACTGCCGCTGCCACCAGGGGTAAATACCATTACGGTATCGTATCTTGGGTATTTTACAAAGGATGTTGGTGTTAAACCAACAAGCAGGAATATATTGATCACGCTTATCGCGAACCCAAACAGCCTTAACGAGGTGGTAGTTGTGGGTTACGGCGCTCAAAAGAAGCGGGATGTTACCGGCGCGATGGCAACAGTCAGCGGTACAACACTGGAGGAAGTTCCTTCCACAAACTTTGTTGACCAGTTAAAGGGCCGTACTGCAGGCGTTGACATTATAAGTAACGGCGCAGGTTTAGGTAATCCCGACCAGATCAGGATCAGGGGCAGCCGCTCACTTGCCGCCACATCACCTAATTTAACCAACCTGGGACAACCGCTTAATAACCTGGACCAACCGCTGATCGTGGTGGATGGTATCCCGTTTGAAGGTAACTTTAACGACCTGGACCAGGACAATATTCAGAGCATTGATATCTTGAAGGATGCCTCGTCAACAGCCATATACGGTTCGCGCGGATCTAACGGGGTTATATTGGTAACAACAAAACGCGGCACTAAGGGCAGATCGACCGTAAGCTATAATATGTATTATGGCAATTCGAATGTATTGGGCGAACTGAAGGTATTTACCGGGCCCGAGTATGCGCAATTTAAAGCATATTCAGGAACGCTAAATACCGTGAACCCCGGTACGGTTGCGTATCCGCTTACTCCGGCCGAATTGGCCGGTGTGCAGAACGGTACCTCGACCGACTGGCAAAAACTAATATACCAGACAGGCCATAACCTAAACCAGAATATCACACTTTCCGGGGGAGATGATAACACCCAGTACGGAATGGCAGCGGGATACCTGTACCAAACCGCAACAGTACCTAATCAAAATTATACAAGGTATTCATTGCGTACAACTATTGATCATAAGATCAATGATATTTTCAAAGTGGGCATCAATAGCTTAACTACCTTAAGTTATAATAATAATCCCGGCGGCTCAGGTGTTATTTTAGGAACCAATGCCGCAGGCCAGCCGGTTCAGCTTGGTGGTGGTATCACCAGCGGGCTTATGAGATTAAGCCCCTTAACGGCCCCTTATAATGCTGACGGCTCGCTGAACCTGTTACCGCAAGCCGGCTCGACCGATGCTTCAACGATTAATCCGCTGACACTTAAAACCGATCCGACCGCTATCTATTCGAACACGCGTGAGCTAAGGACATTTAATAGTTTGTATGGCGAGGTAAATATCATGAAGGATCTGAAATACCGTATCAACGTCGGCCTGGATTTCACACAGATGAACGGGGGTAGCTATACGGGTCCTGATACGTACGCCAACAGCCTTATTACTACGCTGGCCCAGGCCACTACACAGGTTACCAACCTCGAATCATACACTTACACTATTGAAAACTTGTTAACCTACGATCATACGTTTGCTGAAAAGAACCATCTTAATTTCACGGCTTTATTCAGCACGCAGAAAGATCATAACGAGCAATCGCAGTTTAACGGGCTGGGTTTACCTGCTGATTATATTCAGAATACAAACCTGGCGCTTGCCGGCAGTATCAGCGCTTCGCCTACGGGCAATTTCTTTAACGAGCGTGGTTTAATATCCGAAATGGCCCGTGTAAATTACGATTATGACAGCCGTTACCTTTTAACCATTACCGCACGCCGCGATGGGGCATCAGTATTGGCGCCCGGCCATCAATACCTGGCATATCCCGCAGCAGCAGTAGGCTGGAATATCACCAACGAACAATGGATGAAAAATAATACCACAATTGATAACCTTAAGTTAAGGGCCAGTTATGGTATCACCGGCGACCAGGGCAGCAATCCTTACCAAACATTGGGCGCCTTATCCGCAAATTATTACAATTTTGGCACCACCGCCGGCGGCCAGTCTGCCGCCTATACGGTAACCACGCTGGCTAATCCAAATCTGACATGGCAGTCAACCGCCGAATTAAACCTTGGTTTAGATTTTGGCATATTACGCGACCGTATTACCGGTACCATCGATGTTTATAATCAAAACACAAAAAACATCATTGTAAATAACATTTTACCGCCAAGTAACGGTGCGGCCAGCCAGATATCAAATTTGGGTAAAACAAATGATAAGGGGCTTGAATTCAGCATACACAGCGTTAACCTGCAAAGCCGGAACGGATTTAGCTGGACCACTGATTTCAATATATCCTTTGACCGGAATAAAATTACGGCCTTACCTAACGGAGCAACGGCTGATATTCCTGACGGATGGTTTGTGGGCTCACCTTCAACTGTAATTTATGATTACAAAAAAATCGGCATCTGGCAAACCGGCGATCCCGGCCTTACAGCACAAACCTCGCCTGTACAGGTACCCGGCCAGATCAGGGTACAGGACTTGAACGGCGACGGAAAGATCACCCCGGCTGACGAACAAATTGTTGGCAACTTTCAGCCACAATACATTGCAGGTTTAACCAACAGGTTTACCTACAAGCGTTTTGACCTTTCTATAGTGATGTATGCGCGTATGGGGATGGATGTCCTGGTTCCATACCTTGGCGCAGATCCCGGGATCGGTGGCTATTCGTTTTTTGAACAAGGCCGAAATAATCAGCTGAAAGTGGATTACTGGACACCAACCAATCCAACCAATGCATTTCCAAAACCTGATGGCAGCGCAGCCGCACCCCTTTATGGTTCTACTTTAGAGTATGTGGACGGGTCGTTTATTAAAGTACGCAGCATTAACCTGGGCTATACCTTCGAACCAAAATTACTTGCACGTGCCGGTATTAGTTCATTAAGGATATACCTGACTGCCGAAAACCCATTTATACTTTATTCACCTTTTGTTAAGGATGGCTATGGTCCTGATCCGGAAGGAAACGGGTATGGCGGCGGCGCTGTGGCCCAGGGATCAAGTGCCTCAGGTGCACCCGGCAGGCAGGTTAGCGTAAATGCTGATGACCCTTCGGTACGCAACTTTAATATTGGCTTAAGTGTGAAATTTTAACCGATTATAAATTACGATTATGAAAATATACAATAAAATATCGATCATTTTTGTAGCTGCGGCGTTTTTGATAAACGTTACCGGTTGTAAAAAGCTATTGGTGGAAAATCCCAAATCCAATATCGTACCATCATTTTTAAGTACGCAGGCAGGGCTGGCTGATGGTATCGCTGGAGTTTATAACGACTTTCGCAGCAATTATGGTACAGAAGGCTTCGAGCTAACACAGTATGCCGGTACCGATGAGAACTTTGCAGGCGTAAGCGCCCAGAGCAATGGCATGTTCAGCACTTATAATGGCATAAATGGCGGCACATTTACCGGTTTTTGGGGCACATGGTACCAGGATATCAATACGCTGAACGGAATATTACAATTTGGACCCAAGGCGGGTCTGCCGGCAGCCACCCTGAACCTGTACCTGGGACAGGCCAAATTTTTAAGGGCCTATTGCTACTATTACCTGGTAACTACTTACGGCCCGGTACCTTTGCATACCACCTTTAATACCCAGGCTTCTTCTGCCGATACACGCGCACCTATTGCCGATGTGTACGCACTGATCATTAAGGACCTTACCGATGCCAGCACCGAGCTCCCCGCAACGGTTACGGCGCCTTTCTTAGGCAAAACAGCTACACAGGCCACCGCACAGTTTATGCTGGCCAAAGCATACCTTACCAGGGGGTGGTCATCAGCGACACAGACCGGTGACTTTCAGCAGGCGGCAACGATAGCTACCGCTCTCATCAACAACCAGGCAACTTATGGTGTTGGCTTATGGCAGAATTATGCAGATGCCTTTGCGATGGCAAATGATTATGGCAAAGAAGTGCTTTTGGTAAGCGACCATGACAATAATACAACCTATGGTGAATATCAGTCAGGTGCATCAGGCGGGAATGCTCAAAATGTGCTGCCAAACCTGTTCCGGTGGAATTATGTTACCATGACGTCGGCCGCTTCGGATAATGAAGAAACCAATCCGGTTGTGCTTAACACCGGTGGCGGTGTTTCCATGATGTTCAGGGATGTTGCCAACGGACGGCCCTATAGCCGCGCTATGCCCAGCCCGTATGTTTTTAACCAGGCATTTGCTGAAAGAGTGATGGATACCCGTTATAACAAAACCTTCCAAACCGCCTGGATAACCAATACTACACCGACAGGCGGTTCAAATACAGTTATTGGTTCGAATGGTCCCGCTACACCGCGCGGCACTTTAATTTGCGGAAAGGATACTGCAATATGGATGCCGGGCTTCGAGGTAACTGATGCACAGAGGGCAGCTTTCAAAGGGGTTATTGTCACACCAAGCCAATACAGCCCAGTTATCTTCCCGACCACGAAAAAGTTTGATGACCTGAGCAGGGTTGGGCCGAATGACCCTTCGACAAGGCCGCGTTGTTTGATCAGGTTTGCCGAGGCGTATTTTGTTGCCGCTGAAGCCTACCTGGAAATGGGCGACCAGGCAAATGCAGCAAAATACCTGAACGTGATCAGGGAAAGAGCGGCGTATGACCCATCGAAAAGTCCGGCGCAAAACGCGTCTGATGCTTTGGCAATGGACGTACTCCCATCACAGGTTACGCTTGATTTCCTGTTGGATGAATATTCCCGCGAATTTTACAATGAGCCGCGCAGGTGGAATGATTTGGTACGTACAAATTCGTTGCTGCGCAGGGTTGCTATGTATAATCCGCAGGCCAACCAGTATATACAGTCGTTTGATGTTTTACGGCCGGTGCCGCAGGATGAACTTAATGCGGTATTATCTGGACCTAAAATGTCGCAAAACCCAGGTTACTAATAGTTGATTATATATTTGATAAGTTGAAAGAAGGCTGCCCGAGGGCAGCCTTTGCTTATTCCCGCAAAAGCGGTTGTTGAAATAAACTATTTAAGAAAGCATAAGTATATTAGTATCATGAAACCAGCAAGGCTTATTGGGATAGTATTATTATTTACTGCCCATGCATTTGGTCAGAATAGCCAGCCGGGGGCATATCCGCCACCGGTAACTTTCACATCCGAGCAGGACCACCAGAATATGATGGATCAGTTGCATATAAAATCGGTACGGCCAGGCGCCAGCGGCATGGACCCTAAAGCACCTGATTATGCGAATTATGATGAGGCGAAGGCAAATCCATACCCGGATCTTCCCGATCCTTTGAAGCTGAATAATGGCAAACAAGTAACCACTGCAAAACAATGGTGGACACAACGCCGCCCCGAAATTGTAGAATATTTTGACCGGGAGATTTATGGCCGCGTACCTAAAAACGTTCCCAAAGTAACCTGGGAAGTCGTCGGCCTGACGCATGAAAAAAATGGCGATGTGCCTGTCATCGTAAAAAAGCTGGTGGGGCATGTCGATAATTCAGCGTATCCGCTGGATACAGTAAACATTCAATTAACGCTTGCCACACCCGAAAATGCGAAAGGACCGGTTCCGGTGATGATGCAATTTGGGTTTGTTATGCCTCCGGGCGGTTTCAATCGCCCCGATGGAACAGTTATAAAATTGCCGCCACCGCCTAAACAAACCGGCCCGGATTGGAAACAGCAGCTATTAGCTAAAGGTTGGGGATATGCCGTGATATTGCCATACTCTTACCAGGCTGATAACGGTGCGGGATTGACAAGGGGTATTATCGGCTTAACCAATAAGGACCAACCGCGCAAACCGGATGATTGGGGTGCATTACGTGCATGGGCATGGGGCGCCAGCCGCGCGTTGGATTATTTTGAGACGGATAAGAGTGTAAATGCAAAAGAGGTGGGAGTAGAGGGGCATTCGCGGTTTGGGAAAACGGCTTTGGTTGCAATGGCCTATGACCAACGATTCGCCATCGCTTACGTCAGTTCATCCGGCGAAGGCGGTGCAAAATTGCACAGGCGCAATGCCGGAGAAATAGTGGAAAACCTTACCGGGACAGGAGAGTACCATTGGATGGCCGGTAATTTTATTAAATATGGCGGCCCTTTGCACTGGAACGACCTGCCTGTTGACTCGCACGAATTAATAGACCTGTGTGCGCCTCGCCCGGTATTCATCAGCGCCGGTAATGTCGGCGATGCCTGGGTTGATGTCAGGGGCATGTTTATGGCTGCCGTTGCTGCCGGACCGGTTTATAAATTATTAGGCAAAAAGGATTTGGGTGCGACAGAACTACCGCCGGTAGAAACTGGTTTGACCAGTGGCGAAATCGCATTCCGGCAGCATAACCAGGGGCATACCGATGTACCCAACTGGCCGTTTTTTATCGATTTTGCCAGCCGGTATATTAAGTAAGATCTACCAGAGGGTTCGTTTTATGCCTGATTCGAGCCCTCTTAATTCGGCTAAGCCTTTTAACCGGCCTATGATGGAATAGCCGGGATAAGTGTTATAATTGAAATCGTCTAACATCTTGTGCCCGTGATCGGGTCGCATCGGGATGGCAATATCTGTGCTGCCGCTTTCGCTGCGCCTTTTTTGTTCATTAACAATACTCTTCATCACGGCATACATGTCGGTGCTCCCGCCAAGGTGTTCAGCTTCGTAAAAGCTTCCATCAGGCTCGCGTTGCACATTTCGCAAGTGCAGAAAGTGTATATACTTGCCCAAACGGTCGATCATTCCCGGAAGATCATTATCCGCTCTCGCACCCAATGAGCCGGTACAAAAGGTGATGCCATTATTTTCTGATGGATAAAAATTTACGATGTCCAGTAAGTCCTGTTCAGTTGAAACCACTCTTGGCAACCCCAGTATCGGGAAAGGCGGGTCATCGGGATGGATACACATTTTGATACCCAGTTTTTCAGCTTCGGGAATGATCGCACGCAAAAAATAAGCAAGGTTATTCTTCAGGACTTGCGCGTCTACTCCGCTATATTTTTCCAGGTGCCCTTTAAATTCTTCAATAGTAAAAACCTCGTCTGTTCCGTCAACCCGGTTATTGAACATGGCTTTGGCATTGCTCACCTCTTTTTTCATCGATTCTAACGACTGGCTAATGAAAAGCGTATAATTGGCCTCGTTC
>Ga0206840_1131_pt1 | contig 12806 bp, 16 predicted proteins | sample Alteio_BWOrgCont_24_FD_152633 | JGI IMG/M metagenome (GOLD analysis project Ga0206840, IMG submission 152633) | Enriched cells from forest soil in Barre Woods Harvard Forest LTER site, Petersham, Massachusetts, United States -... | ecosystem: Environmental > Terrestrial > Soil > Temperate forest >... | reverse complement strand
TCAGATTACTATTTTTGAAAATGCGGATGAAAAATACAGAGGAGTACATTTAAACTTCCTGGAAAATGTAACCAAGAGCATTTTTAATACATTTGAGGCTATTAAACTTGACTTAGTGAGGCGGTATACAAAATTGCCCAACCCTGCCACCTTTCTTATTGACTCTAAAGAGAATTACCCATTTGATGAAACCTTGCTGCCCATTGCAAAGCGGTTGCTTGTAAAGTACGTTAGCTCAACATAATAGTAATGTAAGTTTTTTGATTGTTTTGTCTAATAATAAGTTATCTGATGGTTTGGGTATATCTATTTAAATTCCATTAAAATACAAAAATTTGAGTTTTAATAAAGTTTACTACTGAGTTTTATAAAAAACTATTTGTAGATTTTGATGTAATAATTTTTGATAATTGGCGTAATAGTTTCTGATAATTATAACCAGAAAAAACCACTATGAAACCAATTTTTAATAAAGTAGCTATAACAGTTATAGCGCTAAACTGTTTTGTAAGTAGTTCATGCAAAAAAAGTGATAACGCTCCCCCGACGGCGCCTACAGGAACAACATATACTATTAATGGAACTACCTATACCGCAACTACGCAAGTAGCAGCGCATAACGATTCCTCTGTACAACAAGGTGTTTTCCCGGCTCTTTCTACCACTAGCGGATACATAAGTTATACGCTTACACAAGATACTTTATATCAGTATTTATTTGCTCAGGAGAATGTATCAAGCGCGGGAGATACTACAAAATTAGTAATACTGATGTCTTCTCCAAATGGTTTGTCCACGGGATTATACTCTATTATAGGCGGCCCTTTAACTACTATTACTAGCAATGTATCCAACTTTGCTACAATAAGTTATTATGATTCTAAAAATAATTTTTCGGACAGCGCAATGGTTGGAAAAAATATTGGAGCATTTTCTATTAATGCCATAAATAGTAGCTCATCAGGCGGCGGCACGTTAAGCGGAGTATTTAACTTTATTGTTACAAACAAAAAAGGAAATGTGCCGACAACAGATACAATTACCGGAGGACAGCTTTTTAATATACCCTTTCAGCAGTTTTAATAGTAGTCAACTATAAATGCAGTTATAAAAAGCCCTTTATTAAAGGGCTTTTTAATTTTAGCTTGTATAGGCTTATTTTTTAGTAAGCGAATAACTTCTTATCTTTATCCTTAACATACATACTGTTATGAAGCATTTTGTTACTAAAATTACTCTTACAATCGTGGCATTTGGTTGTTTTATTCTTTCATGTAGTAAAAAGAAGGATGCTGCTCCATCAGAAACCTGTTATCAGCAAAGCGAATGGCAGAATGGGGTAAAGGGAGACTCGTTTGCTTATAACGGAAGCAACCAGCTAATAACTATTTTTGAATACGATTCCACCGGTAAACAAGCCTCGGTAGCAGGCATTACTTATAATAGTAACGGAACAATAGCCCAGTTTACTATTGCTTATAGTGGCGCCGATAGTTCTGTATCTATGAAAAATTATTATAACTCTTCCGGGCAGTTGACTTACCAGTTAGTCTATTCTATAATAGGCGTTACTACTACAAAGACAGATTCTATAGTATATCAATATACCGGTAACAACATTACTACAGAGATAGATTATTCCGTTGGCGTAAACGCAAGTCCAAGTGTTTCGTTTAGTTCGGTATATACCCACGACGGAAATGGGAACGTGCTTACCGAAAAGGATACCTACACCGGCGGCTATGATATGTACACGTATACCTACGATACGGAAAAGATTCCCTATGGAACGCTTATCACTAATGCATATACCAGCACAGGAGATGGTATAGACATGGCCTATTTGAATGGAAAGAATAACCTGACTTCAATGGTTTATACTGTTAATTCAGTTACTCAGCCAGGTAACTTTACAACATCCTATTCTTACAATAGCTATGGTTATCCTGTAGCGACAACTGATAATTATAGCGGCCAAATCTATTCTTCCAGTTATAATTATGTTTGCAAATAGAGTACTAATTAATACTATGGAGTAAAATTAAAAAAGCCCTTTGTGAGGGCTTTTTTAATTATCAACCAATATTGAAATTTATTATTTTGTAAGATCTGTAGGCGCTGCATTGCCAGCAGGAGCTTTCTGTGCAGGAGCAGTATTTTGCTGCGGTTGTGAAGGGGCTGCCTCTTGTTCTTCTGTTGGGGCTGTATCTGGTACATCTTCTGTTTCGGTCGGTTTCAATACCAGGTTAACGGCAAGACATAATACAATAATGCCTATTGCAAAACCCCAGGTAAGTTTTTCGAGCAGGTCGCCTGTCTTTTTTACTCCTATAAGTTGGTTAGCGCCGCCGCCGCCAAAATTTGAAGCGCCGCCCCCTTTAGGGTTTTGCGCCAATACTACCAATACCAGCATTACTGCTGCAATAATTATCAAAACAATTATAAATACGTCCATTACTTTTTAAGTTCTTCAATTTTGGATGTAAAGTAAGCTCTTTTTTCGGGATATTTCAAGATAAGCTCTTCATAAATCTCTAGCGCTTTGTCTCTTTTGCCCTGCAGCAAAAGTATCTTTGCGAAGTTTTCGGATACTGGATTCTTAGTTATTTTTGTACTTTTTTCAGAAAGATCTTCCGGTTTTGCCACAGGAGTTTCGGCGGTCAAGTAAGGAATACTAGGGTCTTCTTTTATAAACTTTTCAATAATTTCCTCTTCTTTTTTGCGGTCTCTTTTCTGACGTTTGCCATCCAGATAGGAAAGATAATTAAGAAAAAGCTCAGAGTCTGGCATAAGCTCGTTCTTACTTAAAACTTCCTGATCTTCAAATCTGTCAGATATTATATTTTCATTTAACGCAGTCGAGGGGTTTTCATATTTAAATTCTATTTTTTCAGGTTCTGATTCAGGCAGGGGGTTAGGCAGCGATTTAGGACGGAATAAGGGCAATTTAGGTAATTGGGGTTCTTCTGTTTGAGGAGCAGGAAGTTTTGGGCTTTCTTCCGGTGTTGGTTTTAATATGTCTTTTTTAAGTTCATGAAGTTTTTTTAAGTTCTCTTCTAATTCTTTGTAAAATTCTTCTTTGGGAGAAACATTGGTATTCTTTTGGGAATCTTCTTTTTTATCAGGCTCAGGTTCAATGGCAGCTTCCCTTTTCTCGTTAGATATATTAACCTTAGTTTCAGTTTCCGGCTTTATAGGCGGCATCACTTCTGCTACTGCAAGTTCAGGAAGTTGGGGAGGGGAGGGAGCTCCATTATCAAAGATAAATGTTTTTAATTTTTGCCTGTCTAGCGTATAAGCGGCCGCCTTTTTAACTTTTTGTTCCGCAAGCATGCTTCCGCTCTGTTGTGCGGCCCGCGCCAGAAAAATGTGTGCGGCCTGGCAATAAGGAAAATTCTTTATCACATCTTCCAGTAAAGGAATGCTGGAAGAGGAAAGTTTAGATGGATTAGTTAAGAGTTCTGTAAATTCCTGTTTGTTCACGTATTACCAGTTAGACGTTGTTTTTGTAAATATTTGCAATACAATATTAGATAATATAAGAGGGTCCAGCGTGCCTTCTACATCAGAAATGCTTTGGGCCTGCGGAAAATCCTGATAGTAAGAAAAATCTGTTTGGAAATCTGCTTTTGGGTCAAGATTATTTGTAAACTTTGCATTCACACGTATAGTCAACCTGTTTAAGCCTGCTGTTTGGCCTGCCTGTGGGGCTTGCGGACTTACCGTATAGCCTGTAATTTTACCTTCCAATTCCCAGTCGGCATTGTTTTTTACCAGAAAAAGCTTGGTATTGGTCTGGTAGTAGGCTCTTAAATCTTCGGTCAATGTTTGAGATAAAGCGGCCGGCCCCCCCGATTCGTTAATAAAATTACCAATGGATATGCTTTTGGCAAGGCCAACAGAGCCGCCTGTAAACGAATATACTCCGCATCCGGTAAAGAAGAGCGGAACAGATAGTAGTACTAGTAATTTTAATTTACTCTTCAATCTCATATTGTTTAATTTTCCTGTAAAGAGTCCTTTCGGAGATGCCCAGGTCGTTAGCGGCATATTTTCTTTTATTATTATTTTTTTTGAGAGCCTTTAAAATCATTTCTTTTTCTTTATGCTCCAGCGATAGCGATTCTTCCGCCGTCTCGTGCGGTATATCTTCTACTACCTTAACCTTATCAATATTTATAGGAGCGGGTATATGCTGTTCCTGCGGCGGCAGGTAAAACGTTTTCTGGTCACCATGGTCTTTTAAATCGTTAAATAAATCAGGATGATCTTTTAACGCCTGGGTATAGTTGCCCGTCTGCATTAGCTCAAACACCAGCTTTTTCAGGTCGTTCATGTCCTTCTTCATGTCAAACAGTATTTTGTAAAGAAGGTCGCGTTCCGAAAATTCTTCTCCGCCTTTCTTACCTATCAATGCTGGCAGCGAAGAATTATTAGGCAGGTATTTTATAAGCTGATCTCTGGTTATAAGTCGGTCTGTCTCTAAAACGGAAATTTGCTCAACAATATTTTTAAGCTGGCGTATATTTCCCTGAAAACGATAGGCAACAAGTGTTTCTTTGGCGTCCTCGGTAAGTTTTATGGGCTGCACATGGTACTTATCGGCAAAGTCCGAAGCAAACTTTCTGAACAGTAATTCTATATCATTCCCCCGTTCTCTAAGCGGCGGCACGTAGATAGGCACTGTATTTAGCCGGTAATATAAGTCTTCCCGGAACTTCCCTTTTTCAACCGCCTCGTACAAGTTTACGTTGGTGGCTGCCACTACCCGCACGTCTGTTTTAAGCACTTTGGAAGAACCTACGCGGATGAACTCCCCATTCTCCAGAACCCTTAACAACCTTGCCTGTGTGCCCAGCGGCATTTCGCCAATCTCATCCAGGAATATGGTTCCGCCGTTGGTAACTTCAAAATAGCCTTTGCGAGCTTCATGCGCGCCTGTGAATGAGCCTTTCTCGTGTCCGAAGAGTTCGGAGTCTATAGTGCCCTCTGGTATCGCCCCGCAGTTGATGGCAATAAACTGCCCATGCTTGCGGGCGCTTAGGTTGTGTATTATTTTGGAAAACGATTCTTTTCCGCTGCCGCTTTCGCCGGTTATCAGCACCGTCATATCCGTAGGGGCTACCTGCACCGCTACCTGTATGGCGTGGATGAGTAGGGGCGAGTTGCCGATGATACCAAACCGCTGCTTTACGCTTACTATTTCTGCATTCAAGTCCATAACGTTCCCTCCTTTAAACTACTTCCCCCAACAAAGTTCCCTGTGTGCATTCTGTAATAAGTACGTTTACATAATCCCCTGCTTTGTAATTGGCCTTAGGGAAAACAACGGTAGTGTTTTGTGTGTTTCTTCCTCTTAAGAACTGGTCAGACTTTTTAGAAAAGTCTTCTACTAATACTTTGTGCACCTTGCCCAGTTCCTCTTTGTTCCGTTCTAATGATAATTTTGACTGAAGGTCAATAACCTCAGTAAGCCTTCTCATTTTCACTTCTTCCGGTATATCGTCTACCATTTTCTTGGCTGCTGGCGTGCCAGGCCGTTCGCTGTAGGCAAACATATAGGCAAAATGGTAGCGCACCTGCTCCATTAGCGATAAGGTGTCTTTATGTTCCTCTTCAGTCTCTGTACAAAAACCGGTTATCATGTCTGTAGAAATGCCGCAGTCCGTGCCTATAATGCGATGTATTGCCTGCACCCTGTCTAAGTACCATTCCCTGTCGTAGGTGCGGTTCATTACGCTAAGTACCCTTGAGTTGCCGCTTTGGGCGGGCAGGTGTATGTAGTTGCAAATGTTGTCGTACTTCTTAATAGTATATAGTACCTCGTCGGTGATATCTTTAGGGTGAGAGGTCGAGAACCTTACTCGTAAATCAGGACTAATCAACGCCACTTTCTCCAGCAACCCGGCAAAGTTGATGCGATCATTACCATCTTCAGACGCCCATTTGTAGGAGTCCACATTTTGGCCCAGCAGCGTTACTTCTTTGTAGCCTCTGCTAAAAAGATCCTTTGCTTCGTTTAGTATGGAGTGTGGGTCTCTGCTGCGTTCTCTGCCCCTGGTGTAGGGCACTACGCAAAAGGAGCACATATTATCGCAACCCCGCATAATGGAGATGAAGGCGGTAACTCCGTTGCTGTTCAGCCGTACCGGGCTTATATCGGCATAAGTCTCTTCCCTGGATAGGAATACGTTTACGGCTTTATTGCCATCATCCACTTCGGATATCAGGTTAGGTAAGTCTCTGTAGGAGTCCGGCCCTGCTACCAGGTCAACCAGCTTTTCTTCTTCCAGTAGTTTGGCCTTTAGCCGTTCGGCCATGCAACCCAATATGCCCACCGTTAAAGAGGGTTTATTGCGTTTTAAGTGGCCAAACTGGGCAAGCTTATTACGCACCTTCTGCTCTGCATTGTCGCGGATGGAGCAGGTATTTAAGAAAATAACATCGGCGGCGGCGGCGTCCGAGGTAGTATCAAAACCATTATCGAACATAATGGAGGTTACAATCTCGCTGTCCGAGAAGTTCATCTGGCAGCCATAGCTCTCTATGTATAGCTTTCTCTTTTTTCCGCTGTTGGTTTCCCTGGAAATCCTTGCTACTTCGCAGGCCGCCTTTTCTTCTTCCGAAGGTAAAATGGATATATCCTTAACAACTTGTTTCATTAGCGTAAATATAATAAAAAATCAGGTATTATGACATAATGTCATGCGATTAATTATATCTTAAGCGCTTATAAGGGCATAAAGGCTGAAAATTTGAAGGTTAAGAGAGGGGAGAGGCACTATTTGCTAATCGGGAATACAAATCCAAAACTAATTTATGCAGTATTATAAATCTTGAGGAGTAGTAAAAAAAGTATTAATTAGTTGCGAAACCAAAAAGTTGCACATATATTTGCAATCGAACGGTTGCATAAATTATTTCAAAATAAATGAGACGAGACATTTTCCAGGCAATTGCCGACCCGACAAGACGGGGCATTATAGCCTTAATTGCATTGCAGGCAATGACGCCAAACGCTATTGCCGAAAATTTTAATACTACAAGGCAGGCTGTTTCGAAACACCTTCGCATTTTAACAGAATGCGAATTGGTGAAGCAGGAACAACAGGGTAGAGAAATTTATTATTCGCTTGAACTAGAAAAAATGAAAGAGATAGACAAATGGCTTGACCAATACAGGAAAATTTGGGAAACCAGATACAATCAACTTGACACTATTTTATCAACAATTAAAAAACAGAAAAAATGAAAAATGATTTGCTATTTGATTTTACCGTTGACAAAGCAAAAAAAACGGTAACAATTGTGAAAGAATTTGCGGCTGAGCTTCCTTTGGTTTGGGATGCCTATACAAAACAAGAAATTCTTGACCAATGGTGGGCGCCAAAACCATGGAAATCAAGCACAAAGTTTATGAACTTTGAAGTGGGTGGTCGACGATTTTATGCGATGGTAAGCCCCGAAGGACAAGAGCATTGGTCTATTCAGAAATATACTTCTATTAGCCCCAAAACCAATTTCAAAATCTATAATGCTTTTGCGGACAAAGATGAAAACCCTGAATTGCCAGGTTCTGAGTGGGATTTGAATTTTAGCGAACAAAACGGGACTACAACAGTTAGCGTTACCATATATAACGAATCGCTTACCCGAATGGAAAAGATGATTGAAATGGGCTTTAAGGAAGGATTTACTATGACAATGGAAAACCTGGAGAAATTATTGGCAACTTTACCCCGCTAATCCGGATTTGCAATAGTGAAGAGCAAGTAAAAATAAATAACTTTACACCACATAAAAAAACCACTTGCTATGAGCGCCGAACAGAAACCTTCCAAAGTATTAAACATAAGCCTGTGGGTAGCGCAGGTATTAATAGCTGTAACTCTACTATGGGCAGCCTGGTTAAAACTATTTCAGATAGAAAAGGTAGCAGCCATGTGGCCCTGGGCGGGTGAGGTTTCCCCCGCCTTTGTGAGATTTACCGGGCTGGTGGACCTGGCTGGCGCGCTTGGCCTTTTACTGCCGGGCTTGCTTAACATTAAACCGAAACTTACTGCCTTTGCAGCTTTGGGAACCGTGGCCCTAATGGTATGCGCCGCCGTTTTCCATATAATAAGGGGAGAGGCATCTTCAATTGGATTTAACATTATTTTTGGACTTATAGCCGCCTTTGTGGCCTGGGGAAGGTTTAAGAAAGCGTAAATATTAGTTTAGGTTTTGCAATTAATTACTATTTACTATCTACCTATTCATAATATTCACGCTTTGAATGGAAGTTGCAAATGGGTTGACAGGGAAGAATGCTATCAAAAGCTTGATTTTAGTAAGCAAGAGATTTAGACAATTCCCGATAGGCATTAATCTGCTCTTGAAGAATTGCAACAACGTGCTCTGCTGTTTCAATGGCATCAGCACCAGCAATAAATCTAAGTGGGGGCTGCTTTTCATCCGCTACTTTAATTAATGCTTTAGCCAGCTTTGCCGGGTCGCCAGACTGTTGACCGTTTGCGCCTTTCCAAAATGCATTTGTTGCGCTCTGCGCTCATTGTAGTCTTCAATGGGGTGGTCAGCGTAATTTGTAGACTCATCTGTGAGAAGTTCCGTACGGAAAAACCCTGGGTTAACAACAGTTGTTTTAATACCGAATGGAGCTACTTCGGCTTGCAGCGCCTGCATCCAACCTTCGAGGCCAAACTTTGCTGCGGAATAGGCGGCACAGAACTCAAAGCTGATCAGCCCCCCACTTGAAGAGATAGAAATGATATGACCTGAGCGCTGCTTACGCATAACCGGAAGTACGGCGCGGGTTACATTCATGGGTCCGATGAGGCTTGTAGCAAGTTGTTGTTCGATCTGCTGTGGGCTTAGTTCTTCAAAGAAGCCTGCATAAAAGTTAGCGGCGTTGTTAACTATCACATCAATGGTTCCGAACCGTTCAACAGCGGCTTTAACAGCAGCCTCTGCATCAGACAACTTGGTTACGTCCAGCTTTACTATCAGCAAGTCGTCGGCCTTGCCAAGGGCCTTTGCTACTTTGTCTGTATTGCGGCCGGTTGCCACTACTTTATGACCGGCGGTCAGAGCGGCTTTGGCAATTTCAATGCCCATACCGCGTCCTGCGCCAGTGATGAGCCATACTTTATTTGTCTTCATATATTTTCAATAATTATATATACAAAGGACTAAAGATGGCATCTTGTTTAAAAAAGCTATTCAAACAAAAAAGTATAAAATTCAAAGAATTTATTTGGCAGTTCTTAAAGATCGCGGCGTTAAGCCAGTATGCTTTTTAAAGAAGTTATTAAAATAGGTGGGGTAATCGAATCCTAAACTATAAGCAATCTCAGAAATAGTCCAATTAGTATGGTGCAAAAGCGCTTTAGCCTCTGCAACCACACGCTCAGAGATATGCTCGGTTGTAGTTTTACCTGTTACGTCTTTCACAGCATGATTCAAGTGATTCACATGAACGGAAAGATGTTCGGCATATTGGTTTGCGGTCTTCAGCTTTAAAAAATACATAGGAGAATCTACCGGGAATTGTCGTTCCAACAATTCAAGAAATAAGGAGGCAATCCGATTAGAGGCATCCTGAGGCTTTATATAATTGGCGGTAGGTTCCATCTTCATAGCCTGATGCAGCAACAGATTCAGATAATTTCTGAGCAGATCATTTTTGTGAATATAATCGCTATGGAATTCCTTCAGCATGGTCTGAAAGATCTGATTTATCGAGTCGACTTGCACATCATTAATAAAATAGACAGGAGGGGCTCCAATTTTAAAGAATGGAGATTCCAGCAAAACAACATCGCGATTGTTGGCTTTCAAAAACTCTTCGGTGAAAAGAGTAAAATACCCCTTCTGTATTTCAGAAATAGGTTCCCAGGAGTAAGGGATCATTGGATTAGAAAATAACAAAGCGGGACGGTCTATTTCAATATCCTTGTCTGCATACATTAGGCGGCCTATCCCGCTTATAAAGGTTACCTTATAAAAATCCCTTCGGTTATAAGGCGTAGGTTTGTTACAATAGGCTTCTGTTTCGAATACATGAATCTGACTGCTTACTTCATTAGCTCCATTTCTCTGATAAAAGTCTGTTATGGTTTCTGGTTTGCCCATAAGATAAATTAAGAAATTCAAATTAATTTTCCTAATAACTCAGTATTCTTTAAAAAACATTTCCCCCCTGTCCGCTTTCCCATCTGCTAATCGTCATTACCCAAAATGACTTCAAATTTTTAACCCAAACTCAAATTTATGGAACAACGAATTAAAATATTTGCGTCGGCAAATCAGGCTTTTAAAAAATTCTCAGCGCTTGGCGAGGCAGTGCATGCTTCGTCCTTAGGTATGGAGTTGATAGAATTAGTTTGCTATAGGGTGTCGCAAATAAACCAGTGCGCCCAGTGTTTAGACGTACATTCCAAAGAACTGCTGGTAAGAGGCGAGGTTCCCCAACGGCTTTTCCTTTTAAGTTCTTGGAGAGAGACTCCGTTTTATACTGCCAGGGAACGGGCCGCTTTGGCGTTTGCCGAGGAGTTAACCTCTATTAAACATGGAGTAATGCCGGATAGCGTATACTCCGAAGCCAGGCAGCAGTTCACCGAAGAGGAACTGATTGATTTAACCATGACGGTAGTAGTAATAAATGGCTACAACAGGATAAACAATGCCTTTGGCGCAGAAGTAGGCGCTTACCAGCCAAGGGTAGCGGCAAACGCAAATTAAAGTTATAGTCTCTTGCTGTTAACGGCGTCAACCTGTGAATTAAATTACTAGTTTGCTAACAGCAAGGGCGCTGTGTTTACAGAGTTACTGTCTCCTTAGAGCCTCTAACAAGAGGTACTGGGGAGATAGTAATTTTTTGTATGGGATTTATCTTTAATTTGTTTACTATATTATTTATGTGCGGTTTTTCAATCACAAAGTAAAATATATACATCATTACCTGGTTTAACAGGGTAGCCGCTATTCCCTCAACAGAACCTAGCATTAAGGCAGAGCCATATCCGCTACATTGCCCAATTCCGTACATAGGGTTAGCAAAATACTTATAAGGGCCTTCTACCTTAAAATCTATTATAGATCTTTTTAAGAACAAGTCTTTATAATAGTAGGTATCTAACCCTATTACAAGAGTGGCAGATATATTTACCCAAAAACCAATTATAACAAGAATTAAGCCTACAGCAATGCACACATACTTAAATAGTAGTATATCTGTTATTCCCATCTGCAAAAGATAAGGCTCTGCTATATTTAAAAGAGACCATTTGGTTGCCTCAGTTAGCAATCCAAAGCTCAATCCTCGCTGAAAAAACATAACGGACGTCAGCGCTTCATAAATATTCCATGCTTTTTCTTCGCCATATTTATTAATCAGCCAGCCAGAAAACCCATTCTTAATGAATCCCCCAAAAAGGTAAGCATAACGGATAATAAATAGAATGAAGAAATAGACTAAAGACAACTGTAGTGTATTGTACTTTACAAGAAGCAAATGCGAAGCATATCCTAAAAAAATAAGCAACAGGGCGTCAATCCGGCTATTTGTGAACTTATCTAATCTTATGCCTGCAAACGCAAGCGTTACTATAAAGATATTTCTTATCCATCCAATCATTTTTTACTATTTAGGTAGTATTTAATTAACTGATTTTCTGATACAAAGATTGCCATTTATAGCTCCTTAGAGTTACACTTCGCGTATTAAAAGTTACATCTATTACGGGTTTTAATTTTTAGTCTTATCCGAAATTTTCAAGGTTTACTAGGATGCGAGTATACCATGCAGTATCTTTTCTGCTACTATCAGCCCAGGTATTAGGCTCCTTTTAGTAGCCGCCGGGTCTAAAAATAGAGGGCTGGACAATATACAACAATTCAATTAAACAGTGCGTTGGCCTATTTGTCCACGTCACGTGCGGACAATCATGTGGCGTGTGCGTAGGGAAAGCGCCGACTGGCGCGGAATGATTGTCTTTTGATGTGGCGTACTTTTCTTTTGGTTCGTTTTCTTTTGTACGACCAAAAGAAAATGAACATACTCGGTATCTAAAACCAATTAGCATCAAGAGGGGGAGCAGGGTTTAACTTATCCTAAACCCTTACCTTCATTACTACCTTTTTTACTTTGGCAGAGGTATTAATTTTTATACCAGGCTTGTGCAAATCCTGCGGAAATAAAACGGCAAATTGTGTTGGGGATACTTTTATAAACGAACAGGTATCGTCGTATAACGCATAGTCGTTCTCTGCATCGTATTCCTTAGAGGGCGTTTGGTTAATTAAAGGCCTTACGCCTATTAGCTCTTCGCCGCTTACTACATATTGCACATCAATGTATTTTTTATGCGCTTCCAGTTTACAGTCGGCGTCATTTTTGGTATCATACTCCTGCACCATAGCAAACAGGTTATCTCCATCAACAACATATTTCCCGGCTTCAAGTTTAGAGAAGTCCGTTTGTTTTAGGTATTCAAAAGCCTTTTTAAGCAAAGGGCTTACAGATTCGTAAAGCGCGGCGTTTTCAATCTTATCAAAAATCATTGAGTTTGTATTAGGTTTTTTTATTTAAAAATAGTTAATAACTGGGCAGAAGTATATACTACTACCAGTTGTTCAAAGATAATAAAAATAAATATTTCCTGCTAATTTGGATTTATAATTTAGTAAATAGTTATTAATAATAGTAACCATGACTATTTAATACCCCTATTATTTGTTCTTTTCCTCTTGTGCAATTGAATTCTTTTATTTTTTACAACTCGGCCATGCCGGCCGTGGAGGCAAGC
>Ga0206840_1130_pt1 | contig 12912 bp, 9 predicted proteins | sample Alteio_BWOrgCont_24_FD_152633 | JGI IMG/M metagenome (GOLD analysis project Ga0206840, IMG submission 152633) | Enriched cells from forest soil in Barre Woods Harvard Forest LTER site, Petersham, Massachusetts, United States -... | ecosystem: Environmental > Terrestrial > Soil > Temperate forest > O... | reverse complement strand
TGAGAGGTGTGATCAGCCTGATAAGCGTGCCTGGTAATATTGATATCCTTTTACCGGATGAAACCAGCGAGGTAACACTCTCTGTAGTGGCATTTGAACAGATATTTATCAATTTACTGACCAACGCCATCAGGTATAACGCTAAGAAAAATGGCATAATAGTCATACGTTTTAGCCAGGATGAGAATTATTACAGGTTTGAGGTAGAGATAAAATGAAAGCCGGTTGGGCGGGCTATTTTCAATGGTTCCCGGATTACAAAATTGAAGTAACGGATATATTTATACAGGGTGACACCATTGCAGCCTTTGGCTTTGCAGAAGGTACGTACAAAGGAATAAAGACGGAGCAAAACAAAAATTACTGGAAACTCCCGGCCGCATGGAAAGCCATTATCGAAAACGGCAAAGTAAAGTTATGGCAGGTGTATGCCGATACGAAAATCCCTTTTGATATTATAAATCATGGCAAACAATAACGTTTAATCAAAGTCATAAATCCAATTGATTAAACATTAAGGCGAAAGGAGGCCGTTACCCGATTTTATTTTTTAACCGGTTTAGGGGCGCTGTTTTTAACTGCTTTTACTTTTGGTGCAGCGGGTTTCGCAGGTGCAACAGTTTTCGCCGGGGCTGCTTTAACAATTGGTTTTTTTGCCTCAACCACCGGTTTTTTAGCAACTGGTTTTGCAGCTTTCACTACGCTTGGTTTTGCAGGAGCAGCACTTGTAGCAGGAGTTTCCTTAGTTGTTTCCTTGCTTACTGATAAACCCTTAGCAATTTTTTTGGCCAGTTTTTTGGATTCTTTCTCAATATCTATTGACAGATTTTTTGCGTCCTGCCCTAATTCATTTGTAATGGTTTTGAATACTTTTAACAAACGTTTTTGAATGTCTTCTTTTGCTTGTTTACGCGCGGCTTTAAGCGGATTTTCTGATTTTGCTTTTTTCATATACGGATTTTGCCCAAATGTAAGTTATGGAGATATAAATTTAATATTATATTTATGTTAAGCAAGTTACTATATGTTAACTAAATAAGTACATAATATAACCAAGCCCTAACCTAACAACGGGAACGTAAAAAAGTGTGAAATTATTTACGTGTTTACAAAACCGCTGTAATTTACGCAGGTAGCTTTTTTCTGATCGTTATAAAAAATATTTCTCTCCAATAATGTAACAAACGGCCCGATAAACAGTTAAATAGTTATAGCCTTTCAAATTCGATTAAGCAAAGTCGCTTCATTAATCCTCCAACCAGGCAAAAGTCAGGCAAAATAAGCAGCAGCGGGAATAAAGCTTTCCCTGTTGTCAATCCACCAGCATTCATGCATTCCTCCCGCAAAGAAGATTTTCATGCCTGTTATTTTATTTACGTTAGTTCATTTTATCATGATTATTCTCATTTTTTTTATTGCCCATTGGTTCCTGTCATTGTTTTTTCAGACATTTTTTCAGCACCGTTACGCCGCCCATCGTATGTTTACCACAAGTAAGACCTGGGAGCGTATTTTTTACATAATGACTTATTTTTTCGAAGGTGCATCGTTTTTAAACCCGCGTGCCTATGCTACGATGCACCGTGAACATCATGCCTATAGTGACACTGTGAAAGACCCGCATTCACCCCACTTTTTCCCGGATATATACCATATGGTGAAGGCTACCTTTAAAACGTTCAAGGATCATTTACAAAGAACAAATGACCCTGAACAACACTTAAAAGGAACCTATCCCGAATGGCCATTGATCGACCGTATGGGTTCGTCGATAGCATCGCGACTAATCTTTGGCGCGGCTTATACTACGTTTTATATTTTCTTTGCTGCACATTGGTGGATGTTCCTGTTGTTGCCCATTCATTTTATGATGGGGCCTATACAGGGTGCTATTGTAAACTGGTGCGGGCATAAGTATGGTTATACTAATTTTGATAATAAGGACAAATCAAAAAACACTACGCCTTTTGACTTCCTTTTATTGGGCGAGCTGTTCCAGAATAACCACCACCGGCATCCCAACAGCGCCAACTTTGGGCAACGGTGGTTTGAGTTCGACCCGGTTTATCCCATTATGCGATTAATGCACTGGATGAGGATCATTAAACTGAGGAAAGCATATTAAATCTTTTGGAGTGTAAAATTCCGGCAGCTTGTTTTACTAGTTGAATGTTCAAAGTACAATCAATTTACTAACTTTAGTGCGTACAAGCATGAGCAAGAAAAAAGCTATGCAGCCGTTATTGACAAACGGAACACTCAATTAAACTAAAATTATCAGAAGGATGATGCGGACAATGGAAATCAGAACTGTGAAATCTCAAATCAACACTCTATTACTATTTATAATATTGGCCGGTTCCATTTTGGGCTGCAGCAAATCGAAACCAGTACCACCGGTGGTAACCCCACCTGCAACTTATACAGACCCGGCGCAATATGGAACGCCCTATGCAAGTGTTCCTGCCTCAACGGATATTGTAATGTACGAAGTCAATATCCAGACATTTACACCCGCAAATTTCCAGGGTGTTGAGGCAAGGCTCGACTCCATTAAAGCCCTGGGCGTAAATGTGATCTGGCTGATGCCTACTTATCCTATCGGGGTGCTTAAATCTGTTGGGTCGCCTTACTGCGTTATGAATTACGAAGGTGTAAATGCTAACTTCGGAACTTTGGACGATCTGCGCACGCTGGTTGCCCAGGCGCACGCCCTCGGCATGGCTGTAATTATGGATTGGGAAGCCAATGATACCTCGTGGGACAATGCCTGGATAACACAGCATCCTAATTGGTACCAGCAAAATTCATCCGGAAATATTATTTACCCGCCAGGGACTACTTATACTGATGTTGCCGCGCTAAATTTCAATAATGCAGATATGCGTATTGCCATGATAAGGGCCATGAAATACTGGATATTTACAGCTAATGTTGATGGCTATCGTTGCGATTTTGCTGATAATATACCGAACGATTTTTGGGTGCAGGCGCTTGATACCCTGAATACGATAAAAACCCACAAACTGATCTATTTAGCCGAAGGTACCAATGGCGCCGAAATAACGGCAGGTTTCCAGCTGGGTTATGCATTTAGCTTTTATAGCACTTTAAAGAGTGTGTTCGCAGGCGGCCAGGTAAGCACCTTGTTTACCACAAACACGGCCGAGCTTGCATCCCTGCCTTCTCCGGGCATCAAACTGAGATATATCACTAACCATGATGACGCTTCGTCCGACGGCAGTACAATAACCGAATATGGCGGCAAACAGGGCGCTTTAGCGGCATTTGTCATAGCCGCCTATATGGACGGCGTGCCCTTGATCTATAGCAGCCAGGAAGTTGGGTACCCAAATGCCATTAACTTTTTCACTACTGTACCGGTTAATTATGCCGCCAACCCCGATATGGTAGCGGCATATAAAAAGATATTAGCCTTCCGGGCTGCGCATGCAGCGGTTAAAACCGGGGCATTAACCACCTATGCTGATCCGAGTATCGTCGCCTTTGAGAAAATATCAGGGACAGATGATGTGGTAACATTGGTAAATACAACTAACAGTACCGTTAACTATTCGGTACCGTCGGCAATACAAGGCGCCTGGACTGACGGGTTAGCCAATACCAGCGTAACATTATCAGCCCAGCTTAGCCTTGCACCTTACCAATACATTATATTGAAGAAATAGAATTTCCTTTCCTCCTATAGCTGGTGATTTATTGGCCACGCTAACTATTTATAAATTATTGATTAATAAGTAAATTTGAGTGCTTATATATTTGAAAATACCGTTAAAACACGGGTTGATTGTTAAGAAATAATTAGTAAGCTTTACAAAGTTCGATAGTTCTCTCATTTATCATCTCGCTTCAGGTAGTTGATTTTCGAAACAGAGGGGAATTATGGGATGAAATACCCCACTGGCTAACTCTTTATGTCTAAAGTTCAAAAACCGGGCAAAACCCCTGTTGCACCTGATCATAAATCTCCTGCCGGGAATACCATTGCTGATACCCTCTTCAAAAAACTGATAGAAAACAGCTATGATGGACTAACCTTGCTCGATAATGATTTACAGGTTATTTACCGGAGCGCCTCTGCCGAACGGATCAATGGCTGGACTGCTGCTGACCGCGCAAAATATGACATGGATGAGTTTATTCATCCTGATGATCGTATATTGGTCAAATCAGTAATTAATAAAGTTAAGGCGAAACCTGGCAATATTGAACTATGTCAATTTCGTTCCAGGCATTTTACAAATCATTACATCTGGATTGAATGTACGTATACTAATTTTTTAAACGATCCGGACATCAATGCCATAGTTTGCAACTTCAGGGACATTACCGATAAAAAAGAGGCCGAAGCTAAGCTCCAGCAATCTGTTAACGAATTATCCGCCTACCAGTATGCCCTGGACGAATCGGCCATTGTAGCTGTTACTGACCAAAAAGGCATCATAACCCACGTTAATGGAAACTTTTGCAAAATATCCAAATACAGCGAAGCCGAACTTATCGGCGAGGATCACCGCATTATTAACTCAGGCTACCACGATAAAGTTTTCATACGCAATCTATGGGTTACCATTGCAAAAGGCGAGATATGGCGGGGCGAATTAAAAAACAAAGCTAAAGATGGCAGCTATTATTGGGTTGATACTACTATTGTTCCCTTTTTAAATGAGCGCGGCAAACCCTATCAATATGTTGCCATACGATCAGACATTACTGAGCGAAAGTTGAACGAGGAAAAGATCATCGAAAGCGAACGCTTTACGAAAACGATCACAGATAATTTGCCTGCTCTTATCGCATATTTTAATTCGGATGCCGACTGCTTGTTTGCCAATAAACCTTATATGGATTGGTTCGAGAAACAGCCGCACGAAATACTGGGCGTAAACAAGCGGGATATCCTGGACAAAGAAGAATTTGAGTTGCACGAAGTGCATATACGCGAAGTGTTAAAAGGTAAACCTCAACGATTTGAACGCACATTTCACAAAGTCGATGGTAGGGCTATTAATACGGATACACAATATCTTCCGGATATAGAAGGGAATAAGGTCAAGGGATTTTATTCGCTGATATATGACGTTACAGAAGTGAAACGTGCTGAACAGGAGATCAGTAAAAAGAATGCCCAAATTGAAAACATCCTGGATAACATAACAGACGGCTTCATCGCGTTAGATCAAAACAAGTACTATACCTATGCCAACAAACAGGTAGGCCTGATGGTTGGGCACGATCCGGCATCATTGATCGGAAAAAATATATGGGATGTTTTTCCGGATGCAGTTGGTTCAGCGACTTACGAGGCTATTGAGACTGCTTTCAATGAAAAGAAATACGTATGCAATGAAGATCATTACGAACCGCTTGGACTATGGCAGGAAAACCGTATATACCCTTCGGGGAACGGTATTTCGATGTTTATAAGGGACATCTCAGAACGTAAAAATGAGGAGCTGCGAAAATCTTTGCTATCTGATATTAGCCTTTTTTTTAATGAAGCAGCTGAGCTTAACAAAACGCTTGAAAAAGTGCTTGAACGGCTGGTTGAATTTACAAATTTCAGCATGGCTGAGGCATGGCTGATCGGGGTCGACAAAAACAAAATACAACTAGCTGCCAGGTCCCGAAAAAACACCACGATGGGAGTTTTTTATGACGAAAGTGTAGAAATTAAAAGCCTTGCAAAGGGCCAGGGCTTGCCCGGGATTGTGTGGGAAAAGCAGGCAACTGAGTCTTGGCCCGACGTTGATAAAAACAAACAATTTATCCGTCGCGAAGCCGCCAAAAAAGCAGGCCTGAAGACGGTATATGGAATTCCTTTAAAACATAAAAATGAAGTAATAGGCATGCTGATGCTTGGCTCAACCAACACCGCCGCACAGGCAGCTGCAATTGACAAACTGGTTGAAACCTTTAGCGAGTATTTAGGCGCTGAGATAAAACGTAAGCAACTGGAACAGGAACTTAACCAGATATTCAATTTTGCGCCTGATATTATTTGTATAGCCGGTGTTGATGGATATTTTAAAAAGGTGAACCCGGCAATGTGCACATTACTCGAATATACTGAAGAAGAATTGATGGCTAAACCATATGTCGAGTTCGTGCACCCGGAGGACAAGCGACCCACTGTTACCGAAGTTAGCAATGTTTTTGATGGCAACTCCTCTATGAATTTCGAGAACCGTTATTTTACCAAATCCGGGAAAATAAAGGTATTAGCCTGGACGGCAACGGGGGCATCTGATGATAGCTTATTGTTTTGCGTTGCCAAGGATATTACTGAAAAAAAGGAGTTGGAATACCTGTTTAACAAGGCCATAACCCTGGCCCGTATAGGGAGCTGGGAGGTTGACGTGGCAAATGAGACTGTTTTTTGGTCGGATATTACCAGGGAAATACACGAGGTAGCGCCCGGCTATCACCCAGACATGCAGGCGGGGATCAACTTTTATAAAGAGGGCCTCAACCGGGAGATAATTATCAAAACAATGGAGAGTGCCATCACCAACGGAACGCCCGGTGATGTGGAACTGCAAATTGTTACTGCAAAAGGAAATACTAAATGGGTGCGCGTTATAGTGGAAGCCGAATTTGCAGGCGGGAAATGTAAAAGGGTATATGGAAGTTTCCAGGAGATTGATGCCCGTAAAAAAGCCGAGATAGCAAGTAAACAAGCACTTGAAGATAGGAATACAATACTCGAAAGTATTGACGACGCTTTCTTCGCAGTTGACAAAAACTGGTTGGTTACCTATTGGAATAATACAGCCGAAAAGCTTTTTAGTACTCCCAAAAATGAAATACTAAACCAAAACTTATTAGAGAAGTTTCCGGGGTGGGTTGCCAATGAAGCTTATCAAAGATACTGCGAAGTAATTAAAACCGGCCGCGCATCACGATTTGAGCATAAAAGTTTTGCATTTGACTTATGGCTTGAAATAAGTGCTTACCCTGCAGAAAATGGCCTTACTGTTTATATCAAAGATATTACCAATCGTAAAAAAGCCGAGGCTTCAGCGATGGAGGCACTGGAAGAAAGAAACACGATATTGGAAAGTATTGCTGATGCTTTTTTTGCCGTCGACAAAAATTGGGTGGTAACTTATTGGAATGCCATGGCCGAAAAGGTTTTGATGGTGCCCCGCAATAAAATATTAAACTGTAATCTTTGGGAGATATTTTCTGAGTCGGTGGGATCAGAGTCCTATAAAAAATATCACGAGGCTGTTGAAACCAACCAGGCAGCCCATTTCGAGGATTATTTTGCGCCCCTGAACAAATGGTACGAGATAAGCGCTTATCCTTCTGCAACCGGCCTGTCGGTATATTTTAAGGATATTACAGATAGGAAATTATCGGAAACACTTTTACGGGAGTTAAACTCGAACCTTCAGAAACAAACAAAAGAACTAGCCATATCAAACGCCGAATTGCAACAATTTGCTTATGTAGCATCGCATGACCTGCAAGAGCCCTTGCGTATGGTAACTAGTTTTTTAACCCAACTGGAACGAAAATATAACAATGTTATTGACGACAAAGGAAGGCAGTACATCAATTTCGCTGTAGATGGCGCTAAGCGGATGCGACAGATCATCCTCGACCTGCTCGATTTTTCGAGGGTGGGCAGAACAGAGGAAGACCTGGAAGAAGTAGACTTTAATAAACTAATGAATGAAATACTGGCGCTTTACCGACAGCAGATAGAAGAGGAAGAGGCCAGCATCATTTTCGAAAATTTACCAATTATTAAAACTTATAAAACACCCATTAGGCAGGTGTTTCAAAACCTGGTAGGGAATAGTTTAAAATATCATAGGGCACATGTGCCGCCTGTTATTACCATATCCTGTAAAGAAACTAAAATGCACTTCCAGTTAGCTGTTAAGGATAACGGAATAGGTATTGCACATGAGTTTTTTGATAAGATATTTATCATTTTTCAGCGGCTGCATAACAGGGAAGAATATTCGGGTACCGGGATGGGTTTGGCCATAGCCAAAAAAATTATAGAAAACCTTGGTGGTAAAATATGGGTAGAGGCTGAAGAAGGGAAAGGCAGTACTTTTTATTTTACGTTATTAAAAAACAATAGATCATGAAAGGAATAAATATTTTGTTGGTAGAAGATAACGAAGGCGACATTTTGCTTACCACAGAAGCCTTTGAGGAAAGCAGGATAATAAATAAAATAGCTGCGATAAGGGATGGTAAAGCAGCAATAAACTTCTTTGAAGGTTTAAAAAACAAAGAGGAGATACCAAACCTGGTTTTACTGGACATCAACCTGCCTAAGATGAGTGGTCACGAAGTATTAATGTATATCAAAAATAGCGAAAAGTATAAGAGTATACCAGTGATCATGTTAACCACCTCGTCGTCCGAAAAGGACATTTTAGCCTGCTATGAGAACCATGTCAATTGTTATATAACAAAGCCAATCGATGTGACAGATTTTATGAAGGCTATAACCAAGATAGAGGATTTTTGGATAAACATAGTTTCTATCCCTGCTAAATAAGAACCGGATAAATAATAATTTGTAAAAGCCCGCCGCACAAGGCTTGCGGGACTTTTACATGAATTGGCCTTAGCAACCGCCCGGGCAGTCATTGTAACCTCCTGCGAATCCGTATTCGACGCAGTAGCAACTGCATTCGTAAGGGATAGGGGGGTTATTGTGGATACAGGTATAAACGCCAGGCGTGTGATAACACTGGCAGCAAGGAATAGACAAACCCAGGTTTGGGCATCCTCCTGTACCGGTGCCGGTTCCGGTGCCAGTACCGGTACCGCTTCCGGCCATTACCTTTTTCAACTCATCCCTGTTCAGGCCATTTTTAATACCCTTCAGGCTTAGTTTTTCAACTTTCATAAGTTTATTGTTTAATTGATTTCTTTACCGTAACCACGCCCCGGTAATTTTGGCGGCATACATTAAAGTGCATACTCCTTACCTTTGGCCAAAAAAGTATCTTCGCATTAGTTTAGCATGTATGTCAGGTCGGCAGGGTGGTAAAGCCCTGGTAGCCGGTGTCCGTTAATAAGCACGGTTGGTGTGGCTGTTATCTCCGCCATTTTATACCACTCCTTTTGCTTCTCAAGGATTTGAATCTCTTTTTCTGTAACATTGGCCGGATGCGCTTCAGTGAACGACTGCTCGTTCCTTTGTTTTTTCAGATACCAATCGTTTAACGCCGTCTTTATTATATTTTTATCAGGCAGCGCATTTAACGCCATAAAGTGGCGGCTTATCCCTGTTCGCATATCCTCGTCAACATTTTCCGTAGTAAATATGATCCGGAGTTGGAAATTCGGATTTTGATCCAAAAGTTCATCCAGGTACTTATGCATATCAGCACAAGGCTGACAATAAGGATTACTAGCCACAGTTATAACGTCGGCAGCATCTGGGTTGCCGAGTACTATGCTCCAATCTTCGGCGGGCAATGCGTGTGCCGGCTGCTGCCCAACTACTGCATTAAACATATCGCGGTTATATTTAAACTTGTTCAGTTGCCCTTTTAAGGGCTTCACCTGCTGCAAGTCTAAAATTAAGGGGCGTATAACCAGCCAAAGTAAAACCGGTGCAATCAAACAGGCCGCCAGGGCGGCGCCTGTCATCCAGTTCCATAGAGCTGGAGAAACGCTATAGCTACCTTGAAATCTTGTTAAAAAGACAACAAACTCCAGCCACAAAATAACCTGTATACTACTGCAAAGCACGCACCACTGTTTAGCTACACGGGCCTGGTAATAAACGGAGTAAAAGGTATACGGGAGGCAAATAACATTTAGCAAGGCCAAAAACTGCCATTTAGCGGCAAGGTTATCCCCATAAAGCGTTATAAGCCAGGTGCCGGCAAAATAAAAAAAACCAACTTCGCTCCAACTCAATCCTTCAAACACTTTTGCGGCTTTTGAAGAAAGAATAGCGTTGCAGCCGTTACCGTCCTGGTTTTGACAAAGTTTCTGTATAAATGGTACATTGGCACTGAACGATTGCACCAAAAGCAGCACCGACACCGCCAGCCCGGCTGTCTTTATAACGCCCAATGCACCCAACTGCCAATCGAGGTTTGTAAAATAACCCGTACTGAACAGGCTTATCGCAAAAAGACCTACAAACCCAACTATCAGCACATAAGGTTTTAGCAACTTCCAAAAGCTTACCAGTGCATCTTTTTTTGCGGTTGCTTCTTTAACCGGCGGCCCTTCGACTGTAAGGATAATTCCTGAAAAGATCTGTTTGAATTTTTCGGGACTCAGCTTTTTTTTCCTCCAACGGTCTTTGGCGATATAAACGCCGTCATCGGAAAGATGAGACACCACAAGCAATTCGCCACCATTGGAAAAAGTGTGGGCAAGAAAAGGACAAGGTATTTCGGCAAGGTCCTCGTAGGTTACCTTAAACGCATCATTTTCTATCTGCCGCGAGGTAAGCACGTCGCTTACCGCAAGCATGCTCGGAAAATCAGGGTGCCGCAATAAGGCATCGGCAATACCATTTGAATCACTGTTGATTCCGATAGTATCTAACAGGATCGAAACTGCGTTATCCGCAGAATTTGTTTTGAGAGAAGAGATCATAGCACAGGTTTATTTTAAGGATATTTAAAATATCAGGTTTCGTAAGAACGGATTATCCGACGGCCAAATTGGTATAATGATCCGACGGGATAGGTTTATTAGGTTTTATAAATCGTTTAGAAGGAACATTTGTAAAACGGGTATCGTCAGCACGGTAACACCCAAAACCTATTTTCTTGAGTTTAAGTGTTAAATGCTGTCAGTCGACAAGGTTCCTTTAGCCCGATTTATAACTTAGGTTTAATTATTGGGAAAGTTAAATTTTAATTTTTAGATAATCAACACTTTGCAAAATTAAAAAATTGCTTACCCTGCGTAGACGGTCTGGACAGATCAATTTTTAAGCACTTCATCTTTCCGTGCACCGAAAAGAAGAGTTACGTTAATTCGCCTGCTATCGTAGCTATCTTTAAATTGCACAGGAGATGTTCCATGAAAAAGGTCTGAATTAAAAATCAATGCCCGATTCCCCTTATATGGTATTACATACCCTTCCGCATCTTTTTCTTCTAAATAGTCAACGATTTTTTCACCATTGTTATTAAAGCTGTCAAAGTCCCAGTTCAACGGTGCTTCCACATCATAAATAATCATCCCTCCGGTAGACTCATCCAGGTTTGCCTCATCCGGTGTTATCCAAAAATTGACATTAACCGCCGAAAAGTCGGCATGCGGATAAGTAGCCGGCTGAAAATGGCCGAACTTAAATGCCCAATACTGCAACAGCGTGTGTTTTTCGCCGATGATGGTCGGAAATGCCGCCTTAACCTCTTCTGCTATTTGAATAAGCAGCGGACAATTAAACCCTTCCCGGAAAAAAGCGCCCAAACGACCATAGGCATACCTGTCCTTGAACCAAATAGTCGATTCGAGGCAGAATTTCCTTAAACCGGCAAGGGCCTCTTCCGAAAGAAAATTATCTATAACGGTAATCCCTAATTGGCTTTGCATATAATCTTCCTCAGCGGTCATATTATCATCAGGCGCAGTTGCGATATTCCATTCATCCGCCAGGGCGCGCGGCACTCGCGGTGTGTGTGGCCGAAATAGAATTTTTTGATAAGCCGGCCTTATAAGGCTGCTTTGCGTTGCGGTCAACGATACCTTTTCATATTCTGGAGAAGTCATTGACTTTATAACAGACTCATAATCAGATATAAGTCGATCAAGATGCTTAACTGTTACACCCTGGGCTTTCAGATATAAAAACTGATCCAAGTCGTGTTTCAACCTTGCTGCGCTTACCTGGATAATTTCGCCAGTTTGATGATCACGTTCATTTTGCGAAGGCAAACTTGGTAAACTACCGTAAACCAGATCGGCATACAGATCGGCATATTTGGAGGCGTCGCGGAAATTGCTTGCATGGAGCGCATTATCGATGAGCATTTCAATTGTGGCCAGATCCTGCGGCTTTTCCTTTAACACCGCCTTCAAAACCGTTCTGGCTTTCTTATATTCTTTCAATTCGGAAAAAACAGATGCGATAGATTTTTGGATCAATTCGGGGTGCTGGCTCAATTTCAAAGCCTTTTTGTAATAATGGATAGCTCCTTCCGGGTCTCCCGTACGCCGGCGAATACTTGCTAAATTTTCATACGCCCCGGCAACCGGCTTGAGCCGTAGTGCTTTTTTGAAACATACTTCAGCATTGTTGTAATCCATTTGGTGCAGGTGCTTATTACCTTCGTCAATCTGCAATTGTTGCAGCGTTTGTGCGTCAATCTTAGGCTTCATAGTATTTAGGTTTATAAGGTTTATATTGTATCGCGTCAAACCAGGTAAACTTAAAGTTTGGCCCTGGTGGTTTTGCAAAAGCTTCAGGCACTTAAATAATCAAAACTAATAATTAAATATAATATTCCTAATAATTAATATTATAAAAATATAATTGGAATCCAACTACTGTTTTACCATCGAAATTTGGTTGATGCGGCCCACATCCTTATACCAACCTTCTGAAAAATACACGCAAAATACTTTTAGTCCGTCTTTACCGGCCTTATCAAAAGTTTCGGTGATCGATATTCCGGGCTCCAGGTTTTCTGAACGCTTTTTAAAGTATTCCCAAAAAACAGGCGTCCAGGCGGCAATGCCCCATACATGATTCACTTTAGGATGCTCGGGTTTTTCCCAGATGTTGATCACCCGGCCGTCGCTGTCAAATTCAACCGGGGCAAAATGTTTGGCTTCATCGGTAGGGAATACACCCAAAACCAGGTCGGCATCTTTTTCTTCCAGCATCCTGTTGATGTGCTCAAAAGCATTCGGGGGCGAAAAAACAGTATCTGGCAT
>Ga0206840_1129_pt1 | contig 12922 bp, 13 predicted proteins | sample Alteio_BWOrgCont_24_FD_152633 | JGI IMG/M metagenome (GOLD analysis project Ga0206840, IMG submission 152633) | Enriched cells from forest soil in Barre Woods Harvard Forest LTER site, Petersham, Massachusetts, United States -... | ecosystem: Environmental > Terrestrial > Soil > Temperate forest >... | reverse complement strand
CGGGAAAGTTGCGATTGCGGCGGCGCTGCGGGAGGGATGCAGGCGTTGGAGCGGTAAACATGAGGAGGGCAAATTATAAAACGAACGTGCCCGCCAGCCTTTTGATCCGATGTTCGGGAATATGGAAGAGCGGATGCGTGTGGATCCAATCCGCCAGCACCCATGAACCCGCGGGATCATCTTGGGAGACCCCAACGGGAAAGAGTTTTGCAAAACCGAAAAGCTCCGCGGTTTTATTGGCTTGAAGGGCGTGAAGTGAAGCGGGCAACTCCCGATCGAGATCGAGATATTCCTGTCTCTGGAAGACTGCAAACCCCATCCCGTGAAGATGCTCCGCCAAATATTCCTGTTCCGGCTGACCGGGTGTGGGAATGAACAGGACGTCGGTCTTCCCCATGCCCGCCAACTCCATCACGGAGGTGTATCCGGACCGGCACACCACCCGCCGGGCGGAGGCGAGGTATTGCGAAAGTTGTTCCCCGGGAAGGTGATCGAATACGTTTAACTTCCCCTGCACGATATGTAGAGGCACTTTGGGTTGCCCCGCGACGGGGGTGCCCGGCACTCCCCTCACCAACACGGGGGTGCCCGACCTGTTTTGCAAGGCGCTCATGAGAAGATTCTCAAATAGGGTGCGCTGGGGTTCGGGTCCGCTGACAAGCGCCAGTATATCAATGCCGCCTGGGTTTTCGCTGTCATCCTTTTCGATACCCTTTCCAAAAGATCCCGCGCCCGCAGCTTCCATGGGTTGGCTCCAGGGCAAGGTCTCGGACCGGAAACGGCATAATGGAAAAATGTACCGAACCTCAGGCCACGCTATGCGCGGATGACCGAGCATCCCGGAAAGGTTCACCGATGCGGGGAAATCAGGAACCCATATTTCCTTGAAGCCGCGCAGTATATGGCGATTAAACCTTAGGATGGGTCCTGCAAGCAAAGAGCGGAGCCAGCGGGGTCCCGGAGGAAGAATGCACAGTTGGTGGGTGATGAAAACACAAGGCACCTTCCGGGTGCAGATGCCATAACGGCCGTCTGAAATCACTCTTTCGATGCCGCGTCTTTGGATTAAATAATTGAGACGTTTTCGCTCGCGCAAGATGGAAAGCAGGAACAGCGGAAGTTGGGCCAGCAGCCATAGGGGCAGCAGGAATCGCGACTTGGAATAACGCATGGCGTAAGAAGGAAATTCCTCGGTTTCCACGTCCGGAAATTCCTCCCGCAGCAAACGAAGGCCGGCTCCACTCGCGGCAATCACCACTTCATGCCCCGCCACGCGAAGGGCGCGAAGGATGGGGATGCAGCGCGTGGCGTGTCCCAATCCCCAATCCAAGGGGCTCACCAGAACGCGCACGTCTAATTCCCCACCGAAGTGCCCACCGCAAAACGCAGCAGGGATTCAACCGCAGGGTATATGCCGTTCCAGTAGCGCTCCCGATCCGTCTTCCAAAGCGCGCAAACAGAGGCAAAATGATGGTCCGGCAACATATCGCCTACCGCCTCGGGATGATAAGGCAATTCGAGAGTGATGAGGAGCGTATTTTCCCGCAACCGAAGGCGGCAAAAAGTACCTAGGCTGCCCGGCAGCAAGGACGCTGCTTTGCCCGGCTCGCGCAAACGGAACAGGCTTCTATAGGGTGTTTCCAAATTCTCCCAAAGACTTCTCGCCCAGACATAACTCGGCTTGCTATCCGGATCGATTTCTCCCAATGCCCAGTGCAGACTCAGGATGCGCGCGGGTTTGCCCAGCATCAACACGTCATACAGAAGGCGGGATTCCGGCTCCGAAAGCGGCCCGGTTCCAGATGGCTCATCTCCCTTCGCATGCCAAAGTTCCGGAAGGTTCCGGTTCAAATCCACACCCCGGGCATTGTAACGGCTGTCGCGCGCATAGCCGTCGGGGTTAAGCAAGGGAAGAACCATCACCGGGCCGAGGCTCATTTTGTTTTTGAAATCACCCCGACGTTCCAGCTCCTCACCCTTTTCCAGGTGCGTGAAAACAAAAGCTTCCAGAAATGGAACCGTCGCCCGTTCATCCCCGTGCGTGCCGCCGAGAATGAACGTCCAAGGTGCGGAGTCCAATTCTTCGGAATCAAAATTGGAGTAGGCGCGAATAGGCCTATCCTCCAAGGAACGGCCCAGTTCATTCCACCCAAAACGGATTTTCATCGTCCCACAATGTCAGAAGTTTACTCAGCAATGGAAAGACCTCTTTCAAAGATGACTGCTGAAGGAGTTTTATGAAGGAACGGATGTCAAGAAATTACGTTCCGGGTATGATGCGCTCCTATTCGGCCCGGAAAGTCCTGCCTGCCCGGCGCACCTTCCGAACCAGCCGGGACGCCAAACCTTGTGTCGAAAACGTTTTCCTGATGCTGGAACAGGAAGGCGTACGGGGCTGCGGAGAGTCCAGTCCAAACCGCTACTTCGGCGAAAGCACCGAAGATGTGCATCTGCGCCTTCTCGGACTCGCGGATTTTTTAAAGCGTCAAAGGCTTGAATCCCTCGCGGACATTCCCCGCATCTGGAAACAGGCAGAGCTGATTCTGCGGCCCTCCCGTGCCGCCTTGTGCGCAGTGGATTTGGCGCTCTGGGATCTTTGGGGACGGATGACACATGCAACTGCGGCGCAACTGGCGTGGAAAGAACCCGCGCGCCCTCTAATCACAGCCGTCACCTTGAGTCTCTCGACTCCGGAGGAAGTGAGCGCGCGCATCAGTGAGGTCGACGGATTCCCGCTGGTAAAGGTGAAAATGGATTCCGCGGCGGATCTTGCGCCTCTGAAAAAGCTCCATCAAGCGGGCGCCCGATTACTCGTTGACGCCAATGCCGCATGGACCGTGGCGCAAACCTTAAGGCTGCTGCCGCAGCTTGAGGCCCTAGGCGTGGAAGCCATTGAGCAGCCTTTGCCGCCGGCGCTCAATGGCGAGATGAGGGTCCTTCGTGAAAGCTCCCCTCTTCCCCTGCTCGCGGATGAAAGCTGTGCGATTCCGGAACAGGTGGAGAGCATGGCCGGCTTTTTTTCCGGAATCAACATCAAGCTGGTAAAGTGCGGCGGCATTACTCCCGCCCTGGAAATGCTGGAAGCCGCGCGTCGAAATGGTTTGAAAGTGATGGTGGGGTGCATGCTGGAATCCAGCGTCCTGATTTCGGCGGGTTTGGTGATGGCCCAAAAAGCTGACTGGGCCGATCTGGATGGAAGTTGGCTGCTCTCGGACGATCCTTTTCAGGGGCTCCGTTTTCAGGATGGGTTACTTTTCCCTTCTTTGAAACTGGGTTTGGGTGTGGAATTGAAGGGTTTCACCGAGCTGTTGGAATTGTAGCGCACCAGTGAATCTTCGGCTTAAATCAGGTATTTTAAGAAAGCGATGTCTAAGACTCCTGACAACTCTCCGGCTAACCCTTCTGCCCGCCACCTGACTGGCGTGGCTCCCCGTTCATTGGCGCTGCTGACACGCGGGAATCCGATGTTGGCAAGGCGATCCGATCCGGTGACGGATATTTTAAGCAAAGAGTTTCAAGGCTTCCTCGATGACTTAATTCTCAGTGGCGAGGAAAACATGGGTGTCGGCATTGCCGCACCGCAAGTGGGCAAGAATTTGCGCGCTTTCATTCTTGCACCCAAACCCTCCAAGCGTTACCCACAGGCTCCCAGTATGGACCCCACTCCCATCGTGAACCCGGTCATTCTGGGAAGCTTCGGGCCGATGGAAAAAGATTGGGAGGGGTGTTTGAGCGTTCCAGGTTTCCGAGGCCAGGTGCCGCGTTCACACGGCGTTCAAGTCCGTTTTCTGGATCGGTCGGGGACGGCTCACGAACTTACGCTGAAAGGTTTCATAGCCCGCGTTTTCCAGCATGAATTCGATCACCTCGAGGGGATTCTCTATCCCGAGCGCATGGAAAAGGAAGAAAGGCTTCTCGACCTAGACGAATTCTTTGCGGAAACCGGAATCCGCGTTCCCCGTTAAGTTGTTTCTTCGTTAGGTTATTTCCGCCTCGGCTCAAGCCTTGGCGGGTTCGGCGTGCGGTTCCGTCAGCATGCGGACGCGCTCTATTTTATTGCCGTCCATCTCCAGGATTTCAAAGGCCAGCCCCTTGTGGCGGACCACGTCGCCCGTGCGGGGAACGCGGCCGTGCACATAGAGAATGAAGCCCCCCAGGGTGTCGATTTGCACCTCCCCATCGTCGGGTTGGAGATCGATGCCCAATTCTTCCTTGAGGTCGGACAGGGAAACGGTGGGATCCACCTGATACCCCCCGTCCTCGGACTGGCGAATTTTGTAGGTCTCCACCTCGTCTTCATCGTGAATTTCACCCACGATTTCTTCCAGAATGTCCTCCAGGGTGACCACGCCTGAGGTGCCCCCGTATTCATCCACCACGATGGCCATGTGGGCGTGCTTTTGGCGGAACTCGCGCATGAGATCGCCAATCTTCTTGGTGCGCGGAACAAAAAAGGCCTCGCGGAGGTGATCTTCCAATTTGAAATGGTCCCTGACCGCCGACTCGGGAAGTCCCATCAGATCCATGACGTGGAGAATCCCCTTGACGTGGTCGATGTTTTCTTCATAGACGGGAATACGGCTGTATTTCTCGTGGGTGATGAGTTCCATGGCCTCGCGATAGCCGACCTGAATGTCCAGGGCCACCACGTCCACACGCGGGGTCATAATTTCCTTGGCCTGGGTTTCCCTGAGATCGAAAATGGAGCGAATCATCTCCTTCTCTTCCTCCTTGAGCCCGCTGCGATCCAGGTTTTCATCCTCCTGCTCAGTTTGGAGATGGCTGATGCCGGTTTCTCCCAGGAAACTCAGCCGCGGTTCATGACCCAAGCGGCGGAGCAGCATCTCGTTAAGCCGGTAAACGCCGCGACCCACGGAGCCCATGAATGCCAGGGCATAAATCCGGTAGAGGTACATGGCCAGCCCTCCCAGGGAGGGTGCATAGGCTTGGGCCACAATCGGAACGCCCCAGTGCACCACCAGAAAAACAACCAGGGCGGAAAAAGTGAAAGCCCAACCCCAGGTTGCCGGTGACATGGCGAACACGGCTTGGGTTCCGCAAAAAATTGCCAGCGCTTCCAGGATGAAACGGCCCACGCTGAGGGACTCGAAGAAGCCGGGCGCTTTCCATATTTTCGAGGCGTTGTCCAGCCAATCACGAAAACGCGGAGAGTCCGCCGATAGGGCCAAATCCAGATCTTGTTTCTGGTAAAAACCCAGAACCGTCTTGATCCCGCTCAAGACACCGGCCAAGGCCAGCGCAAGAAAAAAGAGAATGAGGGCGATGAGCGCCGAAGGAAAGTCCATAGGGATTCTTAGGGAATCCTGGCCAATCCCTCTTTAGGTCTGTCCGTAAAGTCTGAGTCCATAGAGGTTACCCGCAAATATACTTCGGACTGGAAAGCGGATGAATTGCGAAGGGTAATGCAATGCCTTCGAAATTTCGAAAATCTGAAATGTCTATGGAACTGTTGAGGCGTTTTCAGAGGTTTTTAGGGGTTTCTTAGGGGGTCAGGTAAAAATCTTCCTTTTTCCGCATGATTCCACGATCTATGCTTTTAACATGATCATAACCGCAAAGATGCAGCAGACCATGCACAATCAATCTTCGCAACTCATTGAAATAATTGTTATTGAATCTTTTTGATTGACGCTTGGCTTGAGGGTTGGCAATGAATATTTCTCCCGCAAAGCCCTCTTCATCCCAGGAAAATGAAAGCACGTCGGTTACGCGATCCAACCCGCGGTACTGACGATTGAGGGCGCGGACGCGCCCATCCGGACAAAAGACAATGTTGACCTGACCCAGGAGTTTTTCCCCGCAAATCACCCGGCTTGCAAGTTTCGCCAGCTCTCCCCGGCGGGGAATCCGCTCGCCGGGTTCGCAGTGAAGGGAGACGCGGGAAGGCAAGACCTAATCCTCGGCTTCTGCTCCGGAGGCATCGGAGGCCTCGTTTTCCACCCAGCGCGTCAGGATCTCGCAGATCTTCTTGGCTTGGATGGGCGAAGAAACGGTAAACTTGCTCTTGACCCGGTATTCGCCATTCTGTTTTTGATAACGACGGATGGCGTACTTGGGTGTCTTGTACTGTCCGGAAACCTTGTCCAGATCCTGATATTTGAACATCACGGTGGCCCAGGTTCCCTTGGTCAGGATTTCCTTATCCGCCTCCTTGACTAATAGGAGTCCGTTCTCATCCTGAAAATTGATCGTCAATTCTTCCACGGAACTGTTGGGCATGCGCTTAACCTTCCTGTTTGTTTCTTTTCTTCCCTCAATTGAGGAATTGCGGGGCTCTAACTTAATAGCAACCTTAATTTTGGTAAAATTGAGATCCCATGACTTTAACACCGACTATCGCCCCTATTCTTGGCCCTATCGAAGCCAAACTTTTGAACAAAGAGCGGCTGACCGCCGAGGATGGACTCCTCCTCTACCAGGAAGCCCCCCTAAGCTGGCTCAAGGAGCAGTCCAGTAAAATCCGCGAAGAAAAACATGGCGGGGAGGCATACTACAACCGCAACATCCATTTTGAGCCGACCAATCTTTGCGTCTATGCGTGTAAGTTCTGCGCCTTCTACCGGCCGCCAAAATCCACCGCGGAGCAGGGCGCCTGGAATTATTCCTTTGAGGATCTTAAAAGCAAGCTCGACCATTATCCAGCGGGAACCCTGACCGAAATCCACGTCACGGGCGGCGTGCATCCCGACCGCGGTGTGGAATATGCAGAAGCGTTGTGCACCTTCATCAAAGCCGCCCGGCCGGAATTGCACCTCAAGGCGTTCACCGCCGTGGAAATCGCGTACTTCGCCAAGAAGAGCCGCCTCAGCCTGCGGGAAACTTTGGAACGATTAAAACAAGCCGGTCTCGATTCCATTCCCGGGGGCGGCGCGGAGATTTTCGATCCGGAAGTACGCAAGGTTATCGCCGGAGGGAAGGCCCCAGCGCACGCTTGGCTGGAAGTCCATGAAACGGCGCATCAATTGGGACTTTTCTCCAATGCCACCATGCTCTACGGCCACGTGGAAACTTACGCCCATCGCATCGATCACATGCTGCGGCTGCGCGAGGTTCAAGACAGAACGGGCGGATTCAAATCTTTCATCCCCCTCCGTTACCGCAATGAATCCAACGCCCTGAGCCGGCTTCAGGAAGTTTCGCCTGAAGAAGACTTGCGCAACTATGCGGTGGCACGGCTTTTCCTGGACAATATCCCCCATCTCAAGGCTTACTGGGCCATGCTCGGCCTGGATCTGGCGACCGAGGCCCTGGATTTTGGCGTGGATGATTTGGACGGAACGGTGGACGATACCACGCGCATCTATTCCATGGCCGGAGGTCCGACGCATCCGACCGCATCTGTGGGACTTCTGGAAAAGGCCATTTCCTCCAAGGGGCGTATCCCTATGGAAAGAGACTCCCACTATCAAAAAATGGGACTTTACAGAAAATTATCGGGTTCGTCTTAAAAAGCCTTATCATCATTGATTTCGATTTTTTTTTAATGCCCATCCATTTTGGGCATTCTGCGATATGTTTTCAAATAACTGCCCAAACATTTCCTACCAGGAGAAATACCCATGAAAAAAATTGGACTCCTTCTATTGCTCTCCTCCGTTGCGATTTTCGCCCAGGAGAATTATTCCACGTGGGCCCACTACAAAGTGATCACCTTGAACACCACCAATTCAGGCGGAGGCGCCAATATTTCCGGTGCCGAAACCAACTTTCCGGTTCTTGTGAGACTCACCGCCGCGAATAACGACGTATTCACCGGAGCCGCAACGGGTGGAACAGATATCCGTTTTAGCGCTTCGGATGGCGCGACTCCTTTAAAATTTCAAAGAGACCGGTGGGATGCCGTGAATCAGCTTGCTGAATTCTGGGTTCTACTTCCCAGCGTCGCCGCCAATTCGAACACCACCTTCCGCATCTATTGGGGGCGCGGCGGAGTGGCTGACAGCTCCAATGGCCCGGCCGTGTTTGACACGGCCAATGCATTCCGAGGAGTATGGCATTTGGGCAAAGGTGTGCCCGGGTCCGCAACGGTTTTGGATAGTGACGCAACGGTCGATGCAAATCACCTGACGTGGATCAATGCCAATACCGTCGAAAACACCGCCGTGGTTCCCGGCGAAATCGCGACCGCCGATTCCCTTCCGAACACGAATAATGCCACGACCTCAAATTTCCTCGCTGCATCGTCCAACAACAGCTTCGTAATTGGTTCCGCTAACGGAATGACTCTCTCTGCATGGGTGAAACGAGTCGGCAAGGGTGGAGGCACCCCCACAAATCCCGTCAGCAGTGACGAGGGCATCGCCATGAGATTCCGTTTCACGACCCCTGCCAATAATGGTCGGCTCTGGGGCCTTGAATACACGCCCAATACCAAAGGCAACCCCGCAAGCAATGCGGGAACTGGCAATTACAACACCCATGGAAATGGATACTCATTCCACTATGCCACGGACGGATCGGCCACCACGGCGAATGAGACCTTCCTGTGCTCCGGCATCGTCGACAGCGGCAATTGGGATCATCTCGTGGCGACAGAAAACGGAAGTTCGCAAGCTTTCTGGGTGAATGGCGTTCGAGTGGCGACAGATGCTCAAACCACAACGAATCTTGACGTTGCGAACTCGGGCACCCCCATGGCGGGCAATGCGGCCTTTACTATTGGGAAACTCGACTCGGCGGACGTGACCTACAATCAGACCTTTAACGGGGTAATTGATGAAGTGACTCTTTCCAGAACCATTCGCGACTCCAACTGGATCAAATTGAGTTATGCCACCGAAAAACCCTCGGTAACAGCTCTGACGTTGGGTGCCACGAGTGGTTCCTCCGTGGTACCAACGGCGCCACTCAGCGTGTCGGGTTTGGCCGGCGATGGGCAAGTTGCGGTTTCTTGGGCGGCCCCGACCTCTAACGGAGGCGCGGCAATCACCGGTTACACCGCAACCTCTTCCCCGGGCTCTTTCACCTGCACCACGACGGGTTCTTTGAGCTGCACAGTGACCGGTCTTTCCAACGGGACTCCTTACACCTTCACCGTCACTGCCACCAACTCTGTGGGCGCAGGCCCCGCTTCCACCGCCTCGACCGCAGTTACTCCCTCGGCTTCTGCAGGGGTTCCGTCCGCTCCGCAGTCAGTAACCGCTAAAGCCGGAAATGGAAGGGACACAGTCTCATGGACAGCTCCCACCTCCAACGGAAGTTCGGCCATTACTCTTTACACCGCAACCTCCAATCCGAACGCAATAACCTGCACCACATCGGGGGCGTTAACCTGCGTCGACAGCGGCTTGACAAACGGGACCGCCTACACCTTCACGGTGACGGCGACGAACACTTCAGGGACCGGTGTCGCGTCATCGCCCTCGACAGCGGTGACCCCCAAGGGAAGTCCCGCACCGCCGACCGGTGTGCAAGGCACATCCGGCAATGCCCAGGCGGTTCTCTCATGGACCGCGCCCGCCAACAACGGCGGTTCAGCCATCACGGGTTACACCGCAACCTCTGTGGTGGACACCAGCAAACATTGTTCAACCGCTGGTTTGACCTGCACGATAACGGGACTCACAAATGGGGTTGTCTATACCTTCGTCGTAACCGCAACCAATGCGCTGGGCACGAGCCTTCCCTCGGTGGCTTCCGGAGCGGTGACGCCTCTTGGACCTCCGAGCGCGCCGCTGAGTGTAACAGCTGCGGGAGGCCCTGGGGACGGTCAGATTACGGTTTCTTGGATGACTCCAACTTCCATTGGGGGCGCGGCCATAACCGCGTACACTGTGACTTCTGCTCCGGGCGGATTCACGTGCACCACCAACGGAGCCTTGACTTGTGCCGTATCGGGTCTCAATGACGCCACGAACTATACCTTCACGGTGACAGCGACCAACACTGCGGGAGTTGGACCGGCCTCGGCAGCTTCGACCGCAACGTCGAGTATCCTGAGTTTCTCAAAGGCAGGCTTTAGCTTGCAAAGAGACGGCTCCTCCATGCTGCTGCAGTTGCCTCAAACATCCGGAAGCAAACGGGTCACCATCTTGGATATTTGGGGACGCACTGTCTGGAGCCGCACGCTAAGCTCTCAAAGCCAGGAATTAGTCTGGAGCGGAAAATCCATAGGAGGCTCGGCTGCGGCAGGCGTTTACTTCCTGCGCGTGGCGATGCGCAATTCGGATGGAAGTCGTGGAATCACCCTTCAGACCAAATTCGGTTACGAACCTTAACCGCCGGTGATCAACGCTTAAATTTGCCTGATATCGAAGAAAAGCCTCCCTTTTTATGGGAGGCTTTTCCGTTTCAAGACCAGCTTTTTCTTGAATCCTGAGGTTATTAAACCTAGTTTTGGCCCCTTCGAAAAAAATTCGGATTGATTCCGGTTTCAGGAGTAGGCCATGCCGCAGATTAAAGGAAAACGCGTTGTTGTGACTTTGGAGTGCACCGAAGCCCGTGCGGCGGGAGTCCCGCCCTCGCGCTACATGACGACCAAGAACAAGTCCAAACAGTCAGGACGCCTCGAGAAAAAGAAATACAACCCCTTCATGAGGAAGCACACGCTGCACCGCGAGGTGAAGTAAGCCTTCGCCTCCGTGTTCTTCATGGGACCCGTCCTAAGGCGAGCGTGACCATGGCCTCCATCTTTACCCGCATCCTTCAGGGAGAAATCCCTTGCGAAAAGATTCTTGAAAACGAACGCTTCTTCGCATTTTTGGATATACGGCCCATTTCCCCCGGTCACACCTTGGTGGTTCCCAAAATCGAAGTGGACAACCTATTCGATTTAGGGATTGAGTATTTACAGGGGATGCTGCCTTTCGCCCAGCCCATTGCCAAAGCTCTGACCAAGTCCGTTCCCTGTCGCCGCGTCGGGTTGATGGTGGCCGGATTCGAAGTGCCACACGCTCACTTGCACCTGGTGCCTATTCAAGAGGAAGGTGACCTCAACTTCAGCAAGGCCCGGCCCGCCAACCGGGAAGAACTCGCCCATCTTGGCCGGACGATTCGCGCAGCTCTGGAGAAACCGGAATCCCGGGAATAGCCAATGGCCGCTCCACACCCGTTCCAACTGAGGAATCGTCCCCGCCGCAACCGGCAAAGCGCTTCGATGCGTTCACTGGTGCGGGAAACCGTTCTGACCCCCGCGAATTTCATCCTTCCCTTGTTTGTTATGGAAGGGGAAAAAGAACGCGTTCCTATTCTTTCCATGCCGGGCATTTTCCGCCTGAGCCGCGATCTCATCGTCGAGGAAGCCAGGCGCGCCTACAAGCTCGGCATTCCAGCCGTGGCCCTGTTTCCTGTCATTCCGGAAAAACGCAAGGACCGTGTGGCCACCGCGTCGAAAGATGCGGGTGGCTTGCTGCAAAAGACCGTTCGCGATCTGAAATCCGCACTTCCAGGCCTGACCGTAATCACGGATGTGGCCATGGATCCCTATTCCAGCGACGGCCATGATGGACTGGTAAAGAACGGAAAAATCCTCAACGACGAAACGCTGCCGATTCTGGCCGAGATGGCTGTGGCACAGGCGCGCGCGGGCGCCGACATGGTGGCCCCCTCCGACATGATGGACGGGCGGGTCGGCTATCTTCGAAAGGCGCTGGACGATGCAGGCTTTATTGATACGGGCATCCTGGCCTATTCAGCCAAGTACGCCTCCTCCTTCTATGGTCCCTTTCGCGAGGCACTGAATTCGGCGCCCAAACGCGGCGACAAGAAAACATATCAGATGGACCCCGCCAACCGCCGCGAAGCACTTCGTGAAGTGAAACTCGACGTTTCCGAAGGCGCGGACATGGTCATGGTCAAACCCGCTCTTCCCTATCTCGACATTATCTCGGACATCCGCTCTGCCGTGAAAGTTCCGGTGGCTGCCTACCATGTCAGTGGCGAATACGCCATGGTCAAGGCTGCCGGCAAGCTGGGCTGGCTAGATGCGGACAAGGCCATGATGGAGTCGGTGCTCTCCATTAAGCGCGCCGGGGCTGACGCGATTCTTACCTACGCCGCGATGGACTTGGCAAAAGTCCTAATCTCCTAACCTCCTTATTCTCCATCCCAGCTTCACGCCCAGGGCCCGGAAAGCATGAGAATCCGGCGTTTATCTTTCCTCCATGCTCACCGATCTTCGTCTTCAAAAATATCTGCTCGGGCAGCTTTCTTCAGAAGAAGAAAAAGAACTGGAAGAACTGCTGGAGAAAAATCCAGAGTTAAAGCGGCGTCTGGGTGAGCTAGAAGAACGGGGCTTGGTGACGCGACCCATGTGGGAGCGCACGCACCTGGAACGAAAATCCCGGCGAGGGAGCAAAGTCCGCTATACGACCATTCTACCCGCCCTGCTCATCCTGCTGATAGTCCTGATGCTCGCCTCCCATTGGTTTAGCAGGCCTGGCGGAAACTCCACCTTCATCCGCCTAGGAGGCAACGGAGTGGCCGTGGAACTTTTGTATGGATCGGCGCAGGGCTGGCGTTATCTCGATGCCGGCTTCAAACCCGGCGACTCGCTCACCTTCGCCGTCCGCGATGACCGAAAATATTCCATACGGATATTCGGAATTTACGCGGGCATGCCGGAACCCGTGGCGGAAGAAATCTGGAAAAGTCCGGAAAGCGCACGCTATGGCAGCCACGATGCAGAACCGATCTTTCCCTCCCTGCCTCCTCCATCTCCTACTCAACCCCAGCGCGATTTAAAAACACCTCCCCGTTTCCTGGTGGTGGTCTATGATTCGGGTTCCCTGGAATCCCTGACCTTGGAAGATTTACCCGCGCTTTTACGCGAGGGGGGTGGTGGAGGCCGTGTTCCGGCCTTCCATTACCAGATTTTCAACGTGCCCGCACCAGATTCGAGCCGCTGATTTCCTGCTCCACATCTTCCACGGCATCAATGGCTTAGCCGGGCACGGGTGCGGAC
>Ga0206840_1128_pt1 | contig 12931 bp, 13 predicted proteins | sample Alteio_BWOrgCont_24_FD_152633 | JGI IMG/M metagenome (GOLD analysis project Ga0206840, IMG submission 152633) | Enriched cells from forest soil in Barre Woods Harvard Forest LTER site, Petersham, Massachusetts, United States -... | ecosystem: Environmental > Terrestrial > Soil > Temperate forest >... | reverse complement strand
TTTCCGTGAACCGGGGCTGACTTACAAGGGCGATATTCATTCTGAATCGCGGGCTGCTGTGGCGGGCGGCATCACTTCCTTTATGGAAATGCCCAATACCGTACCCAATACTTTAACACAGGAACTACTTCAACAAAAATATGAGATAGGGGCTCATAATTCACTGGCTAACTACTCATTTTACATGGGTGCCTCCAACGATAATATCGATGAGGTATTAAAAACGGATACCCGGAATGTTTGCGGCGTAAAAGTTTTCATGGGATCGTCAACGGGGAATATGCTGGTGGATAACCCGAGGACTTTAGAAAATATTTTCTCACAATCGCCTATGCTGGTTGCTACGCATTGCGAGGATGAAGCGACTATTAAAAGCAACCTTGAACATTACAAACAACTGCTTGGTGAGAATATTACTGTAAAGTTGCACCCTAAAATACGCAATGAGGAGGCTTGTTATTTGTCTTCATCAATGGCAGTAGACTTAGCTAAAAAGTATAATACCCGGCTCCACATTTTGCATATTTCGACGGAGAAAGAAACACACCTTTTCACTAACGATATTCCTTTAAGAGACAAGCGCATAACCGCCGAGGCCTGCATCCATCATTTATGGTTTAGCGATGAAGATTATGAGACCAAAGGCAATTTCATTAAATGGAACCCTGCAGTTAAAAAAGCAAGCGACCGCGATGGTATACTGAAAGCCGTACTGGATGGCCGCATAGATGTGATCGCCACCGACCATGCCCCGCATACGCTGGAAGAAAAGGAAAAACCTTACCTGCAGGCGCCGTCGGGAGGGCCATTGGTACAACATGCGTTACCGGCCATGCTGGAGTTGCATCACCAGGGCAAGATCAGTTTGGAACAAATCGCCGAAAAGATGGCGCACAACGTCGCAATATGTTTTCAAATTGAAAAACGTGGCTATATACGCGAAGGCTACTGGGCCGACCTGGTAGTTGTAGATTTAAATAACCCGTGGAACGTTAACAAGGACAATATTTTATACAAATGTAAATGGAGCCCGTTTGAAGGCTCCACGTTTAAATCGAGGGTGATACATACGTTGGTATCCGGTAACTTAGCTTACACCAACGGAAGCTTGATTGAAGGTGTTAGTGGCAAAAGATTGAGTTTTACCCGATAATTATTTCACCCCAATGTGTACTTCCGTCTCTGTTTCTTCAAAGCTTTTTGCGCCGGCTTTGTACAGGTCATAATCGGCAAGGTAAACTCGGTCTGCACCGTCCTCCCAAATTTGCATCCAGGTATTGGCAACACAATCCGGGAATTTACCTTGGGGCTTATAAACTTTGTAGCTACCGGATGGCACCAGCGCAACAAACATCCCATCATTTCCGGCGTCGGTAACCCGGCAGCCTATCACTGCTGTGTACCAGCCTGTATGGTCGGTTTCGTAATCCGTGTACACGCAGTACAGATCATCCGAGTACTTACCTGAAATTTTCGACTGAATATTTTCCGACATAAATTTCGTCCAAAGATCGCCTATATCCTTTCGTGCTCGCGCATTCTGATTAGTGGTTCGTACAGCTATTCCGGCTACAAAGAAACTATCCTGACCGGCTAAAATGTGTTGCATAGTGCTTATTCTAAAAAGTTATATCGATACTGTAAATAATTTATTAACAAATATTTATACAAATTATATAAATATTTACTTTATACCTGACCACTCTCCACCATTTCCTTCATCTTACCAAAAACAAAAAGCCAGTTCTGCTCCGAATGCTCTTTGGATTCCTTGGTTTTTATATTGCCCTGCGTTATGGTAAGCGTGGTTACGCCTTTATCTTCGGTGAGCGTATAACTAATAATAGCATAGTTTTCGGGCTTGTCTTCCGTACCCGACAAGCTACTCCAGTAGTTATATTCCAGGTATTTTCCAGGATCGATATCCAATATTTTACCAGTATCCTGGTAGGTTTTGCCTTCCCACTCCCCTTCCCAAATGATCGGACTGCCTTTTTTCCAGTCGGATCTTACATTGGTGCCAAAGAAGTATTTTTTTACAAAATCGGCATCGGTAAGTGCCTGCCATACTTTTGATGCAGGGGCGTTAATTTCAATTGATGTTTTTAAACTTAGGTTTTCCATAATGTTGTTTTATTGTTGAATTGTTTGATTGCTATATTGTTTTATTGCGGTATTATTTTCGATTATCATTTTTTCGCTTAACAAATTAAAATCGTGTTCATTGATCTCAAAGAAACCAAAGCGGAAACGAAAGCCCCATGCCTTTTTATCCGTGATAAAGTCCAATGAACCAATTAAGGGCCCAATAGGAACATCTTTACAGGGGTAAAAGTTCATATTGCGCCGGTAAGGTTTGAAGTCTGCCGACATTTGATACTGGTAAAGTTTTTCATCGGCCACCTGCCCTATAGCCGTAAAAGCCTGGCACTTTTCGTCGCCCAGGTAAGTTGTCTTCGGTGAATAAAATAACACCCAATCGTTCATATGCAGTTTCTTTAACGGGCCGGCTTTGCCATGATTAGCCTGCATAAATCCGCCTTCTACTCCCCGTTTGATATGATCTTTTGATACGACTGTTACCCAATATCTTTCCTTCGACATAAATATTTGTTTATGCAAAAAAACAAGTGCTAATGACAGCCCTATGTCAGCAGGTTTTGTAACATTTTTAAACTAATTTTTTAATTGCAACTGATTCCTTGTGTTTTGCGTATATTTACAAATCCGCAACCTAAATTTCACATCATCCATCTAAAATAATGGCTATCAATATTTACGACCAATTTACTAATCCTGTGACCGGCGAAGTTTTTAAGGGCATTTCTATTACACCGTATGTTTTTAAAATGCAGTGGATAAAGAAAGCTGGTAACGATCATGCCGCTTTACCACACATTCATGTTAACCAGGATGAGATATTTTATGTTAACAAAGGCGAGCTTAAATTGCTTGTTAAAGATAGGGAATACACAGCCGGCCCCGGCGAAAAGATCATTGTAGGCAAAGGGAAATCGCATGTAGTTGTAAACAGCACAGATGAACTTGATATTACGCTGGAATACAGGCCCCCGCTTGATTATGAAAAATTTTTGCAATGCTATGAAGGGCTGGTTAATGATCGGTATATCGACGATAAGGGTTTTGTGGATATAAGAATGATGGCCTATTTTATAAAAAAGATGAAATGCCAATCCATGACCATACCCGCAGGTATATCAGCCAATAAATTCAAATTATTGCTTCACAAGTATTATTTACTGGGCATGATGAAAGGATGGAATAAACTGTATATGAAGTATACACAATAACAGCTTTAACTATTCCTGGACATAATAACACCGGATAGTTCTTTAACCTTTTCCCTAAGGTTATCGGGGCTAATGATCTCGGCCATATCGCCATACATCATCAGCCAGCGTACAAACCCTTCGATAAATTCAGTCAAAAAGGTCATTTCGATCATACCGTTAACTTCACGTTCAGAAATAAATCCGTTGTAATATTTTTGCTCGCTTATATAAGGTACCACCCTTTTTTCGATTTTGATGACAACCGCCTGCAGGTTCTTTTCCTTTACTGAACGCGAAATATATTCATTAAGACTTGGGTGCAGTGTGCGGAAGCGTTCGCCGGTTAAGGAGATGTTCGAGATACGGTCGAGCCTGAAATCACGGTAATCCTGCCGTAAGCGACACCAGCCTATCAAATGCCAGTAACTGTCCTGGTAGAATACGCCAATGGGTTCAATGCAGCGTTCGCTTTTCTCCTGTGAGTGGAATGCAAAGTAATGTATTGATAATACCGTCCGCTCGCCTATACCTCTTAAAATGATCTGTAATGGGTTCAGGTCAAGCTTAATGCCCGAAGAACGGCGACTCTTCAACACCTCGATATGGCCATCTATATTTTCCAAAAAATCCTTTTCGGCCATACGCAGCACCGAACGTATCTTATACATCGCCGATTTATAATTCTCATCCGACGAAGGGTCCGTCAGTTTTTCCATTAGCTTTTCGGCTGTTAAAAAGGCCGTAGCTTCTTCCCGTGTGAACATTACAGGCGGCAACCGGTAGCCATCCATAATGGAATAACCAACCCCCGCCTCGCCTATTAGCGGAATACCTGCCTCTTCAAGGGTTCTTATATCACGATAAACCGTACGCAAACTAATGTTGAAACGGTCGGCTATGTCGCTGGCCTTTACCACCCTCCGCGATTGCAGTTGGATCAGTATGGCTGAGATACGGTCGATGCGGTTCATAATTATCCCAAAATAAACAAAAGAAATCCTCATTTTTGGGTTTACAAATAATTAAAACTTACAGATGAGCAAAGAAGAAGAGATTGTAACTTTTGAGACCTTTTACGACCCGATACTGGCGGAGATCATCCGCACCAAACTGGAAGCCAACGGCATACCCTGCTTTTTAGCTGACGAAAACATGGGCAGCATATACCCTGCCTACAACCAGGGCGGCGGGGGTATCAAGCTGAAGGTGTTTGAACGAGATGCGGAGAAATGCCGGGAAATTATAGACCGGAATGATGAAATTAATGAGGATACAACTTATCTTTAACTTGTGACACCATCATTCAAAATTGCATCAAAGATTGCCCTCATCACGTCCGCCGTGATAATTATCTTCTGGCTTATTGACCAATTTACTATTTACCGTTACCTTAAAACAGAATACTATGCCGCTATCATCGCCTTATCATTTCTTATAATAGGTATCCTGATTTCCCGATCAAAATCAGCGACGGTAATTGTTACTGCAGATCAAAATCGATTAACTGAACTCACCCAAAAGGAACTTTCGATATTAGCGCAAATTGCGGCCGGGAAGAGCAATAAAGAAATTGCTTCAGAAAATTTTGTTGAGCTAAGTACTATCAAAACCCACATTAATAATATCTATTCAAAAATAGGGGCCAACAATCGTAGAGAAGCAATAAAAGCCTATGATTCACAGTCCTGATAAATAAATCCACCCTTTTTCCACCCTCGTTTTATTTGTTTAAATTAGGCAATCATCCATTTTTGCGATCACAAACTAAGCTCAATGAAACCATCTTATAAAGCAGGAATTATAACAGGCATGGCCGTGGGAATTTTCGCTATCAGTGCATTTTCATTTTTCAACTGGCTCAATACTGCTAATAGCTGGGGTTTGCAACCTGCTACCATTCGGGGCATTTCGGGACTGCTAACTATCTTGATACAAGCAATCGGTATCTATTTTAGTATGACAGCGACCAGTAAAATCCAGAACGATATCATCACTTACGGACAGGCTTTCAAAGCCGGTTTAACGGTGGCTATTATTACCGCCCTGATCACTGCTTTTTGCGGGCTGATCTATTGTACAGTGATCAATACCGGCTATTCCGATTACATGGTGAACGAAGCACATAAAGCTATGGCAGCTTATGGCAAATCACCTAAACAAATAGCTGATGACCTGGCAGGTATCAAGTGGCAATTCTCAACCGTAGGCCAGGTAATACAGGCGCTGGTAGCACAAACTGTTGTTGGCAGCCTTGTGTCGCTGGTAATGGCTATATTTATCAAAAGCAAAAAAACTTCATCATGAAAAAATATATCATCTTATCCATAGTATTTATGAGCCTGGTTTCATCCGCATTTGCACAGCAAGCGGCTACCCTGGCAAAATCACAGTTCCTATTCATTATTCGTTATAATACCAACTTTAAGCCTGCCTCGAAAGAGGCTGTTCAGAATAACATCAAAAAATGGCAGGATTATATGGGCGGCCTTGCCAAATCTGGCAGCCTGGTTAATGGCTACCGTCCCGATAATGATGGTGTGACTATCAGTGGCACAGGAAAGTCTGCCAAGAGTACACCTTACATGTCAGAGGGCGAATTGGTTAGTTCAATACTGATTGTTAAAGCTGATAACCTGGATGCAGCAAAAGCCATTGCCGGCAATTGCCCTATTTTTGAATTTGGCGGCAGTGTAGAAGTGCGGCCCATTACAGATGTGGCGGGGCAATAGTTTCGTTACATTCAAATCAAAACATATAGCTATAAACTCTATATATTAGCGGTATGTATAACCGCCGCAAATTTATCAAGTTATCGGCCGCAGGTGCCTCACTTGCAGCTTTGTCGCCATCAGCTATGGCAAAAACACTCTCATCCGTTAATGACGGAGGAGGGTTTCCTATCGTAATCTCTACCTGGGACTTTGGTGTGGCAGCTAACCAGGAAGCCTGGAAAACACTCAGCAATGGTGGCCGCGCATTAGACGCGGTAGAAGCCGGTGTCAAAATTCCTGAAGCGGACATGAACAATCATACCGTAGGGCGTGCCGGTTACCCGGACAGGGATGGCCATGTAACACTGGATGCCTGCATTATGGACGAGTTTGGTAATTGCGGTTCTGTTGCAGCTATTGAATATATAGCCCATCCCATATCCGTAGCGCGTTTGGTGATGGAAAAAACGCCTCACGTAATGCTTGTAGGTGATGGCGCCACACAATTTGCAGTGGAACAGGGTTTTAAAAAGGAAAAACTGCTTACGCCTGAGTCAGAAAAGGCCTGGAAGGAGTGGCTTAAAACTGCCAAATATAGCCCGGTAATGAATATTGAAAATAAACAGGGCCATGAGCCCGGCAGCAAGTACAACCACGATACTATCGGAATGCTGGCGATTGATGCCAAAGGCAATATATCCGGCGCCTGCACCACCAGCGGTATGGCCTGGAAGATGCACGGCCGCGTGGGCGACAGCCCTATCATCGGCGCAGGTTTATATGTGGATAATGAAGTGGGTGGCGCTACCTCAACCGGTGTCGGGGAAGAAGTGATACGCAATGTAGGCAGTTTTTTAGTGGTGGAACTAATGCGTCACGGCATGTCCCCTGAGGATGCCTGCAAAGCTGCCGTGGAACGTATCATCAAAAAGAAACCCGATACCGCAAAAAATATACAGGTTGGATTCCTTGCCATCAACAAAAAAGGCGAATATGGCGCTTATGCCATCCAAAGCGGGTTTACGTTCGCCGTTTGTAATGCGGATAAGCAGGATATGATCATCAAAGGCAAAAGCGTTTATTAGCCTATAGTTAATTGTTCGTATTAAATGATTAAATTTGAAATACGATCAACCATAGTCTATGAATAAACCCAAACCTGTCGTTAACCTCGAAGTATGTGCTAATTCCGTTACTTCCGCCCTGGCTGCGCAGGATGGCGGAGCCTTTCGTGTTGAACTATGCGATAACCTGCATGAGGGCGGCACTACCCCATCATACGGCCAGATAGCTATGGCGCGCAGGCTGTTGCAGATCAAATTATATGTATTGATACGTCCGAGGCCCGGAGATTTCCTTTATAGCGATATGGAGTTTGAAATTATGAAAGCTGATATTCAGCATTGCGTTGAAGTTGGATGTGATGGAATAGTGATAGGCATTTTAAATGCCGACAGTACTATTGACAAACCACGCTGTGCGGAACTTGTAAAAATGGCAAAATCTAAAGGCCTGGGCATTACCTTTCACCGCGCTATTGATATGTGCGCAGATATACCACAGGCACTTGAAGATATTATTGAGATTGGCTGCGAACGCATTTTGACTTCAGGTGGCAAAAGCTCAGCTATCGAAGGCTCTAACATCATAGCACATTTGATTGAAAAAGCAGCCGGGCGTATCATCATTATGCCGGGAGCAGGAGTTAATGAGAATACAGTGGCCGACCTTATCCATTTTACAAATGCTAAAGAGATACACTCCTCCGCCCGGAGCAAGGTAAAAAGCAAAATGGAATACCAGAACGACCATATCCTGATGGGTTATGGCGAAACTGATGAGTTTAGTTTTGCGCTGACTGATGCTGAGAGGGTGAAGAATATTATCAGGTTAGCGAATCAATGATTGAATTGTGACTAAAAATTCGATATTATTTTTGCTGTTATTCTTGACATCATGTTCAACGAACAAAATGATGATTGGCAAGTATTATATAAAGGGAAAAGATTTTAATGAAAGTTTGATTATACAGAAAAACCATACTTTTACTCTTGTTGAACAAGGCTTTGAGTATGATTCACAATGTCAAGGCAAATGGAAATACATTTCAAAAGATACTATTGTCTTACAATGTGATTCCGAAAAAGATGTAGAGAAAATGCTTCAATCAGATTATATGTCGGACAGACTTCGAAAAGCTACTATATTAAATCGTAACCAGATTAAAATCAAAAATGTAGTACTTACAAAAGTTAAATAGATATTGAATATTAATTTAATTTATGCTGTTAATCAATAATTCAGTAATTCAATAAATCATTAATTAAAAACAGCTATCGGCAGTACCAACTCTATCCTACTACGGCCCGTACCGCCAAACAGATCAGGGTCAAGCAAATAATCGTATCGTATGCCAAATGATATAGGCACCTGGTTGAACCATTGGGTATCAAAAAATATCGCCGCGCCTGTCGACCTGAAGTTTTTGTACGAACTGCCATCCGAAAAGGCGTCGTATGCCCGTGTATAGTCATAAAAAACATCGGCCCTGAGCCTTAAAAAATACAGGGTATTGGCTACGCCGGCATCGGGATAAATTAAGGGCAGGTGATAGTCGGCCCCGGCCTTATCCATCATATGGAAGTTTTCGGCCACATATCCGCGTGAAAAAGGGAAATTATTGGTAAAATCGATAACATTGTTATCATCCTTTTGCTGGTATGCTACGTTGACGATCAGGTTATGATTAATCGATAATCCAGGGAAAAAAAGATTTGATGTTACCAGGAATTGATCAGCTGTCAACCCGGTTATGGCTTTCTCATAATCGAAGGAGATATTTTGTGCAAAGCGCGGATAGATATTCTGCTTTGCCTGTTGTATCTGGTTTGAAAACGTAAGGTAGTTATCCAGGTAAGTATAGCTGCTGGAATGGAATGTTTGATTATACGGCGCCTGGAAATCGGCCTGGCTGTAATACACATTGGTACCAAAATCAAGCCCGGTTATATTTTTACCCTGGCTAAAATTTAAAGGAAACTCAAACCCGGCATGCGGATCGATTTCGTTCCAGTAAACATTTCCATTCTTATAAAATGCGCGTCGGTCGATGGTATAATCAACCCCGGCATGCAGAAAAGGGAATAATGAGCCATAAACAGCGTCAAAACCTACCTGTTTGTAACCTTCATCCCGGTTGTAACCCAGTGATAGTTCCGATTGAAAAGTGTTCAGTACATTTTCGCCGACGATGGCAATAGAATAATTCGGGTCATTAATAGCCGGTATAATGCTATGAAAATTGAACAGGTGATAAGTTTTGGAATATTTGGTAACGGGCAATGGCTTAAAATCTACAGATGCAAGCAAATCGGCTGTTGTATCGCGTCTTAGAGCCGTTATACCTATATCGGGTAAAGCGCCGGGTAAATTTGTTGGGCTTATTTTTTGCCATACCAGTTTTTTTGTATCTATTTCGTTAATGCGATAGCCGGTCGCAGTAAAACCAACTACAGCCAGGTTGTTTTTTGAAACCATAGGTTCGTAATTACCAATGCTTCCAAATATTTCCTGGTTTTCAAGTTCAAATAACTCATTGCTTTTTACCGAAAACACAAATACCCGGTCATTGAGATTTGAAGTAGCTGTAAAATAAACATCATCGCCTTTTACAGAAAGGAAACCTATGGGCTGCCATGTCGGCGCCATCAAATACTTCGGTTTCCCGGTTTTAATGTCGATCAGCGCTAATGTCATCTGCCCTTTTGAGGTTCGCACGGCGGATATCAATTGATCGTTATTATAAAACTTGGGATAGGTAAAGAACAATTTATCAGGGTTGGGTACAATTTGTATCAACTTACCATCATCCGTATTTAGCAGGTGTATCGAGCTTCTGCCGAACGGATCGACCTGCGTAGCTACGATCGTTTTACCATCTGCGCTAAAGTCGGGGGAGAAATATTTGGAGGCTACGGTAAGCCGGCGTTCTTTTCCTGTTTTCACATCCAGCAATTCCAGTTCGCTATAATCGCGGTAGGTCCACCGTAAATCGGGCCGGTAGGCAGCATAAACAATTTTACCATCATGGTAGGCAAAGTAGGTATCAAGCGAAACACTTCTTATGCTAATGACTTTTTCTTTCCCCCCGCTCCTGGCCACAAAAACAGGCAAATGATCATAAGTACTTTTCATGTAGATCAAAGTACTGTCGTTTACATAAGCGGGATATTCTTCATCAGCCACAAAATGTCCCTTCAATCTATCAGAATTCACATCCGCAGGGACTTCAAGGTCGCCAAACTGTTTTTTAAAATGCTCAAACGCTTCATTCCGCAATTGCTCAAAGCTTATACCCGAATACTTTTTGATAGCCGTCTGTAACGGATAAAAACCTCCTTTATAGGCAGCCGCATCGTGCGTCACATTTTTCCAGAACATGTCGCCAAACTTTTCGCGGCCATAGGATACGATCATATAACCTGTAGGGTACCAGTCGGGCGTATAATCCAGGTACGATCCGTTGCGCAGCTTCATCCAGCTATAGTTTTTATTTGCCGCCCATAAGGCACGATAGCCGTTGAAGAAATACGGGATACGTCCCCTGCCCTGGTCGCTTACCATAGTTTCATTAAATACAGCATCACCCTCAAAAAACCAATTGGGTATAGCTAATTCATTACCCAGCGCCTGCCCGCCTTCGCCAAAAAGTATGTGCAGCACTCGCGACAAACCCACATTAAAATTATTATATTGCTGCACATGCCTGAATTCGTGTATGGCTAATTGTTGCACCCAGGGCAGGCTGCCTATTTCAAAGCTATTTTGGTCGGGTGTCAGGTAAAACTCGCTCCTGAATGGCGCCAGGCCCACGTATGCATTGGCTATTGTAGTTTGGTTTTGCAGCACAATGCTTACCGGCTTTTGTTTGGCGCCGATAGTTGATTGTATGGCCGGGTTCATTTTGTTGATAATATCTGCCACTGCCCACGCTGCTGAATCCAATCCTTTGGGGAATATTACTTTTGTGGCAGGCACGTTCACCTGGTTCCACTTGATAGATGGCGGGTTACCCCCAAACTCCTGTGCCCTCGCAATAGTGGCAGTTGCAAGTAATAGTAGTAGTAAAAGTCTTGATAAGTATTTGTTTTTCGGGGTATATATGATCATCGGCATGAAAGTAAACAATTTGCATTATATATACGGATTGGCTTTATTAAACGTCAATCATAACAACAATTGTATGACACACCGTAGCCCAAAACTAAGTACATTTGTCGCTTGTTAATTGTTTACAATGGCTAAAGTTTCTATCAACCTGGCAACGGGTTCAATACAAAAGGAAGATATTATTGTAGGGATCGACCTGGGCACAACCAATTCGTTGGTAGCATTCATCGACCCGGATAAAAACCCAAAGGTTATTAATGATACCGGTAAAGGCGTTTTAGTGCCTTCTGTGGTACATTTTGGCCCGGCGGGTGAGATCACAGTCGGCAATGAAGCTAAAAATTATTTGATTACCGACCCGCAGAATACCGTTTTCTCAGTAAAAAGATTACTTGGCCGCTCATACCACGATATCGAAAATTACAAAGATTTTTTCTCCTACAAAGTTATTGACGACGATACCGAAAGCCTGGTAAAAATAAAGGTTGGCGACAAATTTTATACCCCGATCGACCTATCGGCCCTTATATTAAAAGAGTTAAAAGAACGTGCTGAACACGCCCTTAAAACTCCGGTAAACCGTGCTGTGATAACTGTTCCCGCATATTTTAATGATTCGCAACGACAGGCCACACGTGATGCGGGCAAACTTGCCGGTCTGGATGTGTTGCGTATTGTTAACGAACCTACAGCAGCGAGTTTGGCCTATGGTATCGGCTTGAATCCTGAGGAAACCAAAACGATTGCCGTATACGATTTAGGCGGTGGTACTTTTGATGTGTCTATTCTGCAAATACAGAACGGCATTTTTGAAGTACTCTCAACCAATGGCGACACCTTTTTGGGTGGCGATGATTTTGACCGCGCTATTGTGGATTATTGGATAGAAAAGAACCAGTTAGATAAAACTGAATTACTAAAAAATCGCGAACTGGCGCAAGAGCTTCGCCTGAAGGCTGAAGAAGCCAAAAAGGCATTTACACATCAAAGTTTATTTAATGAAAAGATCGGTGAAATATGGTGTACACTCGACCGCACTACATTCGAACAATTGATATTACCTAAAGTACAGCAAACTATTGAATGTTGCCACAAAGCATTGGTTGATGCCAACCTGGATATCGGCGATATTAACGAAGTTATAATGGTGGGCGGATCAACCCGCACTGCATTAGTTAAAAAAATGGTGGCAAACTTCTTCGCAAGGCCAATTCATGCTGATATTAACCCGGATGAGGTTGTTGCCTTAGGCGCAGCCATACAGGCTGATGTATTGGCAGGTAATCGCAGGGATATATTATTGCTGGATGTAACTCCCCTATCGCTTGGTATCGAAACTATGGGCGGATTAATGGATGTGATCATTCCACGTAACTCAAAAGTGCCAACCAAGGCCGGCAGGCAATATACAACCTCAATTGATGGCCAGGTGAATATGAAAATTGCTGTTTACCAGGGCGAACGCGACCTGATCAGCGAGAACCGTAAGTTGGCTGAATTTGATTTAAAGGGTATCCCGTCCATGCCGGCAGGCTTTCCAAAAGTGGACATCAACTTCCTGTTAAATGCCGATGGCATACTCAAAATACAGGCCATGGAACTGCGTTCTGGTGTAAAGCAGGAAGTAGAAGTTAAGCCCACTTATGGCATTACCGATGACCAGGTAGAACAAATGCTGATGGATAGCATCACTCACGCCAAAGACGATGTGGCGCAGCGCATGATCATTGAAGCCCGAACCGAAGGCGAACAAATGGT
>Ga0206840_1127_pt1 | contig 13042 bp, 13 predicted proteins | sample Alteio_BWOrgCont_24_FD_152633 | JGI IMG/M metagenome (GOLD analysis project Ga0206840, IMG submission 152633) | Enriched cells from forest soil in Barre Woods Harvard Forest LTER site, Petersham, Massachusetts, United States -... | ecosystem: Environmental > Terrestrial > Soil > Temperate forest >... | reverse complement strand
CGAGCCGGAAGACCATCCTGCTCGCAGAAAAACTCGGCGTGCCCGTGGTCGTCGATTTTTCCGGCTGCCCTGGCGATTCGCCCGACGCGAAACAACCGAACTGGGTCACCTGCCCCTGGCCTCCGGAGTACAGCGAGTTGCTCGAGTGGCAATGGAACGAAGTCGTCGCGCCCTATTGGCTCGAGCACGCAAAATTCGCTGCCGACCACGGTGTCAAGATCGCCATCGAAATGCACCCGGGCTTCGTCGTCTACAGTCCGGAGACGATGCTCAGGCTGCGCTCGATTGCCGGACCCTCCGTCGGCTGCAACTTCGACCCCAGCCATCTCTTCTGGCAGCAGATCGACCCCATCGCCGCCATCCGCATACTCGGCGACGCCATCTTTCACGTCCACGCCAAGGACACGCAGATCTACTCCGCGAATCTTTCTTCAACCGGAGTGCTCGACACCAAGCCTTACACCGACGAGCGCCATCGTGGCTGGATCTTCCGCACCTGTGGCTACGGGCACAGCGAGTCCTGGTGGCGCGAATTCGTCTCCACCCTGCGCATCTTCGGCTATGACAACGTGCTTTCGATCGAGCATGAAGACAGCCTGCTCTCACCGGAAGAAGGACTGACCAAGGCGGCAAGCTTTCTCAACTCCATCGTGATCCGCGAACAGCCGGGCGCAGCCTGGTGGGTATAGATCAGCCTGGTGGGCTTAGAAATGTAGCAATTTCGCTTACAGATGCGGCAACGTTGCGGCGGTAAGTTGCTTCCCATGAGATGTGCTCCATTCGTTCCCCGGAGAGTCACCTCATGCGCGTTACAGCGCAGTCAGCAATTTGCTTGCTTCTTCTCAGTGCCGCTACCTTCATGTCACCCACAGCCTGCAAAAGCGGGCATAGCCAGGCCATCGCGCCGCCGGTCACTCCATCTGCACCCGCAACCAAACCCGTGCCGCCTACGCCCCTTGCTGTCAAGAAAGTAGAGTTGGGCAGCGATACCACCTGGAATCCGCAATGGGATGAGGTTGTCGAAACTGCCATTCCACCGGAAATGCTTTCGACGCAAGTACCGCGCGACGTGCGCCGTTTCTGTCCGCGCTTTTACCAGATGAGCGAAGTGGATAAGCGCGCCTACTGGGCGTATTTCTTTCAGGCGCTCGCGGGCGCTGAGGCCGGTCTCAATCCGCAGACAAATGTGCGCCACACCGAGCCGGAAATCGCCAAAGTCGACGATGTTTCCCATCAGCGAGTCCGTAGCGAAGGACTGCTTCAGCTCACCTATGAAGATCAGCAGCGATACAACTGCGACTTCGATTGGCAAGCCGATCGACACCTGCCAACGCACGATCCAGGTAAAACAATTCTTACCCCGGAGAACAACCTCAAGTGCGGCATCCGGATACTGGACAACCAGATCATCGAGCAGCACAAGCCGATCTTTTCCCACACCTCCTACTGGTCAACGCTGCAGCCCGGCACAATCAGCTATCGGGTGTTCGTGAAGCAGATGAAGAATCCCCCAGCAGCCTGCGGTCTGCGCAGCCCCGGCCACCACGCACTCGTCTTCCGGGAAAAGCGCGAGTGAGTAATGTCGTTTCATAAACGAATTCAGCCGAACAAGCCGTTCCAGGGAAACTTCGCTCGCGGATCTTGAGAACAGGCCGAATCCCGTGCATGATGAAACCACGCACTCTGTGCATTGTCATTTAGAATTGCCGGCACGAACATTCGCTCGCTACAGGAGGGTCCCACCGTGGATGTCTACCTGCACGTAAAGGTTCTGCTGAGCATGATTCTGGGGCTGGGCGTCGCACATCTGTTGCGCGGCGTCGCGCGCATGGTCCAGCATCCCAAACAATACAAGATTTACTGGGTGCATCTGGTCTGGGGCCTTTTTCTCTTTCTTTACCTCATCCACTTCTGGTGGTGGGAGTTCGCGCTGCAGAAGGTCTCGCAGTGGACCTTCCCGCTTTATTTCTTCATCGCCATCTATGCCACGCTGCTCTACCTGCTGTGCACCCTGTTCTTCCCCGACGCGATGGAAGACTACAACAGCTATCGCGAATATTTTTACTCGCGCCGGCAATGGATCTTCACCTTCATGACGCTCCTCTTCGTCGCCGACATTGTCGACACCTTCATCAAGGGCAGCGAATATCGCGCGCGTCTCGGTTTGACCTATGACATGCGCACAGCCGCATATATCCTGCTAAGCCTGCTGGCAATCAAGATCAAAAGCCCGCGCTTCCATGCTGCTTTCGCCGTCTTTGCCGTCCTCGTCGAGGCCCTGAACATTCTCAAGCTGTATCTGACGATTCACTGATTTCAGCTAAGATGGTCCGGCGCGGCGCAAATGCAAAAATGGAGGGACCCTGCCATGCGGCTAAAACAATCCCCAACGCGAAAACAATTTTCAGTCCGGGCAATCATCCTCACCGCTGCGATGCTATGCGGTAGCTTCATCTCCACGCCTACGCTGTACGCGCAGGCGGAACAGCCCTGCGGCGGCAGCACCGTCGACACCCAGAGCGCAAAAATAGCCAAAGCCGCACGCGCCTTTCTCGCCCAGCTTCAGGCCGCGGTCCAGGCCAACGACAAAGACAGGATCGCCGGCATGATCTCCTATCCGGTTAACTTTATTCACAATGGCAAGCGAGCGCGCATCCGCGATAAACAGACATTCCTTGCCCTCTACGACAGCATCTTCGACGAGCACGTCCGCCAGACGATCCTGAAACAGTCGGCTCGCTGCCTCTTCGGCAATGCAAATGGAGAGATGATCGGCGCTGGCGAAGTGTGGTTCAGCGAAATGGGCGACGGCTCGGTGAAAATCATCACCGTGAACCCTTCCGCGGGATCATAGCCACAGAACACGCTGCCATTCTGAGCGCGCAGTCCGCGCCATCCCATAGAACTAAGTTGTCATCCTGAGCGCAGCGAAGGATCTGCTTTTCTTGTGCGTCCTGGCACTTCCGCTATGACCTCACAGCCTCAAGCTGCTTCAGAAAGTCGCTCAGCTCATCCGGCAGCGGAGCCGCCAGCTCCAGCATCTTTCCCGTGCGCGGATGCGCAAACGCCAGCTCCGCCGCATGCAGAAAATTGCGCTCCAATGCCATCCGCTCCGCATCGGCAGTAGCGCGCTTGCCCTTCGCCGGAACCACAATCTCCGTCGGCGCGCCGTAGAGCGTATCGCCCACAACCGCATGCCCGATCGACGCCATGTGCACGCGGATCTGGTGAGTCCGGCCCGTTTCGATGCGCACGCGCACCAGCGTGAACTTTCCAAATTTCGAGTCGATGCGCCGCTCTACTTCATAGTGCGAGATCGCCATACGTCCACCAGTTACGCGGCGCGTGGTCATGCGCGTGCGCCGAATCGCATCGCGGCTGATAGCCGCATTGATCGTCCCCGCGTCCAGCTTCAGCGCGCCATGCAACAGCGCCAGGTAAGTCTTGCGCATCTGCCGGCGGGAAAACATCTCGGCCAGCTTCAGGTGCGCGGCATCGTTGCGCGCAATAATGATCAACCCGCTCGTCTGCTTGTCCAAACGGTGGACGATGCCGGGCCGCAGTTCTCCACCCGTTGAAGAAAGCTGGCGATAGTGGTGCAGCAGCGCATTCACCAGCGTCCCGCGGTTGCGAGCGTCATCCGTCGCGCCTGAGCCGGCGTGCACCATCATCCCCGCCGGCTTGTTCACCACGGAAAGATCGTCGTCCTCATAAATAATTTCGAGCGGGATCGCCTCCGCTATCGCGCGTAGAGGCGGAGGCTCAGGCTCGCCCAGCACCTCCACCGTCTCACCGCCGCGCAGCTTCAGCGCAGCCTTGGCCGTCTTGCCGTCAATCAGCACCTTGCCTGTGGAAAGCAGCAACTGCACGCGCGACCGGCTCACGCCGCCCATCTGTGTCACCAGCCACGCATCCAGGCGCTGGCCGGCGGCTTCGGGCAAAACGGCGTGATGGACGATCTCAGGCATGGTTCGGTCAGTGTGCTCCAGCCTGATTCTACAAGCTGTTTCAGCTACTTGCTCCAGCCCGGACCCTCCAGACCCGCAGGCCATGCAGGGAAGTTCGCCTCGATTGGTGGCAGCGGTGGAGCGTTCTTCGGCAGCCATCCACCGTGCATCAGCCAGTTACGCAGCAACAGCGGCCACGTGGCCAGCTCTGGAATCTCCCCACACAATCCGCAGCCGTGGTTCGCATAGTCGTAGATGTGAAGCTCGACTGGCACATGTGCGCGCTCAAGCGCCCGATAGAAATTGAGACTGTTTTCTATCGGCACCGTGGGATCGTTCGTCGTTGCAAACAGGAACGTGGGCGGCGTCTGCGCATTCACGCCGAGCTGGTTTGAGAGCTTCTGCTCCAGTGCAGGATCGGGCGGTTCGCCCAGCAGGTTTTTCCTCGAGCCCGTATGTGCGTCCGCTCCCTGCATGCTGATCACTGGGTAGGAAAGCACCATAAAGTCCGGCCGCACGGAAACCTGGTCAATCGCATCCGTTTTAGCCGGCAGCGGTGCGGCATCGTCGCCATGCACGCCCAACGTCGAGGCCAGATGTCCGCCCGCCGACGAGCCCCATACGCCAATGCGGTTCGGATCGATGCCATACTCAGCCGCATGCGCCCGCACATAGCGCAGGGCGCGCATGCCGTCCTGTATCTCCACCGGATAGCGGTATGGCGCAACGCGGTAATCGACGACAAACGCCGTCATGCCCTGCGCCTTCAGCCAGAGCGCGAATTGGAAGCCCTCGTAGCCCATCGCATCATGCGTATACCCACCTCCCGGAAACACGATCACGGCCGCGGTCGTCGATCGCGACTGCGGCACAAACGCATAGAGACGCGGCTTGTCTTCCTCCGCGCTGCCCAACGCGCCGGGTACACCGTCGGGCCAGAGAAAGATTGGCGGCGACAGTCCTTTAACGATCTCGGCTGACGACGGCGACGGCAATTGCGCATGGATTCCATATGGATTTGCCAGAAAAAACAAAAAGAGCAGAACGAAGCACCAGGAAAAAGAGACTTTCATCGGCAGCAGTATACGTGCATCCGCGAGCCGCTGCCTTGGCAGACAATCAACGTTCTTTAACCGGCGGACAGGTGCGCCGCTCAACCGGAATGTTTCCATCCTCGCGTGACTTTCCTGCGCCCTGAGCCGTTTAATAAGCAGGTACACTGCTTCGCGCCTGTTACGGAGGGCGAATGCGCTCAGCTCCGTTGCGAATCTTCCGGATCGTCTGCTTTCTTGGCCTTTCGTCTCTGGCCTGCGCCGCTCAGCAGGCGACGAACAGCGAGCCCATCCCCACCATCCAGGCCACGACGCGCGAGGTCATTCTCGACGTCGTCGTCACCACAAAGAACAACCATCCAGTCAGCGGGTTGACGAAAGACGACTTCGTCATCGAAGAGGACGAAGCTCCGCAGACGATTGCGTCCTTCGATAGCGTTTCCGTGGCGTCCCATGCCATCTCGCAACAGGGACCGGAAACCATCCTGCTCATCGACCAGATGAACACCAAATTTCCCGACTTCGCCTACACGCGCTACTCCATGAAGAAGCTGCTCGCACGCAACGGTGGACATCTCGACCAGCCCACGACCCTCATGGCGCTCACTGACAATGGGCTCAAAGTCCTGGCCGGACCAACGCTGGACGGAAAGCTTCTCGAATCGGCCATGGAACACCTGCCCGCGGCGTTGCCCTAGCGGCTGGAGCTTCGGAATTTTTACAATACGATCGACCGCATCAACCTTTCGCTCGGCGCGCTTGCCGACCTGGCAATCGCGAATGCCGGCTCCGGCACGAGAAAAAACATCATCTGGATCAGTCCCGGCTTCCCCATCCTTTCCACCGCGTTGATTGATCCGCACACCCAGGAAGAGATGTTCAACGCAATCCGCTCTTTATCGGACATGCTGTTGAAGGCACGCATCGCCATTTATACAGTCGATCCGCGCGGTGTCTTTGCCTCGGGCATATTCTCCAACAACGGGCAGTTCAGCGCCTACCTGGCTTCTCTGCAGGCGACAAATCAAGTCGCTTTCGGCGATCTCGCGCTGCAGACGCTGGCTGTGCAAACCGGCGGACGAGCGCTCTACGGGCGCAATGATGTCGACCAGCAAATTGCCGACAGTATCGGCGACGGCGACACCTATTACACGCTCTCTTATGCGCCGGCGAACCATAACTTTGACGGCAAATTCCGCAAGATCAAGATCCTGCTGCCGAATCATCCTGATCTGCGCGCGCGCACTCGCGACGGCTATTATGCGCTCCCGCAGGCGCCTCCACCCACCGACAAGCTCGTTCGCGAACAAATCGGAGAAGCGCTGCTGAGCCCTCTTTCTTTCAAGGCGCTCCCAATTGTCGACACGTCGACCACAGTGGCGCGCGACCCGCCGCGCGCCGAAGTAAAATTCGACGTCGATGCCGCCGCATTTTCCTGGAGCCCGCAGCCGGATGGACGACAACAGGCCAATGTGGAGGTTGCGGTGGCCGACTTCTCCCGGAAAAACAAGTCGCAGCATGTGATCAGCCGCTTCTACACGGCCACCATCGATCACGCACAATGGAAGTCTCGCGATCAGCACGATCAAAGACTGGCCTTCCACATCGATGCTCCCGTCACCCTCCCAACCGGCCGTCTGCGGATCGTGATTCGCGACCAAACCACCGGCTACATGGGTACAGCCGATATCGCCGAACTTCCCGCGGTGCAGGTAAGAGAGCCCTCCGCCTACCTGCAGCACAGGAACCCGTAGAAGCCTCAATGGCAGGCTGAACTCCGGCTGCGGGAATCTTTTCCTCGCCGGCATGGGTACTTCCCCAACCTGTTCAGCCGTGCCAGGCCCCTACTCGGCCGCTTTAGGGATGGTGAGCCTTTCAGCGGGCCATGTAGAATGACGGCAGCCACAATGAAGACGGTTTCTGCTAAGTTCCTTTTGCCATGCGCGCTTGCCGCTGTTTTTCCCTTCACCCCTGTGCTGGCACAGACGACAACTGCTGCTCCACAGCAGACGCCCCCGCCTGCGCAGACGCAGCCCGCGCAACCGGCCCAGCCGAATGGCCCGACAGCCAATAGCCCCACGACCAATGGTCAGACGCCAGATGACAAGCAATACACCATCACCGCGGCGGCCAACGAAGTCGACCTCGTCTTCACCGTCACCGACAAGCATGGCCGCTTCATCAAGGACCTGAAGCAGAGCGACTTCGCCCTGCTCGACGACCAGAAGGCCCCGGCACAGATCTTCAGCTTCACGCAGCAGACCAACCTGCCCCTGCGCGTCGGCATCGTTATCGACACCAGCACCTCTATCCGCCAGCGCTTCGAGTTCGAGCAGCAGGCGGCATCGGAATTCCTCTTCAAGATCGTCCGTCCGCAGAGCGACAAGGCCTTCGTCATGGGCTTTGACGTCACGCCTGACTATAAGCAGGACTGGACGAACAACCTCGACCTGTTGAATGGCGGCATCAACTCCCTGCGCTCCGGCGGAGGCACCGCTCTCTTCGACGCGGTTTATTCGGCATGCCGCGACAAGCTGCTCGACTTCTCGCGCGAGCGGGAGCCGGTGCGCCGCGCCATGGTCCTCGTCTCCGACGGCGACGACAACCAGAGCCACGCCTATCTCGACGACGCCATCAAGGAATGCCAGCGCGCGCAGACCATCGTCTACGCCATCAGCACCAACGTCAGCCCCAGCCGCGACCGCGGCGACGACACGCTGCAGAGGATCGCCGAAGCCACCGGCGGCCGCGCCTTCTTTCCCAAACGCCTCGAAGACATCTCGCTCAACTTTGCCGACATCGAAGACGAGCTGCGCAGCCAGTACGCCTTGGTCTACAAACCGGCGGATTTCACCCCGAACGGAGCCTTCCGCACGATTTATCTCTTCTGCCTCGACCGCCGCTACACCGTGCGCGCCAGCAAGGGCTACTTCGCAACGAAGTAACCACTTGGAGAGTGGCTAAAGTAATTTCTCCTGTTGCAATAAAAAAAGTTGTCATCCTGTGCGAAGCCTCTCGCAGCTTTATCGCGAGAGGCGCAGTCGAAGGATCTGCTTTTTTTGTCGATTCGCACTTCCATCGGCCGTCCCAAATATGCGACGACCTTCAGAGATAGGACACTAGCCGCCCAGCAGCTCCACCAGCTTCACCTCATCGATCACCGGCACCTTCAACTCCTGCGCCTTCTCGAGCTTTGAGCCGGCGTCCTCGCCAGCAACGACATAGCTCGTCTTCTTACTCACCGAACCAGACACGCGCCCACCCGCAGCCTCAATCTTCGCCTTCGCATCCTCGCGCGACAGGTTGGGTAGCGTGCCGGTCAGCACGAACGTCATCCCTTCCAGCTCGGACGATTTCTTCCGCTTCTCCGCCGTAAACGTAAGTCCGGCAGTGCGCAGATGCTCAATCAGCGCGCGGTTTTTCTCTTCATCAAAAAATTCGCGGATCGCCTGCGAAACGCGCGGCCCTACCTCGTTCACGCGCTCCAGCTCTTCCTGCAATGCCGCCATCAGCGCATCCATCGAGCCGAATTCTTCAGCCAACAGCTGCGCCGTGCGCTCGCCCACAAAGCGAATGCCCAGCCCAAACAGCACGCGGTTCAACGGTGCCTTCTTCGATTGCTCAATCTCCTTGAGCAGCGTCCGCGCCGTCTTTTCGCCGATGCGCTCGAGCGACAGCAGCGCCGCCTCATCGAGCTTGTACAGGTCCGCAATGCTCCCCACGAGCTTGCGATCGAGCAGCTGGCTCACCACCGCCTCACCCAGCCCCTCGATATTCATCACGCCGCGCGAAGCATAGTGCAGCAGACTTTCGCGCAGCCGTGCCGGACAGTCCACATTCACGCAGCGATAATCCGCCTCACCCTCCGTGCGCACAATCTCGCTGCCGCACTCCGGGCAGTGCGTTGGAAATTGAAATTTCGTGTGCCCGCGCGGGTGCTCCTTGTCTTCGACCACCTCCACGACCTTGGGAATCACGTCGCCGCCGCGCTCGACCTTTACCCAGTCGCCGATCTTCAGCCCCAGCTGTTCGATAAAGTCCGCGTTATGCAGCGTCGCCCGGCTCACCGTCGTTCCGCCAATAAAAACGGGCGTCAGCACAGCCACGGGAGTCAGCTTGCCCGTCCGTCCCACCTGCACCCTGATGTCCTCTACCTGCGTCGTACCCGCGCGCGCCGTAAATTTATACGCTACCGCCCAGCGCGGCGCACGGCCCGTATAGCCGAGCCTCGCCTGCAGCTCCGTCGAGCTCACCTTGATGACGACGCCATCGATCTCGTACCCAAGCTCTGCGCGCCTCTGTTCCGCGCGATTGATGAAGTCCATCAGCTTGTCGAAGCTGTGGATCGCTTCGCGATGAGGATTGACGCGGAGGCCGGCCGCAGTCAGCGCATCCAGCGCATCGCTCTGCTCGGTAAAAAGGTTCTCACCCGTTGCCGTCAGCGCAAAGTACGCATAGAAGTCGAGCCTGCGTTGCGCGACGATATTCGGCTCAAGCGTGCGGATCGTGCCCGCCGCGTAATTGCGCGGGTTGGCCGCAGGAGCAAGCCCCTGCGCCTCGCGCTCTTCATTCGCCTTTAAAAACGCCTTGAGCGGCATCACGATCTCGCCCCCGCACCTCGAACGTCGCCGGCAGCTTCGCCTTGCGCAGCTTCTCGGCAGAAACGGACAGAGGCACCGACCGAATCGTGCGCACATTCCCGGTTACGTCTTCGCCAATCGTGCCGTTGCCGCGCGTCAGCCCGCGCGCCAGGTGCGCGGCGCCGTCTGTCGATTCTTGATAATGCAGCGCCATCGACAAACCATCCAGCTTGTACTCGCAGACGTAGCTGATCTCAGCACCTTCGCCCGCCAGAGCGCGTACGCGGCGGTCCCAGTCGCCGAGTTCCTCCTCGCTCATCACGTTGTCGAGCGAGAGCATCGGCCGCGAATGCGCGACCTTGGAAAAGCCTTCCTTCGGCTTGCCGCCCACGCGCTGCGTCGGCGAATCGGCCGTAATCAGCTCGGGATGCTGCTTTTCGAGCTCCAGCAATTGTCGCGTCAGCGCGTCATACTCGGCGTCTGAAATCGCGGGCGCGTCCAAAACGTAATAAAGGTGCTCATGATGCCGTATCTCATCGCGCAGCGCTTCGATGCGCTCCGCCGGGTTGCTCTTGGCCATAGAGGAGATTATAGAAAGCAGCGAGTCAGTGGTCAGCAAGTCAGCGATAAAGCGGTCAGCGGAGACCGCCAGCCGACCTCGCTGTGTTACGTTGTCCTCGAAGCCTATGGATCCGCTCACCCACTTCCTCACCGGAGCCTGCCTCGGCCGCTCCGGCTTTAACCGCAAGGCTGCCTACGCCACCCTCGCCATGACCCTGGCCGCCGAAGCGCCTGACCTCGATGTTGTATGGGCATTTCGCGGACCCGTCTCCGGTTTTGAGCACCATCGCGGCATCACCCATACGCTCATCGCGGCTCCCGTCATCGCGCTGGTCACGACCGTCGTCGTCTGGCTCATCCACAAGCTTCGAACCGGCCGCTTTCGAAGCAAGCCGCCCAAGGCCCCGCTGCGATGGGGTCTGGTGTGGTGCTTCGCCCTCATCGCCGACCTCAGCCATCTGCTGCTCGACTTCACCAACAATTACGGTATCCGGCCGTTTCTCCCCTTCAATCCCCGCTGGTACTCGTGGGACATCGTCTTTATCATCGAGCCGCTCATCTTGATTGCGCTCCTGCTCGCCCTCGTCATGCCCTGGCTCTTCGGCCTCGCCGACCGCGAGATCGGGGCCAAAAAGACCAGCTTTCGCGGACGCGGCTGGGCCATCGCCGCCCTTGTTTTCATCGCGCTTCTCTATGCTATGCGTAATGCCGAGCACGCCCATGCCATCAACCTTGTGCGCAACTCGAGCGTAACCAGCGAGCCCATCCTGCGCGTCTCCGCCGAGCCTGAGCCGATCGATCCCTTCCGCTGGTACGCCCTCATCGAAACGCCCAACTACTACCAGAGCGCGACGGTGCACACCCGTTCCGACCAGATCGACACCGACTCCGCCGAGAACGTCTTCTACAAGCCGCCCGTCACCATGTCCACGCTCGCCGCTAAGCGCTCCTGGCTGGGCAAGGTCTACCTCGACTGGTCCACGTGGCCCATCGTCGAAGACAAGGGCTCCATCACGCCGCCTGGCTATAAGGTCGACCCGCCCGATCCCGGCTGGCACACGGTCGAATTCCGCGACTTGCGCTTCGGCTATCCCATCCTCTCGCTCAAGCCCAGCGATGCCGCGCTCTCCGGCTGGGTCTACGTCGGCCCCCGCAGCAGATCGAAGGCCTCTTCATGAGCGGCACCGAACAAAAAAAACTAGGGACTGCGCGTCCAGCGGCATGCGCCTTCGGCGCCTTTCGTGCCACCTCGTGGTCTGAAGTTCGCTTCGCTGGCACGAAAAGGGGTGCCCCATCCTGTCGCGTACTTTGCGACAGGGTGGGAAAGCACAAACCCTAACCCGAAATTGTCATTCTGAAGGGCCAAACCGCGGTTTTATCCCATCAAGTTTGCGCGAATCTCTTAGAAATCCCCTCTCCAGACGTGGAATAATAGGGATTCGCAGTTTGCCGAGGTGAAGATGTCCGCATATCTCTTGATTGTTCTCGCCGTTCTGACCCGCGTCATGCCCCATCCCGCCTGGTTTAACTTCACGGCGGTCGGCGGCTCACTCCTCTTCTTTGGCGCGCGTCGTCCGCTGCGCCAGGCCGTTCTGCCTGTGCTCGCGCTCATGGCCACGGATTACTACCTCACCGCTTTCGCCTACAACTACCCGTTCCACGCGCAGGATTACCTCATCACCTGGGTCTGGTACGCCGCCGTTGTCATTTTGGGCCGCGTGTTGCTGACAAACCGCGTCTCCGTGGGACGCGTTGCCGCTGGCGCTGTGCTCTCTTCGACTTCGTTTTTCCTCGCGACCAACTTCGCCGCCTGGACTGCGCTGGGTATGTACCCGCATAACGCAGCCGGCCTGATGATGTCCTATGCCGCCGGACTGCCGTTCTATCGCAACGACCTGCTCTCAACCGGACTGGTTGCAGGCCTGGCCTTCGGACTGCCCGCCCTCGTGCGCCAGTACCGCAGCAGCCACGCCGCCGTAGAAATGCACCGCGCCGCCTAACTGCAACAAATCAGCTGCACAAAAAAGCGCCTTCTCAAGAGAAGGCGCTTTTTTCTATGCGGTCGTCATTCTGAGCGAAGCGAAGAATCCATGCAAAGCCCAGGTCGCAACAACTACTAGTAGCTTTCTGCCACAAATCTCAAAGTCTTTTTCTGGAATCCCAGCGATCACTAGCTAGCCGGTTCAACCGTCTTCCGGTTCCGCAGGTTCTTGCGAATCGTCACCAGCGCCACAATGCTCAGCACAATCCCGATCCCGATCAACATGGCGGCCAGGTGCTTGCTCGCCAGGTCATGCACGACAGTCACGATCTGCGGCCCGTAATAGAGCACCAGCAATCCCTCGGCAGTAAACCGCACTAGCCGTCCCAGAAAAACCGCGCCGAGAAAATCGCGTATCCGCATCTTGAAGACGCCCGCCCCGAAGACAAATAGCTTCCACGGCGTCGGCGGCGGCATCATCGAGGGGATAAAGAGAGCCAGAAACTCCTGCCGTTCAAAGCGGTCGCGCAGCTGTTCATAGCGCGCGCGATCAATCCGCTTCAGCAGAAAAAGCTCGCCTCCTGCGCGGCCCAGGTAGAAGGGAAGCAGTCCGCCAATCGACGAGCCGACCGCGGCCATCAGGCAATAGATGAAAAAATGGCTTCGATTTGTCCAGATGTAGCCCGAAATAATCAGGTCCATCGGCACTGGAATGGTGCTCGAATCGAGCATGGCGATGGTGGCCACGCCCCAGATGCCGAGCGGCTTGAGGATAGCGACCAGGTAGGCGCTTAATTTCAGAAAAAGGGCTGAGAGGTGTTTCAAGGTCGTCGTTTGCTTTCTGGCCTGTAAGAGTGTCTCATCTGGCCGGCTCTTCTTCCGCTTCCCGATGCGGCGCTTCCGTTCCCTTGAGCAGCGTCA
>Ga0206840_1126_pt1 | contig 13112 bp, 10 predicted proteins | sample Alteio_BWOrgCont_24_FD_152633 | JGI IMG/M metagenome (GOLD analysis project Ga0206840, IMG submission 152633) | Enriched cells from forest soil in Barre Woods Harvard Forest LTER site, Petersham, Massachusetts, United States -... | ecosystem: Environmental > Terrestrial > Soil > Temperate forest >... | reverse complement strand
CGTGGCGGGCAATTCGCGTCGCAAGCGCTGGCGCCCAGATTGCTGGAACCTGGCCTGCTGGATGCCACTCGTCAAAATGTTGAAGTAATTGAGGGCGCAAAACTTATCCGTGGAATCGCTTTTTCGCCCACCCTCCCCGCCGCCGTCAAGGCGCACTCAGGCCAGGCCCTTGCCGATATGCAGACGATTGAGTCGGAGGAGACCGATTTCATCGCATGGTTAGATCGCGTTCTCGGTCCGTTGACAGATTACTTTGTTATTAACGAAATGGCTGGAAAATTGGTTTCGAATGCCTATAAAGCGCTGGTGACCAGAGCGGTTTTACAACGCGAAAGGGACTATCAGCCGAGAATAGATGTCAATTATTCTTTCGAGACGTCCGGCAGATTTCAGTTACAGGTCAGCGATAACGGGATTGGAATTACTCCTGAGGTGCTCGGCAAGATGATGGAGAAACGATACAGCAGCATGGACGACGGTGAACCCCATGCCGAGGTGTATCCGTTTCTTAGCTTCGGCGGGCAGGCGCTGGGAATGCGTGAAATCTATCATGCGTTCAAAAACGGTCCGGATATTATTACCAGAGGAACGCTAACTATTATTACGCAAGACGCGCTGGGCCGGGTGAGCCAAAAAACCATGAAAATTGACCCAGAGAAAATCGATTTTACACCGGTCGTCGCCTTGGAGGGTTCCGACCAGACACAAGGAACTCTCATCCAAGTGGATATGGAATTCTCTGATGCTGCAAGACGATACTTGCGTCCGATTCAAGTTCAATATACTTGGCCGGAAGAAACAGCGCATTTAGCGGATATAACGAATCGTGTGGAACCGCCCGCCGCTCCGGCCAGTGGGTCATTAAATGAATTCCGACAAGCCAAAGTCCGAAGGAGGGGTGACCCTCCGAGCGAGAAGCGCACCCGCGGTGCCCGGAAAGCCGCGACGTCATCGAACGAACGGGATACTGAACTTCAAGTCCTGCGGAAAGCCTTTGCGATTGTTCGATCGAGGGCGGGGACACTCCGGCAGATCCGCCGTATGGACCGTTTTGAATTCGCCCGCCGGCTGGGAGCCAGGGAAGTCATCGGCCCCTACAGGGTTTTCGACACATGCCCTTTGATGACGGTGAGCCCCGTCCTGTGGAAGGCCATTGAGCGTGTCCGGGCCGGACGGATGCGGAAGGAGCACATCCTTGATTTTGACGAATTAAACAGATTTGTGGATGGCGTGGGAGTCTACTACAGCCCCGAGATGATTCAGGATGCAGACTCGATGCACAGCTTTTACGGTCCCGGCATCGGTCTCCGGGAGGGCAAGGCGGGGTTCTTTCATGAGTTGGTGGAACTGCTCGCAATGGAGGCAGGACTGTACCTTGCTGTATACCATCAATTGGTCGGCGACCATCATCCCATTGTCCGGGAGGCGGAATTCCGGTTCGCTCATCTGCTCGGCGGGGATGAAATCGGGGGAACCGTCGGGACCACCGCGACGACTTTCGAGAACCTGAATGAAGAAGAAAGCCTCGCAAGGAACTCCAAAGACCGCCGCGCAATAGAATTGTGCAAAGCGGTGCTGTTAGAGGCTTACGAAGATTCTCTGAAACCCGGCTACGGGGAAGAATCCATGAAACTATGGAAAGAAGCCTCGCGCCGCCGGAGACCTGATCAATTGCTGGAAGCCGCCTAACCGATGAAACCGAACCTCCTCACCCGCATCTTGGCCGCCTTCCTGGTGCCCTGCGTTCTTGTCGATCCGGCCTTGGCGGCGGAACCGATTACGGGCGCCATGCGCAATGGGCAACGGGCAATGGGTCCCGACGCATGGCTCATGGCGTTGCCGTCCTTTCGCATGGCGCCGTCTCTTTTCGAGTCGCAGGCGCTGGAGCTCCACGTTCTCGCGGTTAGGGCTCCCTTAGATCCAGTCGCAGCGTATCTTGCCCGAATGACGTTCGGCGCACGCGCCCGTCTCATGCGTCACGCGGCAGGTATTCGAAGTGTCGACAGAGTTCCCGGAATCAGCGCCCCGACCATTCGCCGCATCGAAAATCACGACTATTTGCCCAGCGATGAAACGCTCCAATGGATGGCCGAGGCTTACGGCGTTACGGCGGATATTCTCTTAGCGGTGGCGCCGCAAGTCGAGTTTGGCCCATGGCTTGCAACGTTGCGTAACAATCAAAAATTGGGACTTGACGCCTTTGCCCGCCTTATCGGCATGCATCCCGTTCGCTTCGGCTTAATGGAACAGGACAAGATCGCGCCAACGCGCGATGAGCTTCGGGCGTACGCCGGAGCCTCGAAGCTTCTTTTTGGAACTGATCCTTTAGTCCGCGGCAAGCTCTCGCGCAAAGCCGGGGATACCTTTCAATCGACCCTCGCAGCGTTGAAAAGCGCGCAGGAAGCATGGCAAACATTGGAGGAATGGCGCCTGCCGTGGAAGAGTCTGCGCCATGACAAAAATATTGAAATCCCATACCGGCCCGAGGACTGGCTGCAAGTTCTTGCCAAGAGTCTATCTATTCTAGAGAAAGGGTTGGAGACATTGGTCAGTCTGAAGGACACGCTTTCCACAGATGAACAGAAGGTTCTGCTGCAGGAAGCCAGATGGCCGGCGGGGACCGATGCGGGGGCGATCGAGCGCTACCGGCGTGAAGGGATGCGATTTTTCGGCAAAGCGCTTTCCATGACGAGCGATGCGTACGGCATTCCCGTGAAACATTTTGCTCGGGAAGCGGGAGAAAATGAGCATTGGGCCATGCCCTTTGCCAAAGGACGAGGCCGATATTTTGACGCGCGATGGGCGCGAAATATCGCTTTAGCGGCCAGACGGTTGGTCGACCACCCGCAATCGGCCCCATTATCACCCGTGCTGCTTTCCATCGCGCGCGACCAATGGCATGAGCTCCAGGGGAATAACGATGTGCGCATAGGCGATTTGATTAAGATCAAGCGCCTAAGCTCGCCTACCGGCGATGAGACCGTTGTGAGTCAAGACGAATTAGCCAAAAGGAGCGGAGTTGGAAAAAGCACCATTCGATTCCTCGAAGAGGGGACTTTTGCTTCACGAAGCCGGCGCCTTTTGGATAAAGTGTGCTCCGCTCTCAACGAACCCTTCGAGAAATTATTTGCCCCCCTGGCGAAGGACCTTTTACGGGAGTCCGAATTGGAGAAGACGCTTTTGGAGATGGCTCAATCGGCAGTTAAACGGCTGGACCAAAGACGCAAAGTAGAAAATTGGAATTCATCAAGTGTGAATCGACGTATTGGCAGGAGCTTCCGTTATTTGCACCATTTGGTATGGAATGGCGGCGGGACGCGCTTCGATATCAATCTTCTCCAACGATTATCGAATGCCGGTATGAACGCAAAGGGCATTTGGCCGCCTAACGATTTGGCTCTCGTCTATTTCCGAGCCCGCCGCGCGGCATGACCATGATAAGAGAATTTGCCCGTAAGAGAATTTGCCCGGAGCAAACGGGGCGTCAGGTTCCGTATTTTGGCGCCGCGGCGCTGTGCGGGGTCGTCGCGAATGCGATAAAATGGCGGAAGGGAATTTGCATGAAAAGGATCTTGGTTAAAATCAACGTTCTCGTGGTCACACTGGGCATGCTCGGCGGCTTGGCGCAGGGAGCGGATGTCAGCGTCAAAAGGGCCGCAGACGGCTGGCAGCTCATGGTCGACGGGCAACCGTTCATTATCAAGGGCGTCGGATGCAACCGGGCGACGGGTGATCAGGGGGAGGATTACCTGAAGATGGCTAAAGAGATGGGAGCGAACGCGGTTCGTACGTGGGGGGAAACCACCGTCGCCTACTTAGACCGCGCCCGTGATCTGGACTTAAAGGTCGCCGTCGGGTTTTGGTTAAACCCCGTGCGGCCCCAGTCGCCGGAGACCTATCAGAGTCCGAAGCGGCTCCGCCACCTCAAAAATCAAATTATGAAGGCCATCCGGTCCATGAAAAAGCATCCCGCCGTTTTGATCTGGATTGTCGGCGTTGAAGTCTTCTCGCATACGGATGACCCGGCGGAAAAACGCGCCTTTGGGAGCTTTTTAAAGAACTTGATTGATTCGATCCATCATGAAGACCCTCATCATCCGGTCGTGTATGCCACGTCGAATGAACAGGACTTGCCGGATCTGACGGCTTATGTGCCCAACGTTGACATCATTGGAATTGATACCTATGGGACCTTGGCGCAGGCTTTGGGATGGACGGACCGCCACCACACGGACAAGCCCACGCTCGTCGCCGAATTCGGCCCGTTTGGCGCGTGGGATGTTCAGAAAGATATCAATGGGATGCCTTTTGATCCCTCGGATGCTTTGAAAGCGGCCGTTTACGAATCCACCTGGCGTCAGGTCGAAGCCTCCAAGAACCGGTGCTTCGGAGGGTTTGCCTTCGTCCTTGGCGAGCCGCGCAATCAGGATAGCGTCACGTGGTTTAATATCAACGCCGGCGCGCTCCGCCGAAAAGCCTATTGGACGCTTTACCGCTTTTACACCGGGCTGACGCCCCCTCATCCCGTGCCGACCCTAGCGGAGTTTATTGTCCAATCGAGCGGCGGCGTACGCGCCGGGGAACGCTTTCAGGTCAAAGCGGCGGCGACCGCGCTGGACGGAGGCGCGCTTCAATATCACTTTGCCATTGCCACGATTTTTAACGATCCGCTGATCGTGGATAAGCCCCACTATCTGGCGGCGGACGAACAGGACGCGGCTTTGGGTTCAGCCAGCCTCAAGGCGCCGGATCAGCCTGGCATTTATCGGGTGTACGTCAACGTCACCGATGCTTATGGAAATGTCGCGGTGGCCGACCGATCGCTGAAGGTGGTCAAGGGCGAGTGATGAGTCCGCCTTCGCCAACGCTGCAGCGGGCAGGCCCGCCGAAGCTTTGTTCAGTAAGCGTAGGCGGGTTCATTGACTGTAAGTGGGCGAATAGATAAACTGAATGGATCAATCGATGACATGGAGGTACTTCCTTGAAACAATCTCTGGCCTTTATCACCACTCTCACATTACTTGGACTTGTCGGATGCAGTCATAATAATACCTACGTAAAAAAGGGCGAAATAGATAAGACCATTGACCAACAGTCCGAAAGTTCACGCTATATTCAAGCTCTCGGTATCGGCGCCGCCGATTCCACATTGACCAACAGCACCCAGCGCCGCGCGACGTCGCGGGATGCGGCCATCGTCCAGGCTCAATATGAAATGCTGTCTTATATCAAAGGCGTGCAGTTGGAGGGCGGCGTTACGGTTGAAAAGGCCATGGAAACGGATTCGAAGCTGGAGACCTACCTCAAAGAATCCATCAAAGGCGCGGAAATCATCAAAAACGAATGGACGAATGATGACGGCTGCGTTGTGACCCTCCGCTTGGACAAAAAGAAACTGACGGACTACGGTCTTAAGCTCAAATCATGAGTTTGAAGTCTTGGTTTTCGTGTATTCTGATCTCGGCTCTTGTGATCTCGGGATGCGCGACATCGCGGATTAAAAAAGCGGCGAACGAAGAAGGCGAAGTTGTCGTCGCCGAAGGCATCTCCCCTTACAAAGCCGACGACCTTCCCGGCACAAAGGCGGCTTCTTTAGCCGCCGCGCAGCGTTCGGCGGTGGAGTTGGTCGTGGGTGTTTACGTCAATGCCAAAACGCGTGTTGAAAAAGCGGTCGCCATCGAGCAGAGCATCCTGGCCAAAACTTCCGGCTATGTTAAGCGCTACGAGATTCTTAGCGAGGGGCGCGACGGCGAATGGTACAAGACCAAGATTCGGGCGCTCGTTTCCACCCGGCAGCTTCACGAGGACTTGGACAATTTAGGTCTCCTGAAAGAGCCCTCCGTGGGCTACCCGCGGGTGGCGGTTCAACTGACGGAATACGTCGGCGAAAACGAGAATCACGACGGGCACGCCGCACATGCGCTAACTCAGGCACTCCTCAATCAGGGCTTTAAGGTCGTGAATTTGCCGCCCTTGGCCGGTTCCGATCAAGACCCGGTCGAGACCGCCAAAGGCATCAATCATAAGAGCATGGAGCTTTATCTTTCGGGCATCGCCAGGGCTCAAAACTTAGGTTACGACCAAACCTTCGGCGGGATGTCCTCTTACCGGGCTTCCGTGACGTTCCGCGTGATCGAAACCGGCTCCGGCGAAGTGGTCGCCACGGTGTCTCAAGTCGCCAGCGGTTTGGAGGCCACTCCGGATCTTGCGGCGTCTAAAGCGCTGGAAAAGGCCGGTGAAGCGGCTTCCCATGATCTGGCGACCCTCCCACAGGAATTGGCCAAAAGGTCGCATGTCGACCTGACTCTTTCGGGACTAAAGTCCTTTGAGGTCTTGTCGGCCTTTGAAAAATCGCTGACGTCGGAGCCCGGCGTCAAAGATGTTTTCTTACGCTCTTACTCGCAGGAGTCCGGTGTGGCCAACCTGGATGTCCTGATCGATCAGGTCAGTCCGCAGGAATTTGCCGACCGGTGCGTGAAGATCGGCGGAGCCGATTGGTCGGTCGCTCAAGTTTCGGGTCACTCGGTGCAGTTGTCGACATCCCAAGCAGGGAAATAGTAATCCTTTGTGCGTAGCGTATGGCTGGGAGTTTGCCTGTGTCTGTTGTTTGGCTGCGCCGCTACGAAGGTTTATGTGGCCGGCGATTACGCTTTTACCGGAAAGGTCGCGGTTCTCCCGATAGCCAATGAAAGCAATGACCTGGATGGGCCGATCTTTGTAAGAACTCTGATTTATAATGCATTGGCGGAGAGAGGCTTTCAGGTTCTCCCCTTGGCTGCCATCGACGCTCAATTGAAAACGCAAGGCTTTACGGACGGCGGGCAGCTTGGCGCGACGACGCCGCAGAAGATTGGGGCGTGGACCGGAGCCGATACCTTGTTTTACACGACCTTGGAAAATTTCGATTACATCAATGTGGGCGTTTACGCCCAACGCCGCGTTAAAATTTTGTCGAAACTAGTGGATGCCAAAACCGGGGAACGCCTTTGGGAATCGGAGCGTGAAGGGTCCACCCGGGTCTTTGCCGTCAATAAGAAGGATGCCGAGACGCTCTTCGCCGCGCAGCTGGCCATAAAAGCTATCGAGAAAGCGGCCCACCGGCCGCTTCAGCCAGAGTCGCAGACGGCGGTCGGGCTTCTGATCAGGGATTTACCCATACGATAAGAGGAGAACGATTATGAAACGAAGCGTGAGCCTGTTGATGGTCCTATGTTTAAGCGCCTGCGCGCCGAGTACGAGCGTCAAACAAAAGCAGACGATGACGGTGGACAAAACCAAGGGACTGGTGGGTTTAAAGCGCCGCATCGGCGTGGTGGATTTTGAAAATAAAACCACTTATGGCGCGAACCGTTTGGGGACCTCGGCTTCCGATATTTTGATTACGGAACTGGCTAAATCGGGACGGTTCATCGTGGTGGAGCGCGATAAAATGGATAAGCTGATGTCCGAACAGAAGCTAGGCATGAGCGGCGCGATCGATCCGAATACGGCGGCCCAGGTGGGGAAAATCCTCGGCTTAAACGCCATTGTGACAGGGTCCATTTCCCAATTCGGAGAAGACACCGAAGGGTCGGAATACCTGATCACCCAATCGAAAAGCCAGGTGGTTAAATGCACCGTGGATATCCGGGTAGTGGACGCCGAAACCGGGCAGGTTTTGTACGCGGACTCGGGGTCGGGCCTGGCCCGGAAGCATACGGGCGGCGTCTTGGGTCTTGGGACGCGCGCGGGATATGACGAAACGCTGGAAGGCGATGCCCTGCGCGCCGCGATCGTTAAATTCACGGACAACATCGTGGAACAAGTGGAAAAAAAGCCCTGGAGCTGCCGCGTGGCCGACGTGGATGGGCAAAACATTTACCTGAATGCCGGCAGCGAATCCGGCATGCCGATCGGTCAGAAGCTGATGGTTTTAAGGGCGGGTAAAGTGATCAAAGACCCGACCACCGGTCTGGTGATCGGAAATGCGGAAGATAAGATCGGCGAAATGAAAGTCGTCCGCTATTTCGGCGAAGACGGCTCGGTGGCCGAACTTAAGACCGGCTCGATGCCGGCAGCCGGCGATGTCGCCCGCCTCAATGAATAAAAACGACGGATTTGCGTCAAATAGATAGGGGCCTGCCGGCAGGCAGGGTCAAAACATTCTAAAAGGAGCTCAAAATGGCCAAACAAGATGAACGGATGAAAGCATTGGATCTCGCCCTCACTCAAATCGAAAAGGATTTTGGGAAAGAGGCGATCATGAGAATGGGCGAAAAAGCCACCAAAGTCCAGGTTGAAGCCATCCCCACCGGGGCGCTTCCATTGGATATCGCGATTGGAGTGGGGGGAATTCCTCGCGGCCGCGTGGTGGAAATTTACGGCCCGGAATCCTCCGGTAAAACCACGCTCACGCTTCACATGGTCGCCAACGCGCAGAAGCAGGGCGGCGTAGCCGCGTTCATCGACGCGGAACATGCGATGGATCCCTTTTACGCCAAGAAAATCGGCGTAGATATCGACAATCTTCTTATTTCACAGCCGGATTCCGGAGAGCAGGCCCTGGAAATCACCGAGACGCTCGTTCGCTCCGGCGCCGTCGATATTATTGTGATCGATTCGGTGGCCGCCCTGGTTCCACGGTCGGAGATTGAGGGAGATATGGGAGACCAGCAGATGGGCATGCAGGCCCGGCTGATGTCTCAAGCGCTGCGCAAGCTCACGGGGACGCTCTCCAAATCCAAGACCAGTCTCATCTTTATTAATCAGCTGCGGCAAAAAATCGGCGTGATGTTCGGCAATCCTGAAACGACCCCGGGCGGCCTGGCGCTCAAGTTTTATGCGTCTTTGCGCTTGGATATCCGGCGCATCGAGGCAGTCAAGGCCGGCGACATCGTGGTCGGCAGCCGCGTGCGCGTGAAAGTCGTTAAGAATAAAGTGGCGCCGCCCTTCCGCCAAGCGGAATTCGAGATGTACTACGGGGAAGGCGTATCCCGCGAAGGGTGTTTGCTCGATGTGGGCGTCGAGGCCGGCGTCTTGGAAAAAAGCGGCTCCTGGTATCTTTGGAAAGAAGAACGTCTCGGACAAGGACGGGACAATTCCCGCGCTTACCTCAAAGAACATCCGGAACAGGCCAACAAGCTCGAAGCCGAACTAAGAAAGAAATATTTCGGCCCCGCCGAGGCCGCGGCTCCTGCTGCCCCTGCGCCATCGCCCGCTCCCAAGGTCGAAAGCAAAGAGAGCAAAGAAACGATTGTCTCCAAGCGATAATCCGCTGACTAGGCAATGACTACCGAGCCTCCAAAGGCCAGCCGAGAGCTTTTGGAGGCTTATCTTCAGCACCTCCGTGTCGATCGGGGCGTTTCATCTCGAACGCTGATCAATTACCGGATCGATCTTGTCCGCTATCTCGGTTATCTAGCCGTCTCCTCGAAGGATCCCCTCCAAGTATCACGCGAAGACTTGACGGAATATCTCTGGCATCGAAAATCGCAAAACGTACAGCCATCCTCGATCGCGCGCTATATGGCCAGTTTGCGCTCTTTTTATCTGTTTCTCCTGGCGGAAGAGAAAATTGCCGCGAACCCTTCCACGCTTCTGCGCAGTCCCAAAAAACCGGATCGTTTGCCGCGCTACCTGACGGTCGATGAGGTGTCGAGGCTGATAACGGCGGCCGGTTTTTCAAAAGGCCGGCAGGTGCGTCTGCGGGCGATGCTCGAGCTGATGTACGCGGCCGGCCTTCGCGTGAGCGAGCTCACCGGGGTTCGTTTGGACTCGATCGATCTTAAGGTCGGGTATGTGCGCGTGTTAGGCAAGGGGGGCAAGGAACGCGTGGTCCCCATCGGCGAGCGTGCGCGTCTGGCGGTGCAGGGCTACCTGGACCAGAGACCGGAGACCGCCGCCTCCGTCAAAACGCTTTTTGTTTCCGACCGTAAAAGGCCGATGAGCGCCGTTCAATTTTGGCGGCTGATTCGCGCCGCCGCGCTTAAAGCCGGTATCCGAAAGCCGGTGTCGCCGCATACCTTGCGGCATTCGTTTGCCTCTCATCTCGTCCAAAACGGCGCGGACCTGCGCGCGGTGCAGGAAATGCTCGGGCATTCCTCGATTGCCACCACGCAAATCTATACGCACGTCAGCCAAAACCATCTTCAAGAAGCCCATCGCAAGTACCACCCGCGCGGCTGATGTCTTTCTCATGGAAAGATCGTCAGGCGGCGCTCGCTTCCTTCGCCTCTAATCCCCCGGAACTATTAATCATCGGCGCCGGAGTGGTGGGCGCAAGCGTCGCCGCTCATGCCGCGCGGCTTGGTCTAAATGTTCTCGTCGTCGAAAAGGAAGATATCGCCGCAGGGGCCAGCGGAAATTCCACCGGTCTTGCGCATGCCGGGCTGCGTTATTTGGCTCAAGGGCGCCTCGGCTATGTTTTTCGGGAAGGACGGGAGCGCCATCGCCTTCAGGAATTAGCCCCGCAATGGGTCAGTCCCTTCAATTTCATTTTGCCGTCCTACAAAAGCGATCCCTATAAGTTCTGGATGCTCCGGTTAGGGACCTGGATCTACGATGGGTTGGGCTGGATGGACGCCTTTCTGACCAAAAGTCCGCTGGTCAGGCGGCACAAAACCCTCTCGGCGGAAGCGGTCAAAGCGAAGATCCCGGGCATTCGCGCCGTGGATCTCGATGGGGGGATCGAATATTACGTGGATGCCAAGCTTCAGGACAGCCGTTTCACGTTAGGCTATGCCCAGCAGGCGGCTCAGCATGGGGCGAGGATCCTCACGCATTGCCGGATCGTTTCTGTGGACACGGCGCAGGACAATCCCCCGAAGGTGACGGTTCAAGATTACCTTACGGGAGAGATCTTCGAAATGGCGGTCCCTCTCATCCTGAATGCCGCGGGCGCCTGGATTGACGGCATCCGTCATAGTGCTGGGATGGACAACAAGCTGATGCAGCTCAGCAAGGGTATTCACTTGATCGTCGATCATATTTCGGATTCCCCTCTGATTATGTCCGCCTCGGTCAAAGGCCGCGTATTTTTTGTGATTCCCATCGACGCCGAGCGAACGTTGGTGGGAACCACCGATACCGCCGTCAGCGCCGCTCCGGATGACGTTGCGGCCGACTCCAGCGATGTGATGGATCTTTTGCATCAACTTTTTTATTACTTTCCTTACTTCAAGCAAGGGCCGAATCTTTTGGAAGCCATCGAAAACTATAAGCAGGTCCATGTGCGCGATGTCTATTGGGGGGTTCGGCCGCTGTTGGCGCACAGCGGATCGACGCTGCACGCGTCCCGCGAGCATCGCCTGGTGAAGGATTTGCCGCGGTTTTGGTCGCTCCCTGGGGTGAAATTGACCGCCGCCCGCGTAGCCGGATATGAAGCAGCCGTTCAAGCCTGGAGTTTTTTACGGAAGAAGGCCCCCCTGCCCGACGTTACATGGGACTCCCTTCCGGGCGGAGAATTGTGGGATTTAAAGCGCTTTGTAACGGACGCGCAAAAGAAGTTTAAGCTTGGCGCCGATTCCGAAGCGCTCATCCCCTATCTGATTTCCCTGTATGGCACAAGGTATTTGGAGGTCCTGCAATGGGCGCAGCGCGAAACGCATTTCAGCGGGCGTCTTATTCCGGAAGAACCCTGGATCCTGGCTCAAGCGGCATACGCGGCCCATGAAGAAATGGTGCTCACGCTGAATGATTTCCTTTGGCGACGGACCAAATGGGCCCATTATCGCGATTTACCGGCGGATGTAGTTGGGACGATTGCAAAGACTCTGGGACAGTTTCTTGGATGGTCGGACGAAGAGTGTCAGAAACAAATAACGAGCTATGAGCAGGAGCTAAAAAAGCATCGTCTTTAATGAAGCCCTTAATCGAAAAATCACGAATTTTTTTACAAAACGCGAAATCAATTTGCATCCTGACGGGGGCCGGGATTTCGGCGGAAAGCGGACTTAAAACCTTCCGTGACGCCGGCGGACTTTGGGAAGATCACGCGATTGAAAAAGTGGCCACGCCGGAAGGGTTTGCCGAAGACCCTCGTTTGGTGTGGGAGTTCTATAACGCGCGCCGCAAGGCGGCCCACAAAGCGACTCCCAATGCCGCCCACCTCGCCTTGTCCCGTCTGGAGCAGGGACGCCGCCATCGAGCCAAGCAAAAGGGTAAACCGACTCAGGGAAACGGAAATGGAGCCGCGCACCGCGTTCCTGAACCGCTCACCCTCTTGACGCAAAATATCGACGGCCTCCATCAACAGGCGGGAAGCAAGAATGTGATCGAACTTCACGGAAGTATTTGGAAAGTTCGGTGCACGGGCTGCGGAGTTGTTTCCAGTGAATTTCCGATTGAGCTGCCGATTTTACCGCACTGCGAAAAATGCGGAAAGCTTCTAAGGCCTCACGTCGTCTGGTTTGGAGAGTCCTTAGAATCGGATGTTCTGGATGCCGCCGAGACGGCGATCGAAGAATGCGACCTATTTTTGGTCATCGGAACGTCCGCCGTCGTTCAGCCCGCCGCCTCGTATCCCTTCCTGGCCGCCCGCCGCGGCGTGCCCGTCATCGAAGTGAACAAAGAAAAAACCCCTGTGACTGCCGTGGCGGTGCTTTCTTTACAAGGCCTGGCGGGGGAAATCTTACCGAAAATTATCCCGCCGTTGCCCCTTTAGAAGGGTTCTTCTTCGCGATTTGCGTCGATCGCTCCCGCTTTCCGAGGGCCGTCCCGTGGTTCACCTTGGAATGCTTTGCGTGCGTTTTTCTCCTGGAGAGTCGCCCGTGGACCCGCGCGGTCCGACGCCGGGCGATGTGTCTGCGAGTGACCGAATGCGCCGATTGAGCAAGCGAGGCGGCTAAAATTTTGCGATCGATGGGGGGCTTTTGCACGAGCCCCTTCAATCCATACGCGAATAGAAGTACTCCCGATAGCGCCAGCGCCCAACCCAAGCGTTGCTTCGGAAAGAATAATCCCCAGCTATAGCGGTATGAAGTCCAACGTTCTTTTAAGCGCAGCGGCCAGGGGCTGGATAGGAAGCGCAAACGGGAGAGCCAATGGTCGCTGAGGAAACGAACGCACACCAACCCACCGCGGGAGGCGGCCAGCACCAGACTGCCGAGAAGGCCCAAGCACGCCAATCCGGCACG
>Ga0206840_1109_pt1 | contig 13351 bp, 7 predicted proteins | sample Alteio_BWOrgCont_24_FD_152633 | JGI IMG/M metagenome (GOLD analysis project Ga0206840, IMG submission 152633) | Enriched cells from forest soil in Barre Woods Harvard Forest LTER site, Petersham, Massachusetts, United States -... | ecosystem: Environmental > Terrestrial > Soil > Temperate forest > O... | reverse complement strand
TCCATGTGCGGCATTTGGCAATCCATGAGGATTAAATCATAGGTTTTATGCCTAAGCGCTTTCAAAACTTCACGGCCGTCCGTGACTGTGTCGGCGGCATAGCCCAGTTTTTGGAGCTGACGGACGACCACAAGCCGATTGATCCGGTTATCCTCCGCCACAAGAATTCTGGCCTTTTGGAATCCGCCGGACGCGGACGTGGCGAAAGAGTCGTCATCGACCGATCGACGCCCTTGATCCGTGGCGTCTTGGACCTTGTTTGGCTGAGGAGTGTGGGAAGATCCGGCCTGTTTGCCAAAGGGCAGCGAAAACCAAAACGTAGCCCCTTGATTCAAGGAACTTTTTACTCCGATGGTCCCCGCCATGAGCTCGACGAGCTGCTTGGAGATAGCTAAACCCAGACCTGTTCCGCTGTGCGGGCGCGTCGCGGAACTATCCGCTTGCGAAAAGGGTTGAAACAGTCGCCGCTGCTGAGCTCGCGATATCCCAGGGCCTGTGTCGCTGACCGAAAACCGCAAGGCCACTCGGCCGGCGTCTTCCGCCTCTTTGGCGATCGACACGATAATCTGGCCTCGGTCGGTGAATTTCACCGCGTTGCCGATCAAATTCGTGAGCACCTGGCGCAGACGGACGGGGTCCCCGCGGAGCCGAGACGGTATGGTCTCAGGGATACGGCAAACCAGTTCGAGCCGCTTAACTTGGATCCGCGAGGCAAAGATGGCCATGACCGCCTTCACGGTCGCCACGAGATCAAAGTTCTTGATTTCCAGTTTCAATTTTCCGGCTTCCATGCGGGAGAAATCAAGCAGCTCATTGACCAAGGCCATCAGAGTTTTCCCGGAATCATCCATGATCTCGGCATATTCCATCTGCTCGGGAGAAAGGGAGGTTCGCCGCAGCAGTTCGATCGTTCCCAGGATTCCATTGATGGGGGTGCGAATTTCGTGGCTGATGTTGGCGACAAACTGCGATTTGGCGCGCGCGCCCGCCTCGGCCGCATCCTTGGCCCGGCGCAGCTCATCAACGGCCCGGCGCAACCGGTCTTCGCTTTCGCGCAGCGACCGTTCGGCTTGGTTGCGCTCCGTGATGTCGCGTAGAATGGATAAATGCTGGTTGGGCAGGATATGGGCGCGCGAGATATAGTCGACGTGCCGCGTGGTACGGTCAGGCCGATAAATGCGAAACAGCCCGCGTTGACCGCCTTCTTCTAAAAAGCGCCGCCAGGATTTCCGTACCTCTTCTCGGCGTTTGGGATCGGCAAAATCCTCGACCCTGCGGCCAATGATGCTCTCTCGTTTCATCCCCAGAAGCGAACAGGCCGCCGCGTTGGCGTCCAAATAACGGCCCGCGTCATCCGCGATGAGAATGCCGTCTAGGGTGGCTTCAAAAATCGCCCGAAACTTGGCATCGCTTACAGTCGTCGCTTTTCCCGCAGGGGGCATGGCAAGATTATAACTCCTTAATGGGACAACGCTCGCCAAGCCCAAAAGGGGGAAAGGACTTCTTCAATATCACGTTCCTGCTTGAACTGATCGGGAGGGGTTGTCGTTGTCAATCGTGCTTTGATGTTCGATGGGGGGGCCTCGTCGGCCTTTTTCGCGTTGTTGTATGTTTTGCCGTGTTTTTCCATAGTCAGCTCCTCACGCCGGTTACTTGCCGGGTTTAAAATAATAGCGGACCCCGACGCCGCCGTCGATACCGGCGCCCGTGTCGGGGGCAAAACGGACCACCGGCGCGATTTCCGCGAAAAATTCCACCGGGACATCCTTGCACAAAAAGCTCACCCCCAAAGGAAGCCGTAGGCCGGCTTCTGAATCATCACCCGCGAGCACCCGTAAACCGAGTCCGAAATAGAAGGGCAGTCGCCCGTCGATCGATGGATTGGTAATAAACGCATAGTGCCAGAGATGATCGACGGCGATTTCGAAACGGTTCTCGTCGCCTTCTTTCCAGGCGAGAGCGCCGTCCAGCGCCCGGCTGTCGCTCAGCCAATATTTCCCGGTAAGGCCGGTCGGGGAACCGATGTAGGCGCCGGCGCCAAAATCGCCCGCCTGGCCGGGCTGCATCCGCTGGACGTCCGCCTCAGAGACCCCGGCGACCGTCACGGCGATTAAGGCCAAGAAGACCCCGCGTGGGTAATTCATTTTTTCTCCTTTGAATGTAATGGATCGGATAGAAGGTCTGTAACCGCATATCCATTAGACGCATCGCGAGAGTCCGGGGTTACAGCAGAATATTCGCAGCCGCGCGATCAGGAGTACGGTTCCGCCGGAGCTCATTGCATCGGGACGCGAAATTGCGGCTGGAAAGCGGGTTGGTCCAATGAATTGCGAAAGGGCGATGTCGGGAGCGGCGAGTTGTTCGCCGGGGCCCCAGGCTTGTTTAATGGATACCGGAACAAGAAATCCAGATAGTTTCCTTCGACAGAGTCCGAAGCGCCTTGCAGCGTCCATTTATCCGTCAGAAAATAATCCGCGGTTAGGGATTTTTCCGCGCTTCCCTGAACGCTCTGGCCATAGCTAATGAACAGTTTGCGCGTCAGATACCGGCCGGCCGTCAGCTGACTGCCTCCCTCGTCGGTCGGCTGGATGTTGAGCAGATCAAAATTTAAGACGGGAATCCCGGTTTGGTTTAATCCCTTGGACACATAGCTGCCCAACACGCCTCCCACCGCCTGCATCATTTCCTGATTGCTCGATGGTCCTCCGGTCCGAGAACGCAATTCGTTTAGAGGCTGGCCAAAAACGATGACGGAGACGATATCTTGATCCGAGAGAGGGGGATTGGAATGCATTTTAATGACCGGCTGTTTCGCCGTGCCGGTGATGTCCAGATAAACGGTACTGGGACCATTGGCATAACTGGTTTCGATCTTCAACTGCGGATTGAGTTCCGGAGTTCCTGCAAATTGAATTTCGCCGGATTCGATCGTAAAAGGCCGCCCATAGTAGCTGTAGGATCCTCGGACAGACCCGATGGTCCCCGTCAAAATCAAATCGCGCTTCGCGTCGGGTTTTTGTATGCGTAAGTCCCCATGCGTTTCGATACTCGATACCCCATCTCTGTACCAGACATCTCGCGTCCATTGCACCCCAATGTCCAGAGCGCCTCTTTTCCACAAGGACACCGCCGTGGTCGTAGAGGAGGATGCGGCGACCGCTTCGGAAGCTTTCTTCTTTTGTTCTTTTTTTGGGACGGCATAGGCGGCTTCGTTAATGCCCAGGCGGCCGGTTAGTACGGGAGACTCTACGGTACCTCCTAAATGCAGGTCCACATCCCCCAAACCTTTGCATGAAGCCGACGGAGTTAAAGCTAATTTACGCGCATGAAACGAATAATCCAATTGAGGCAGCTGACTGCCGCCGGTGAGTTGAATATCCCCTTTTTTTGTTTTACCGACAAAGCGCAGCACCTCCAACTTTTGGCCGGAACTGCGCAACTCCATGTCGATGTCTTTGACGGCTAAACCGATCGGCGCCACCGTAAGGCTTGGGAATTTTCCGTTTACAAACCCTTCTACGCCGAGTTGTGATTTCGCATCATGGATTTGAAGAGAGGCATTTAGGCTTCCCTTCATCTCCACCTCAGGGACAAAGAGTTTCGCCCAAGGCGCGGGATCGAGTTGTTCGGCCGAAAAATCAAAACGGTAAAAGTCTTTATCCAGTACGCCTTGACGGATGGACAGAGACTGCGTTCCATTCGTCAAAACAAGATTATGGACCGAGATTTGATGGTTTTGCCGCCACATCAGGGTTCCCGGCCGCGCCGTCGTCCAGGAGCCGCCTGAGGGAAAGGCGATCACAAGACGCTGCCATGCCCATTGCCAAAGACCGGGTTCCCTTGTGATAACGCCACGGAGTTCGATCGAAGAGCCATCTCTGAATTGGAGAGAGGACGTCGACTGCCAGTCCGGCGACTGCCCTTGTCCAGAAAATTGTCCGGACAGGATGTCCGCTGGTTTTGGCGCCTCTTTTTGGAATTGCAGGTTGGTGACCCCCAGATCCCATCTCTGCCGCCTAGGGGTCAGGGAGAAAGCAACGTCTATTTTGTTCAGAAGCGCATTTTGCCAGACCACGTTTTCTCCGGTCCCGTGACCTTCCACCCGCCAGGAACTCCTGCTCCTGGCGGCCTGACCGGCCAGCTTGATCCGGCCGCTCCCTGCGTTTTTTAAGGAAGGACTCAGAAAGGCGAGAGACTCGATGCGGGGGACATCCACCCTGTAGTCGGCCTGGAGCGATTCATGAAGCAGGTCGGCTTTTCCATCAATGGCCGCTTGAGTATCCGCCATCCCCACATGAATTCCGAAGGTTCCAATACCGCGGGAAAGACGCACATCCGCCTGCGCCCAAGGCGTTGTGCGAGTGTCTTCTTGCATCCGGGTGGTGATCTTCCCCTTCCCGCTGACCCATAGGCCTTTCCCGAAGACGTCAAAAGAAGCTGAGAACGTTCCTGATTTCATCGAAGCGGTTGGCCAGAGTCGGTTGAATGCTACATTCGCCCACGTGAAATCGGCTCGATAATGATCGTCCGGATTGCGGGCGCCCTCAAGCGAAATAGGGGCATCGGCCAAACGGCCCTTCATTCCGAGCGTCGTTGAGTGAGAATCCGTTTGGAGCGTCCATTTGCCGGAATGAATCAATCTCAAGGACCCTGGCACGGGATAAGCTACAGCAAGAAGTTTCTCCAATGGCACGTCGTCATCCTCTAGGACGATCTGTACGGAAGGAACGGGTTTCATACGCACCTGACCTTGAAAGGCGATTTTTCCGTTTCCAAGGTTGGCTAATTTGACCCAGTCCAAGCTTTGAAATTGGAGGGTTCTATGCAACAGCAGCGCCGCCCAGCGGATTCCAATTTTGATCTCCGTGGCTCTCAGCAATTCGACACCCTCCGGCTTGGTCGCCAAGCGGACATCGCCCAATGTAAATCCAGTCAAGAGGTTGCCGGAAACGCGGCCAATCTTGACCTCATACGCGGTGGATTCCAAGAGCTTTTCCGCCGCACGATTGAGCGCCTCGCGCTTGAAGATGTCCGGCTGCCAAAACACAAGGACGGTCCCAGCCGCTAGAATTATCCCGAACATGAAAAACACCGTTCGCCTAAGCATTTAAAAGACCTCACCTAAAGAAAAGTCGATGACGGTGCGGTGCAGAAAGTCGGGGTTGCCGGGAGGATTCAGTTTGTATCCGACTTCCAAACGTACGGCGCCGACCGGGGTATTCAAGCGTAGGCCTGGGCCGGTGCCGAAAGCAAAATCCCCCAGTCCTTTGGCGTGAATATCGGGCCACGCTTCACCCGGAGATTGTTCGTACAGTTGTCCTCCATCCAAGAACCATACCCCAACCAGTTTCTTATAAAGGGAATGACGTACTTCCAAATTTCCTACGGCAAAGGCATTCCCGCCGAGCGGATTTCCTTGGGCGTCCCGGGGACCCAGTTCTTCTTGTTCATAGCCTCGAACGGTGTTGGCGCCTCCCAAGGTATAGCGTTCAAAAATGGGAATCGTGTCGCCGGGGTGATCGGGCCGCACGATGGAAAACTGCAAACCTTCAAAAAAAGTCGTTTGGCGGACCGTGTCAAACCGCCCGGCGCGGGCTTCAAAGCGCTGAAAGTCGATATCTCCGATCCCAAGAGTAAACCCTCTTTCGACCAAGCCGGAGATCCGCCACCCTACCGTTGGAAGAAAGGGATCGTTGGTATCGTCAAAGGTGAAGGCGGGGCCGATGGCGCTGATATCGGTAAACGGAGCAGTGGTCGCGGCCTGCGAAGGATCAATTTGAGTGATCTCCGTTCCTTGAAAACGATAGCGCAGACTCGCGGTGATGTGATCTCCAAAGCGCTGGCTCACGCTCGACCGCCAGGCGGTGGTCCGAGAGTCATACGGCAGCCGGTCGTCCCATTCTTCCGAGAGGCTGGTTTGACCCACTAAAGACGTGCCGAGGAAGTGCGGTTGGGTCAGACTGGCTTCCAGAATGCTCGTTCGGTATTTTTGAGGATCGGTGAGGAATCCGGAATGGACGGCCGTCAGATCCAATTGCTTTTCATTACCGAAGAAATTGCGGTCTTCATAGCCGGCCGACACTCTTTCTTTCGTTTCCGTTCCGTACCCAAACCCTCCTTTGAAATATCGCGTCGGCCGCTCTTTGACTTTGACCTGAACGTCCATCCGGTGAACGGGCGCAGAGGAGTAATGGATGTCAATGGTCTCAAAATACCCCGACAGAAAGAGCCTCTTATTCGCTTCATAGATCTTGGTTTGGCTGAAAGGAGTTCCCGGCTTTAGAGATAAATCGCGACGGATTGATTTTTCAGAGATCACATGATTCCCCTCGACCGTGATCGAGCCGAGGGTGTAGAGCGGTCCTTGCCAGATGCGGAAAAGAACATCAAATTGATGGGGCGCTACGGAAACGCATTGCGTGGAGACCTGCACGTCCGCATACCCCTTGTCCTGATAAATGGATTGAATGATGTCCCGCGAGAACTTTATTTGCTGAGGATCGAAAAGCCCGGCCGGCTTTATCGAAAGACGTGGCGCCAGGGTTTTTTGTTCATCCGCGCCAGCGCCTGTCCATGTTACCGCATGAATGGTAGGAGTCGACGAATCCGGCATAGCATTCTCCAGCCCCCATCCCTTAGGGATTGCGACGGCAAAAAGGCTAAAAGCGATAAACAGTCCATGTTGTCGTGACATTGAGTGACCGGCACACTTCTTGGACAGCCGGCCAAAAGTTCAGGTTACATGTGCGCGCGGGTTGGTAAACCGTAAGGAAGATAATTTACTATCGACTCAGCGCCTGCTTCTTTTACTGCGGTCTCCGCTTTCTTCCTCGATGCGCGCGATGTCTACGGATTCAGTCTCTCGTTCGCACAGGCATCCCGTCCCCTCGGCGCATCCTTCGCAGCAATAGATCGTTTTGCCCTTGGCATAACCTTCGCCGCTATTATCCGACCAAAATATCTTCTCGAGCCCGCATTGCGCACATTCCTGTTCATCAAGCTCCGGTTCCATGGCGCCGGCCCGTCGTGCTTTGTTGGGATTCATCGGTTCCCTCCTTGAATCTCACGCGTCGCGCAAGGTTACTTTAACTTGGCGACGGCGTCATCGACGGCTTCTTTGAGCGTGCCTATCGCATCGTTAAAGCCGTCCGTTACTCGACCCCAGGCGTCGACGCCGGTATTCGCTAGCCCGCGCAGCCGGCTTGCCGCAGACTCCTCGCGCCTTTTCGAAAGCGCGATCGCCAAAGAACCTAGCACAAACCCGGTCCCTGCGGCAATACCCAAGGCCTTGGCCGGGTGCCGTCTTACCAAGTCGATCGTATCTTCCCAAGCGTCTTCGGCCTTTTTTCTTTAGTTGATCCCGTTTTTTTCTTCGAACGGCTTTTTCATCTTCTCCGCCTCCGCCCGAATTTCGTTTGCTTGCTCCAGTAGGTCACTCATGATTTTATCCTCCCGATTTTTATTACGTGCTTCAGTAACTGAGACAGGCGAAAGAGCAACAGGGTTACAAAGAATTTGTCCGCTGAGTCCCAAAGAATATCTAAGCCTTTCGGCTACAAAAATCTGGGTCCTTTAGGCCCGCAAATTTAGCCCTTCGCTCCATTTATAAATTGACCCGAATCCGTAGACTTATGGCATGTTGTCGCCGCTTCTGCGCCGCCTTTTTGCCCTCCTGATTACGCCCTGTCTGCTCGTAGATCCGCAGACGGCTTTTGCCCTGATGTTGCCGGCGCCGGCCCATTCGATGGCTTCCCAAGAAACCCTTTTCGCGGCCGAGGCCATTAACGGCGTTCTCGTTGTCGCGCCGATCACCGAGATCGTTCAAAAAGTGAGAGACCGCGTGATCCGCGCCGCGCCCGTCCACCGGAATATTAAGGTGGCCGGCGTATTCGCCGGCGCTGTGGCTTTGGCGGTCATCCTTCCGAGACTGAGCGGGTTGGTTCATTGGAGTTTCGCGATGTTGGTCTTCGGCCGAGTCGCCATACAAGCATCCAGCGAATCCATCTCAAAAAATTGGAATCAATGGGAAGACCGCCTGCAAGACCGCTATTACAGGAAAGGGAACGTCGATCACGACCTCCGGTTCAATCCGGAGACGGACGTCGTCGCAAACATTGATGTCGAGTACGCCTTCATGCCGGCGCACGTGATCGAGCTGGCCAAGCGGCTCTGGGGGAAAATTAAAGTCCCCATCAAGAAAGGCGGACTGGTGGTGACCGGCGGCCATGAGATCCTCCCCAATGTCGTTGAAATCAATAAGGCGGTAGACAAGGAAAATAGAATTGCCAGCCAGGATCTCCATCCCTACGGGCATGTTTCATTGCAGTCGTCGTATGTGGGATTCGAAAACTATTTCGAGGAGCATGGAACCTACGCCGTCCTCACCTATGACATGGTTAAAAACTGGAGCGCGGATGAAAATCGCAAGAGCGAGTACCTCCATCCCCACGCCCTATTTACCGTCGCACAGCTTCAAGCCTATCTAAAAGTGCGTAAGCTGCAGGTTTTATGGACCAATCATGCGGTCTTGAAACTGGACCCTGTCGACTATGCCAAGGGACACATCACCTACGCCAGTTCGTTTGCAGACCACATCGGGACCAAAGTCATGAAGCCCTTTGCCGTTCTGACGTATGAAACCGTTAAAGATTGGAGCGAACGCCAGGAGGATCGGGGCCGCTACTTAAAGCCTGAGGCTTCCTTCACCATTCGCGAGCTCAAGGAGTATCTCCGGCAGCGCGACACCAAAGCCATGGTCCTGGCGCCCGACAACGTCGGCTTTACGGTCACAGAGGACGCCAAGATTCACGTGCTCCTGGCGCGATTGGGAGTCGAGTACGTGGAGGTGAAAGGGACCGATCCGACGGTGGATTCCTACAGCGCCTTTTTTGACAATTTGATTCGGGCGACGGAATTGGCGGCCTATCTGCGCAAGCGCGGCAAAAAGAGGATCTTCTTCGTCGGAAATGCTTTTGATTACTGCGTGGGATGGTCGGCCACGGGGGCCGCCAATCCTGATAACGGATTTACGTCCATCGTCGTTGGCGACGCCACGAAGTCAGTGGGCTTCCCGGCGGACCAGGTTCAACAGACCCTGCTTGGATTTAAACAACGGGGCGTCCGGGTCATTACGACTCAGGACTTTCTGCGAGCCAATAAAAAGCTCCCGTGGCTTCTCAAAATGCTCTTCTTGAGGATGCTCGGGATTGATAAGACCAAGCCCGAAGATGAGAAACCGCCGGTCCTTCCCGCGCGGGACCAGGACAATGTGTGGGCGAGCATTCTTTCCATTGAAAAAGCGTACAACAATTTTAAAAGCGGCAAAGCGGAAAAGCGCCGCGCCTGGGACCTGGTGGCCCCGCAGCCGCCGCCGGGCAGCGGCTACATCGTTTCAAGCGGGCTTGAAAACGCTCTGTCGGTCATTCACGAACGGCGCTTCGGTCCCGCGTATATCGAATCCTTGCGGAAGTTGAACCGTTATTCTCCGGAGTTTCTCGACTATCTGGCCCGTTTTGAGTTCAGCGGAGATGTCTGGGCGGAGCCGGAAGGTCGGACGGTGTCCCCGGGGATGCCATTGGTCAGGATTATGGCTACCCCGGTCGAGGCGGCTCTGCTGCAGGATGTGTTGATGGGCAGGATCGGGTCAGCGAGCGGCGTCGCCACCAAAGTGGCTCACATCGTCGAGGCCGCGCGAGGCGAATTTGTCGACGAGACGGTTGCGGCGGATTTGCGGAGTCAAGGATTTGAAGTCCGGAAATACCGGCCTGTGGCCAACTTCGGCCTGCGACGCGGACATGGCAAAGGGTCGCTCTTGGCCTCTTGGGCTGCAGGGGTGGGAGGCGCAGCGACGACTTCATTTGTGAAGGCCGGGATGCTCTTCGGAATGGACCTGTCCGGGACAATGGCGCATCTGCACGTCATGCTGTTCGGCGGCCCGGACCATGAGGCGGATGCGTTTGCAGCCTACGCTGAGACTTTCCCCGATGGGACGGTCATTCTCCCGGACACTTACAGCACCATCGATGCGGTACGGGAAAAGGTCATCCCGCTCGCTCTGAAAATGAAGGACAAAGGGCATGATCTGGTGGGGATACGCCTGGACAGCGGGAATCTGGTCGCCTTGGCCAAGGAAATTAGAAAACTTCTGGATGCCGCCGGGCTGCAGAAGGTCATGATCGGGGCCTCCAACGATTTGGACGAATACCAAATCACCGATCTCCTCGCTCAGGGGGCTCCGATTGATTTCTTTGGGGTGGGGACCCATCTGATTACGGCTCCCACCATCCCGCTTCAACTCCTGCCTTCCAATGGCGACACATTCTGGCGCATCAAAGAGCAAGGGAACGAAAGTTGGAGGGACGTATCAGTGGCGGCCGGAGAAGTGCCTGCGATTGCGGAGAACGAAGAAGCGGAAGCCCTTTTGGAGCCCTACTGGCAAGGCGGCCTTCGTACGCATGCCTTTGAACCGCCGAGGCCGACAAAAACGGATGCCCTGACGGCCGGTTCCATCCGAAATGAAGCGGATCTGAAAGGCCTTTCGCGGGAAGTCCGAGCGATACGCGAGCCGGAAAAACTCCTCTACCGGAAGATCCAGGGGACTGTGTCCGAAAGCCCTGCGGCCAATATTCATCCGGCTCCGCTCCCTGCGCATCAAGACCATCCTTTCTACCCCAGCGATGACCGACCCACCTTGGAAATGGATCTCTATCATCTCACCATGGCGCAGTCCCAATTCAACCGGAAACTGCACAGCGCCCGGGCGACCTTCAATTACACTTATCGCCGGTCGCCTTATAAAGATGATAAGGACCCGTTCGTTGTCGTGGCTGGATTGCGCTATTTCCTGGAGGAGCTGACACGATGGCAGTTTACCGATGAACATATCGCGTACCTGCGGTCCTTGGGCCGGTTCTCCGATGACTTTTTAAATTACCTGCGGGACTATCGCTTTCTAGGCGATATCGACGCGATGCCGGATGGGTCCGTCGCTTTCGGTCACGAGCCGATCATGCGCGTGCATGGGACCGTGATGGAGGCGGCTTTTATCGAGTCATTCCTTCTTGTCCATCGCAACTTTGCGAACCTGGAGGCGACCCGAATGCACCAGTTGGTGAGGGATGCCTTTTGGCCGATTGTCATGGATGGATTACGGCGTGCTCACGGCGAGGCCGCGTTTGAAGCGGGAGAGGCCGGATATATTGCCGGCGCGAGCTATACGACCAGCCTGGACGACCACGTCAAACTCGGTATCCCGTTATGGCTCCCGGGCATGCCGGGCAAACGGGTGGGCGCCGATTGGGTCACCGGCGGTCCCAAGCGGGCCTTTGGAGGCATTTATAAGTTAGGCGAGGCGATGCTGCCCGGCATGGATTCCTATTCGCCGGCGATCAAACTCAGTGAAGAAGAAGGAAAGGAATCGCTTCCCGGAAGACAGGTGGTGTGGGAGATCCGCAATGCCGAGGGCCATCCAATCCGCCGCGTCACCGCATTGCAGGGAGAGCGGATTCCTTTGCGCGTGGGAGAGAAGGGGCGCCTCGTGCTCGCGCGGGTCGTCACCAAAGGCTTCCTGCAAGTGGACACCGAACCGGCCCTAGCCGCGACGCGTGACTACCGAGCCCAGCAGGTCTCCGAATATTCGCGGCCAGGGGCTCCCGTCAAGACGGAACTATCCGAAGGGTTGGCCGCCCTACGTGAAAGCACCTTGGCGAAAATCAATCAGGAAAAGAAACCGGCCGGCGAACGCGGGACTAAAGTGGCCATGTTCCAGCTGAATATCACGATCGGCGGATTCAATAAAACGGTGCAGAAGATAAGAGCCAGCGCCCACCAAGCCAAAACGAACGGCGCTCGCGTAGCGATCTTCCAGGAAGCGCTGATGACGGGCTATCCGGCACAGGACCTCTGGCATGACCGAGAGTTCATGCGGGCTCAGGGCCGGGCGATCAAGGAAGTCGTTGCGATGAGCGCCCTCGAAGAATATTGGGACATGACCTTCATCATCGGCGCCGTCATGAGAATGCCGAATGGCGAAATCCGAAATGTCGCGCATGTGATTAAGAAAGGGGAAATCAAGAAGACCATCCATAAACATCACCTCGCCGAACGGGAGGTCTACAACGACCGCCGCATCTTTACGCCGGGTCCTTCTCCGGAAGAGGTCGACAATACCATCGAAGTCGATGGCGTGAAGTTCGGCATCGCGATTTGCGAAGACATCTGGCAGGATCAGCCGGACGTCATCGGCGCGCTCAAAAAGAGAGGCGCCGACGACATTATCGTGATTAACGGTTCCCATTTCTATGGCGGTCAGGTCCAAGTCCTGCAGCCGGACGATGAGACATTTAACCCCAATACCGACTTTGAAGTGCCGAACCGGGAGAGGGATGGGACGGTCGTCAACGTCCGCTATCGCTTTGAAGGATCTAAGCTGCAGGCTCGGCAGGACCTTCTGCAGCGCCGGTCGGCGCAGCATCAGGTCAATATTTACTATGTCAACGCCGTCGGCGGGCAGGATGGAATCGTATTCGACGGGCGGAGTTTCGTCTATCACAACGGCAAAAGGGTGGCCATCGGCCGTCAATTCGCCGAAGATATGGTGTTAGTCGAGCGCGAGAAAACCGAGTTTAAAACGCCGGGAGAACCCATCCCCAAAGTCATTGCGATGCAGGATGAAACCCTGCGCGGGCTCCAGTCCATGAACGCGATCGAGCAGGTGCATGAAGCCATCGTGCTCGGGATCATCGACTACCTGAGGAAGTCCGGCATCCATAAAAAATTGATCATGGGGTTGAGCGGCGGCGTGGATTCGGCGGTCGTGGCCGCCGCGGCCGCCGACGCCATGGATCGGCTCGGACTTCCGCGGACGAACGTGATCGGGATATCCATGCCCAGCAAAATCTCCTCCAAAGGCAGCAAAGATGACGCCAGGGCTACAGCGGAATCTCTGGGGATCACCTACGAGACGCAAAGCATCCGCCGCCTCGTCTGGCTGGCGACGTATCAGTTTATGCGGCTACTCGACCGGTTGGCGGCCAAAGATCGCACCATCAACGAGGAACGCAAAAGAAACGAATCCACGGCGTGGGAGAACCTGCAGGCGCGGCTCCGGATGGTGATCCTCAGCTTTGTCGCCAATAATACCGGAGGGTTGCTGCTCTCAACCGGAAACGATACCGAGATGCGCCGCGGCTATTCGACCATCTGGGGGGACCTGGCGGGCGGATACGCCCCGTTGAAAAACCTTAATAAGCTCTTGGTCTACGCCTTAGGACAGCAATGGAATCGGCTGGTTGAGGAAGGATTCAAAACCGGTCAGATTCCTCCAACCATCTTTACCAAGCCTCCCTCCGCC
>Ga0206840_1125_pt1 | contig 13367 bp, 24 predicted proteins | sample Alteio_BWOrgCont_24_FD_152633 | JGI IMG/M metagenome (GOLD analysis project Ga0206840, IMG submission 152633) | Enriched cells from forest soil in Barre Woods Harvard Forest LTER site, Petersham, Massachusetts, United States -... | ecosystem: Environmental > Terrestrial > Soil > Temperate forest >... | reverse complement strand
TAAATGGGCAACTATCCAAGCTTACTATGCAATGTTTCATGCGGCCAGGACACTTTTATATTTAAAAGGATATCGTGAAAAAAGCCATTATTGTTTAATGCTTGCTATGAAAGAATTTTATGTCAGTGAGGGAAAGCTTGAAATGCGTTTGGCTGAATCTCTGCAAATGGCCAAAGCGCTTCGAGAAAGTGCCGATTATGACAACGTATTTGACAAAAATAGTGCTGTCTCCTTGCTTGATCAGGCTGGTTTATTTGTAAAAGCTGCTGAAAATATAACCTCGAAGAAGTCCAAATAGTATGGCTGTTTAAAACCAATCTATGCCTTTAAGTCTAAAGAAGCCAGGATCAAAGCGGCGTCCACAAAGACAAGATCATCCATGGCGCACGTATAAACAAGAAACCGGACATTTCTAATTTGGTAGAAAGCGGACATTTCTAATTTGGCAGGACAAAGTCTCTAATCTAGTCTTTACAGTGCTGGGCAATTTTGCTATATTACAACCCGCTTTGCGGTTTTTTTTAGCATTTACGCTGGCTTAGCTCAGTTGGTAGAGCAGCTGATTTGTAAACGCCTCCGGCCAATTTCTGCAACATGCTCCAATTCTTATAAATAGGTCTACTGCCAATAAGTTAGAATAGAATTTTTCGATCATATTTTGCTACAAAAAGATATATTTTGGCCTTTGGTTTAGCACGCTATTAGCACAAATTTATTGTGCTAAAACTGATGTTCGCTCAGCTGTTCTATTTTAAGTGATATATTATATATGTAATATTATTCGTTTGATGAAGTATTTCGCATAGATATTAATAATTAATTTGCATTTATTTCAGAATATGGTATATTATTTATGCTGAATAATTCATATAATGAATATTATTACATATAGGATATATGATGATATCGGGCATCAGTGAGAAAAATAGAAAATTATTAGATGTTTTAAGTCGGTCAGGAAAATCTTTATTTTCTATTAAAGATGCCGCTGGCGCTTTGAATATGCCTATTAATAGAGTACGTTCATATTTGGGTTATTTTGCCAGGCACGGCTGGCTTTCAAGGGTAAAGGCTGGACTTTATATAGCGGTGCCGCTTGGTACAATAAACCCGCATGAGTACAAGGAAAATCCTTGGATTATTGCTGATCGTGTTTTTGTGCCTTGTTATATTGGAGGTTGGAGCGCTGCGGAACATTGGGGATTAACTGAACAGATTTTTAAAAGTATTGTTGTTTGTACTAGAAAGAATTTTCGTCACCGCCTTACCAATATTCAGGGATTTGATTTCGTTTTGAAGTATGTAAATAAAAAAAGATTTGGGAAGACTAAGAATGTGTGGTTTGAAAATATTAAGATTCAGGTGTCAGACCCATCGCAGACTATTGTTGATATTTTAGATGATCCAGCCATTGGCGGTGGAGTTGGTCATGTTGCAGAGATAATTAAGAATTATTTTAATTCAGAACATCGTAATGATTCAACATTACTCGAATATATTACTGCAAAAGGCAATAGGGCTGTGTATAAAAGACTTGGATATTTACTGGAAGTTTTAAATATTAATGCCGCTGAAATTATTGATGTATGTAAAAAGAATATTAGTGCAGGGTATTCTGCTCTTGATCCAACAATAAAAGTGAAAGGCACCTTTAATCGTGGATGGAATTTAAGGGTTAATGTGACGAGGTTAGGCAAATGATCACACATCAAGAAATAAAAAATCTTGTCAGTGAATGGGGTCTGCGTGAAGATGTGATTGAAAAAGATTATGTGCTTGGCTGGGTCCTTTGGGCCATTGGAACAGATCCCGATTTGAGTCAGTATTGGACTTTCAAAGGAGGCACTTCTCTTAAGAAATGTTATATTGAAACATGGAGATTTTCGGAAGACTTGGATTTTACTGTTTTACCGGGTGGCCCAAGCAATCCAACAACAATTGAGCCCATTATAAAACGGGTTTTGGAACGGGTGCACGACGAATCAGGGATCGATTTTTCAGCAAAAGAGCCAGCATTTAAGCACAGCGAAGAGTACATTTACACAGAAGGAAGTATTTATTATCGTGGTCCTAGGAATGATCCAAGGGTGGCCCGGATAAAATTAGATATAAGCGGGGCAGAGAAGGTTGTTTGTCCAACCGTTTTAAGAAAAATAGCCCATGCATATAGTGATGGGTTGCCTGATCCTGCACAAGTACGATGTTATGCTTTTGAAGAAGTTTTCGCAGAGAAATTACGAGCTATGGCAGAACGTGGCAGGCCTCGGGATTTATATGATATTACATTGTTGTATCGTCGCAGAGACCTTAAATCACAACCAAATATCATTAAATCAGTTTTAGATCAAAAATGTCAGGCAAAAGGCATTGCCACTCCGACAATAGAATCAATATATGGTTCATCCCGCAAGGAAGAATTGGTAAGTGATTGGGAAAATATGCTTGGGCATCAATTAAATACCTTGCCTTCATTTGAGGAGTTTTGGGAAGGTTTACCTAATATTTTTAATTGGTTAAATGGCAAAGAGGGGGTATTTCAAGAGCTTCCTTCAGTTGGTTTTAGCAAAACTGATGATCAGGCATGGACACCGCCGCCTACAGTTTGGAGATGGGGTCTTGGAGTGCCTCTTGAATCAGTACGATTTGCTGCTGTTAATCATCTCTGCATTGAGTTAGGTTATAATCGATCGGTGAGGCTTATTGAACCGTATTCATTGCGAAGGACGAAAGATGGAAATCTTCTTCTTTATGCATGGAAGATCGAAGATAGAGAAATCCATGCTTATCGTGTAGATCGTATGGAAAGCATCAAAGTATCAACAAAAACCTTCAAACCGAGGTATAGGATCGAATTTTTTCAAAGCGGCATGATTCAAGCTCCCTATACGGCTAGGAGAAGAAGTTTTTAAGGGAGCGCATCAGTGGCAACGCAATCCGGCCATTTTTCTATCTCCTTTATTTTTTAAGAAATCAAACAACTCCGTCGAGAAACGGAGTTTTTTTGTTTTAACATCTTTTAAGATTTTTTAACTACCAGTAACCTAATGTAGATCGAATTTGGACACCAAAAATCTTAAGAGAACGTCACTATTAATGTCATTCCCGCGAAAACGGGAATCCAGAACACGGAGGTGATTGGCATGATCCGACTCATTAAAAAAGGTGCAAAGTTAAGTGAAGAAAATCGTCCTTTGATATGGTCAGAGATAGCTTTGTTTGCAACCGTTACTGGTTTGTTGTTCCATTCATGGTTGGTATTTATTGTGATATCAGGAGCCTTGATATGGCTAATGACAAGAACCAATGGCATGTTTTATATGATCTTCGCTATAAGCTCGATATGGGCCATAATTCCTTTTTGTGCTGGCTTTGCCGGTGGTGGGTTACTTTGGGCGCTAATAGCAGGTGGTGTAGCCTTTTGGATGGGCATCAAGGTTCATGTCAACGGTTTGAAGTGGTACTGGGATGAAGTTATTTGCAGAAATGATGATGTTATTGAGTGGAGGAGGATGGGCTGGTACGGTTCTAATGCCAGCAAACAACCATCAGAAAAATTCAGATTTCGCCAATATTGAATTGCTGCTGTTTTTGCAGGGGGGACAGTAAATTTGATTGTCCTGTTTTATGTAATTTTAGACCTGCTTTTTTTAAATAATCTTCAGCCTCAACCTCATCCCTAAAAGTTTTATTTAGTAAAGGGGCACCCCTTTGATATAATTTCCCGCTGGCCTGATTATAAGTTATGTCGTCTGTTTCCATACAGTCTTTCCTGAAGTATTGCCGTACAGTCAGTTCGATAGACGATTTAAGTATACCGTGCCCTACGTTCCAAAATCAAGAATTAATTTCTAGTCAATGATTTACAATTTTTAGAATCTACTTTCCCGAGATCGTCTTTTATTATACTCCGGTATAATTGATTCATTTTCTATCCTGGCCTAAAATACTGCCATAAAGAGCGGAGTCGATATAAAAGGAATGAAATATGATTATTAAATTTGAAATCGGGCTACTAGTCTTGCTTCTTGCTGAAGTGGTTTTGCAGATGACAGCTTGAAAAGATGATTAGGGCCTTAACTATCTAATACAGGAGAACGCTATGGATGGTCAAATGGATAAAGTGAAGGGGCGAATTAAACAAGCTGTGGGGGACCTTACTAATAATAAGCGTTTAAAAGCCGAAGGTAAGTTGGATGAATTTCGCGGTACTGTCAAAAATAAAATTGATAAAGCAGCAGATACATTAAAAAAGCAGGTTTAAGTTCATAAAGTGTGGCAGTAATACTTAGGAGGAGATATATGTTATACACAGTTGCAGTTGTTTTGCTTGTGCTTTGGTTGCTCGGAATGGTTTCGTCGTACACTATGGGTGGGTTTATTCACATCCTGCTTGTTATTGCCGTTATCGTTGTAATTATACAACTTATTAGTGGCCGGAAAGTGCTTTGATCTCAATATGAATAACCGTAGACAGATTATCTATGTCGTTGATGACGATGTTTCGGTGTGCAGGTCTTTGAAATTATTGTTAAAGCAACATGGGTTTAGGGTTGAAACTTTCACAAGTGCAAAAGAGTTTTTAGCTTTTAAGTATCCTGCACAGCCATCCTGCCTAGTCTTGGATGTCCGTATGCCAGAGGGCATCAGTGGGCTTAAGCTTCAAGAGGTCATGATAGATAGACAGCTGCTCATTCCGATTGTTTTTATCACATCTTTTGGGACCATCACCATGAGTGTGAAAGCTATGAAAGCCGGGGCTATAGATTTCATTCCTAAACCATTCACAGAAAAAAGACTACTTAATGCCATTGAGATCGCCATTTTTAAGAATAAGACCCAAATTAAAGAGCAAAGAGAAAAGACCACGATCAAGGAGCATATTAATACACTGTCACCAAGGGAATTAGAAGTTTTCCGTTTTGTGGCACAAGGAATGTTGAATAAGCAAATTGCATCAAAGCGTGGGACTAGTATTCAGACAATCAAAGTTCATCGTGGTAGGGTCATGTACAAAATGCACGCAAAAAACTTAATCGAACTCATCCGCTTCGCCCAAAAAGTGGGCATCTCTACCTCCAAAGTCTAACCATCCGTCGCTACCTTTTATTATACCCTAGTAGTATTGATTGATTTTGGCTTCTTTCATAGAATGCCATTATTAATTTTGAAAACGGTCAATAAAACGTGGGGTGGGCAATGCAAAACAGAAAAGTGGCCATCATTGATGATAATCAGGATTCTTTAAGAGAGTTTGACAAAATTTTGAAAATGGCCGGATATACACCCGTTTTGGTTAACAATGTTTGGAAGGTCACAGATAAGGTAATCAAGAATAAGCCGGATGTCATTTTAATGGAATTAAGAATGTCACATGCGAACGGATTTGCACTTGCCGATATGATCAACCGGGCCTTTGGAACGAAGAAAATTCCAATCATCGCTATGTCAAATCTTTTTAAAGATGAGTTTAAATGGCTTATGGATTTTTGCGGCATAAAAAGGTGGATTAAGAAACCAGTTCAGCCTCTTGATTTGATTTGGGCAATAGAGAATGAAATAGAGCAAAGTAATCAATGGAGAATGGAAAAATGTTCAGAGGAATCGGGAGCTTTGGTATAACGGACCATCGAAAGTTTAAGAACTACACCTTGGTACAATTGATTCATGAAAGACCTCTACCTAAAATAACACTATGAATGAAACAGAAGAATTACCACTTAAGAACTACAAAATGCCCTTAGAAGAGCACCAAATTTACATTTTGGATAATGATGAGTCAGTGCTTCGCTCACTTAAATTACTTATGATTTCCTATGGGTTTGCAGTGGATGTGTTTACTTCTGCAGAGGAATTTTTTAGGGCTGTGCCTAACAATGCTCCAGGTTGTTTGATCCTGGACATTCACTTACCTGTATTTAATGGCTGGGACACTATGCTAAAACTTATAAAAATAGGATATAACCTGCCGGTCATCGTTATTACTGCGGATAAGGATGAACGTTTTAAAGAGAAGGCTTTGAAGGCAGGGGCAGTTGGTTTTCTACAAAAGCCATTTAAAGATCACTATCTGCTCCATATGGTCAATCGAGTGTTTAGTGAGAAAGAATGAAAGAAGGTGCTTATGAAAAATGAAACGATATCTAAAAAGCAATCAGAACTTGAGCAGTTGTTTATAGAAGCCCAGGAATATGATTTTTTGTTAGACAAGATCCCTGCAGCTGTCCCTGATTATTGGGAAGAGGAAGATTAATATTGAGAATTTGGTAAATGTAATTTTATTAATAAGTGTAACAAGGGGGTAGTAATGAATCAACAAACATCGAATAAAGAGCAGGCGGGTCGCGGAAGCACAGAAACAAAGAACCAACCCAATAAAACAACTCAACCAGAATATAAAGATAAACCAATACAACCCACACAAGATGGGCAGAATGCCCAATCTAAGGATAAATCTTGTGGAGATGACACTACAAGTCGGCCACAATCCCAACAAGGGCAAGGCAAAAGTTCAGCCACCAAAGAAGAAGGTTGCTGTTCCACTGATAAGGAACATTCTAATAATGCAAATGTGGAAACGATTAGTAAGGACCAGTTGTTGGCCAAAATAAAGAATAACGATGGTGTCCAGATCGTTAATGTTTTGAGCCCAGAGCATTACGGCAAAGGTTTTATTAAAGGTTCTAAGAAGATCCCTTTAGATCAATTAGATAACCGCTTAAGCGAACTGGACAAAGCCAAGGAAGTAGTAACCTACTGTGCAGGTCCTGAATGCAATGCTTCCATGAAGGCCGCTGAAAAACTTGCAGCTAAAGGCTTTAAAGTTAAAGCTTATGAAGGGGGCATTAAAGAATGGTCCGAAGCTGGTTTACCAATGGATAAATAAGAATTGAAGATATTGGTGACTATGGCCTAGGAAGCAGTAGTTACCTTAATTCTCCCCTCATCTCGTTTTTATAAAGACAAGATGAGGGGAGAGGTTCTACGAGCGATTAATTAAAGGAGCAAGATATGGTAGTAAGAATACTGCAAATTGTAATCTGTGCCGTCTCGCTTATTTCCCTTCAAGGATGTTTTTCTTGGCGGAGTACAACTGTTCGTGATAACCCTCCTTCACAAACCACGACAGTTTATCATGAACCAGCAGGCGACGCAGTTGCCGTTACAACGACTCATTAAGAAAGGTAGATATGCAAAAACCATCAAGGAAGAATTCACACAAAGAAAGAATATTTTCATTGCCCCAGAACAAGATTGATTTTGGATATCAAAAAGAACACCAAGGCAGGATTCCAAAAGAACAAAAGGGGCCATCAAATAGAGAAGTTGAAACATCTTCCTTAATAGAAGCTAACAAAGCCAGAGAGTTCCTAAAGAATCTCGATGGATGGCAATTAACTGATGATCACAAAATGATCTATCGTGAATTCATATTGCAGGATTTTATGGCTGCCATTGATCTAATTGATCGCATTGCGATTATTGCGGAAGACGAAAAACATCACCCGGATATCCATTTGACGCAATATCGCAATCTTCGTGTTGCGCTGACAACGCATGATGTAGGAGGACTGTCTGAGAAGGATTTTACGGTAGCTTTGAAGATCAAGGATCTTCCCATACTTTTTCACAAACATAATAATGGGGTAGCAATCGATCCACAATCACAGAGTAAAAAGCAGACTAGTAAGGGAGAGTCTACAACAAAGAATCAAGATCACAAGCCAGAACATAAAGATAATCCAATACAAAAGCCTCGATATGAGCAGAAAAATGTTCAACCAAAACAAAGAAAAATCATAAGCCCAGTGCTTAAAAAGGAAAAAAATGTCAAAACACACACACCATCAAAGCAAAGCAGAACAAATAGATAACAAAACACACGGAACTCCGCCATTTCACTATGATCCTTATAAGTCAAGTGAGGGAATGAAGTCGGAAGATATTCAAACGAAGGATGCCGAACAGGAAAGTTCTGTACAGCTTCGGGCTTATCAGATTCATTTGGAAAAAGGCGGATCCGATTTAGATAACTGGCTGGAAGCAGAACAATTCTTAAAGAATCCTGCGAATTCACTTGCGACTTCAAATCGAGAAGGATCAGGCGGCGGTTAATCAATCATAAATAGAAGGAGAAATTCATGTCTATTGAAACATTGTTTTTATTGTTATTAATTGCTTTTGTAATTTTTTCTTTACCTGCTTGGCCATACAGTAATTCATGGGGATATAGGCCTACAGGTGTTTTGACAGTTTTGTTAGTTGTTTTCCTTATTTGGGCTATCGCTGGTGGAAGGCCTCTTTTTAGGCATTCACTTGGGTCTGATATTCGATCAGCAGGTCAAGATGTGGGAGATTCTGTAAGGCGTACCGTCAATAATTAATGTAGCAATAAAAAAGGAGTTTTATATGAATTCATGTGATACAAAAACAGGCACTTGTGAAACAGCACAAACACCCCAAGCTCATTGTGAAGGTAAATGCCCCTGTGGTTGCGGCTGTGATCATCATTGTCCCATACACATGTGGATGTGTTCGTTCCATGAAGCAAAGAAGTCTGTCCAGGTCGACATTCTCAAAGTAAAGATCCAAAAGGCGTGGGGTCCTAAATTAGAGAAAGAAGCCACTGCTGTAATTGAAGCCATGGAAGCCAAATGGAAGTCCATGCAAGCAGCAGGACAATTTAAAGAACAATTAAAAGAAAAATTCGAGCAAATATGTAAAGAGAGCAGATAGTCGTAAGCGAAAAGGCCGTTTTTCTAATATAGATATTCAGAGAAACGGCCACTCTCTATTAATTTATATTCAATCAGAAAATTGGAGTGTATATGAAAAGTTTAAAGTCAGCAGTCATGGATAGTCACAAGGATTCACAAAAGATTGAATTAGCAATTCAAAAAGGAAAAGAGAAGATATATCCAACTAAGAACACCATTGGGGAAAAAGTCAGGATTCAAATGGAAGCCATCTTGCAAGATCGTCTCGCTGACTCCATTGATCTACAGACCCAGGCCAAGCAGGCACATTGGAATGTAAAAGGGCCTAATTTTATCGCTCTTCATGAGCTATTTGACAAGATTGCAGAAGAATCAGAAGAATCAGAAGAATATCCGGACCTTATTGCAGAGCGCATTGTCCAATTTGGCGGTGTGGCAGAAGGTACGGTCCAGGTCGTGGCAAATCGTACCAATCTACCGAACTATCCTTTGGTACTTATGACAGGCAGAGAACAAATCGAGGCTTTTTCGCATACTCTTGCGGTGTATGGCGAGCTTATCCGTACGACCATAAAACAGGCAGCCGAGTTGGATGACCCTGCGACGGCAGATATCTTTACCCAAATCTCACGCAGTGTAGATAAAAATTTGTGGTTTATTGAGGCCCACGATCAGGCTGAGAAATAGGAGTTGATGATGGGAAGCAATGAAAATCCCCTAAGTGAATGTGCTTGTGTATGTGGTAAGGGCAAGTTAAAGGTGTCTTATAGAATTCCTGATAAAGGTAGGGAGGGAATTGAACACTTATGGGAGATCGACTGCAGTCATTGTAGAGAACTTTATAATATTGAAAAGAGAGGGCATTTGATTGGGATAGTAAAAAAAGTTGACGAATTGGAGTGGGAGAAGGAAAGTAAAAAAATGGGGAAATCAAAATCGAGGCAACTATTGCATAAGCCTAAGTTTATCAAAATAATTCATGAGATTGATGATGCTAAGTAGTTTTTAGGATTGGATAGTTCGATCATTTAATCTTCATTAGAAGAGGTGACATTAAGTAAGAGGGGGACAGGATGTGCTTTCAATGGGTGAATGACAAAATAAAAAAGATGACATGTTTTGACTACGGTGTACTTAAAGTGTGTGTTTTTACTTCTGCGCTTTTGTTGGCTAAGTTTTGGCCAGATATCCTTGGTCTGGATTGGTATTGGTATGCGATAGTATTTGGAGCTACATGGGTTTATTTAATCGTGAGATTTTTGGGCAAATAAGATCTTGTTGCACATAAATAGCGAGAACAATATGGATAAAGAAGTTGTCTTGAAGACTTTTATACATAGATATGAAGCAGAAATAGCCAAAGGATTACTTGATGAAAAAGGAATAGTTAACATGATTTCGGACGAAGATATCGGTGGTTTTCAACCAGGAATGATTATTGGCGAAGCAATTAAATTGATTGTTAATGAAGAGGATTTAGAAAAGGCAAAGGAAGTCATAAAAATTGGAGGTAATTGATAATGGATACACTTATTCAAATTCGCGCTTATCAAATCCATCAAGAAAAAGGTGGGTCTCATTTAGATAATTGGCTGGAAGCAGAGCAAGATGTAAAAAATGATGTTTCTAGGCTTATAAACGAAGGAGATCCCAATACGCAGGCGTTCAATAAATAATGAGTGCAGAATGTAGTCTATGAATTTATTGACAGTTTTTGGTTTGATTTCAGTGACAGCGGGGTTGATTTTCTACGCTTTGGAATATCGCAGTCATTGGTTTATTTTGGCCTTTGCAATAGCTTGTGTTTTAGGATCAATTTATGGTTTTCTTCAGGGAGCTTGGCCATTTGGACTTGTTGAAGCTATCTGGTCAATTGTTGCGGTGAGACGATGGTTAGTTACGAAAAGCAGGTCTTAATATAAATTACGCAGCAGGAAGTTAAGGGATCCAATTTATCGTCATTTATTCTCTATTATACCCTAGTACAATTGATTCATTTTTTCCCCACCATAGAATAGTACCGCGACGCTAGAGAAATTTTATATGTCTAAAACAATTGGAGGAGAGACAAGATGAGAATTTTGTTTTTTGCTGTTTTTGCCGTGATCCTTTTTTCAGTCGATTCCTCCCTAGCCCAACAAACTCCCTCAACGTCCGATAAAGACCAATATGTTCCCCGATCAGACTATGAACAATTAAAGAAAGAATTCGATGCTTTAAAGAAAACTGTTGAACAGATGCAACAACAGAAGGTTGTCACCACTACTGTAATTCAAGCGCCTCAAACCAAAACGACACCCGCGAAACAGGTAAATGAGAGGATCGTGATAAATCCAGGCAGTAAGCTTCAACCTGGATGGGAACGGGTACGTAATCCCAATTGGATGGCCCCTGATAAAGCTGGGTCTAGGAATGCGCGAATTGCCAAATTTGGTGATATGGATTTTTTTATGGGGGTCGACACCCTCGGCAGGGTGCAGGCATTGCGGGAGTCTCATGTGGCTGATACGGTCGGAGCAAGCAGTGTTATATCCAATGGCCACTTATCTTCCGGTTTTCAAACCGCCTTTGGTAATTTATCTTTCCTTGCGGAGAGCCCTGACATGGAGCTTTATTTTTCCATCTTTATAGCTAGTCGTCCTCATCCCGACATGATGCAGGGTGATGAAGGTTATGTCATTTTCCGTAACTTGCCTGATCTTTTGGGAGGGAGTAAGTTGGCCCATGATTTATTCGACAATGTCAATATTAAGGCAGGGCAATTTGAAGTGGATTACGGTGATGCCCATTATCTTCGGTCAGACAATGCCAGGGTCCAGCAAAATCCTCTTATAGGTAATTTTGTAGTCGATCCACGCTCCAGCGAGGTTGGGGTAGAAGCATACAGTTCCGATAACAATGGTTCGCCCATCGGATGGTTAGCGGGATTGGGTAGCGGCGGGGAAGAAGAAGATTTCAGCAAAGACCACGGGATGTCCCTGCACGCAAAAATTTGGGACAAGCAAATAGAAGGTCTTCGTCCATCAGCTTCTGTTTATTGGGTTGACCAGAGCAATGGCAATCCGTCAACAACAAGGACCAATATGTTCCGTAGTGACCGTAGCGGAGGCCCTTATGGTGGTGTGCTGGATGATGGATCAGCTCCCGGCCAGGTTTTTGTCGGTAATGGCCAAAGAGTTTTGGCCTCTCAATTCGATTTAACATGGACAAAAGGTAAGAATGAGCTTTACGGTAATTTTGGCTATGTTCAGGACACAGACACTAATGGAAGCGGCTTTGGTACTCCCTCTGACAAATGGCTGTATTATGCCGCCGAGGCAAAACATAATTTGACCCCGCGTCTTTACCTGGCCACACGTTTCAGCGGAGCAACTGCGGTGGAGTTGACGAGTTTGTCTGATCTTAGTAGTGATGTAAGGTCGCATGGCATGGTTGATCGTATTCAGGTTGGTGGAGGGTATTGGCTCAACAAAATGACTCTTTTAAAAGTGGAGTATGTGTACCAGTGTTATCACGATTTTAAGAATAATGCTGAACAGGTCAGTGGCGTCGATGCGTGGGATGACCCTAGTTTCTACGGGCTACTTACTGAAGTATCTATTGCCTTTTAAGGTATCGGAGTAAACTTATGTATTTTTTAAGGAGCCTTTGTATTGGCCTGATCGCTTTAGTATTGATGGGTGCATTATCTCAAGCCCAAGAAATTGGCCATATTAAAGTCGAGGGAACATCCACGATGCACAATTGGAACGCCCAGAGTGACGCCATTAAAGGGTCCGTCAAAATCAATGGCAGCGAATTAGCAGGATATGTGGACATTCCCGCCAATTCGTTTAAAAGCGAAAGCGGTGCTATGGACAAAAACATGTTTACGGCACTTAAGGCTCAACAGTATCCGGAGATCACGTATAAATTCCTGATTGGTCGACTGATAGGTATGAATGACAAACAGTATACAACTTTTGAAACAAAAGGAGACATTACCATCGCTGGTGTAAAACGCACCATCACCATGCCATTCGAGCTTAAAAAATTATCAGACAATAGGATAGAAATTACCGGCCATTATAAATTGAAAATGACGGATTATGGCATCACTATACCAAAATTTTTATTTGGAATGGTAAAAACAGGAGATACTGTTGAGGTCAGCTGGGATTGGGTGAAGGGGTAAAAAAAAGTGCTCTTTGACCTATCTTTAAACCAGGCGGCTATTTTAAGGAGGAGCATATGAATAAGCGAACATATTTTTTTATTTCAGGTTTAGTTTTTGCAATCGTGGCTCTAGTACATCTTTTGCGAATTATAAACCAATTTGAGGTGGTTATCGGAACATGGTCAGCACCTATGGTTGTGTCATGGATAGGCTTTATTGCTACCGGTATTCTAAGTTATTGTGGTTTTACATTAATGTGTAAGGAAAAGGGTGTATAAAAATATTATGAATGGATATATTAAAAGACTTAGTGCCTTGGTTTTAGGAATTTTTGTTATATCGCTTAGCTCCTGTGCTACATGCGGAACATCATATAGAAGTGAGCTATCTAATAATCCCAAATTTGCTGAAGCGAATGTGAGTTATAAGAAAACTATCCGTTGGCTGGATGAAGCCGAATGTTCTTTCTCTCCCAAGACAGCGGTAGGATCTTATCG
>Ga0206840_1124_pt1 | contig 13463 bp, 8 predicted proteins | sample Alteio_BWOrgCont_24_FD_152633 | JGI IMG/M metagenome (GOLD analysis project Ga0206840, IMG submission 152633) | Enriched cells from forest soil in Barre Woods Harvard Forest LTER site, Petersham, Massachusetts, United States -... | ecosystem: Environmental > Terrestrial > Soil > Temperate forest > O... | reverse complement strand
GATATTGCAAACGGAAGTTTAAAGGGGAATTACGACCTGCCAACTTTGCCAGCGTACTTTGTTACCGTGGTGAAACGATACATTCCTTCGCTTAAAACGGATATTACCTCAACCAAACCGCAAAATTTTTCATTCAATTTACAGCTCAAGAAACTCGATGCATTACTGGCATTTTATAATCCCGATATTTCGGTACCTGACCAGGGGAATTTTGTCGGTAAATTCAACTCAGAGGATAAAACGGCAACTTTTAACGGCTATATAAAAACGATACAGTTAGGCACCACCGTTTTTCATGATCTGATCATTGATGAAAGCACCAATGATCAATACATGGGGCTCAATATATCGCTGAGCCGGATAAATATTACAGACAGCCTGCTCATTAAAAACATTGACATCACCAATTTCATTAAAAAGGATAGCGTGAATTTCAACGTTAAGCTTGCCGACAAGGATGCCACCAACCAGCTCGACCTTTACGGCCTTGTGCAGTTTGCAGGTGATACTACTGCCCGGCTGAAGTTATTACCTTCTGATGTGATATTGGAGCACCAGCCCTGGCATATAGACAACCAGGTTAGGATAAGATTGCTTGACGGCAAAACACAGGTGTCGGGTTTTGAACTTTCAAACGCGAACCAGAAAGTGAAGATAAATGGTTTTATATCAGGCAGCCCAGCTGACGAATTAAAAGTGCAATTTGAAAACTTCAGGATGGGCACGTTTGACCAGTTGGTAAAAACTGCTGATGTAAGGTTAAAAGGGAGGCTCAATGGGGATGTCCTGTTAAGCGCTGTTACCTCTTCGCCTACGTTTGATTCGCACCTGGCCATTGATTCATTCGTCATGAACAAAACGTTTATTGGCAATGTAAAAATAGCATCGACACTGGACAGCAACCGGGCGCAGGCAAACGTAAAAATGAATATCATTAACCGTGGGCTTGAAACCATGAACATAGCCGGTGCTTACATTTTGGGCAAAAATTCGGGTGATGCACTCAACTTTAATGTTAAAATGAACCAGACCGAGGCCATTATCTTTGAGCCTTTTGTGAAGGACCTGGTATCCAATCTTAAAGGCACTATTTCGGCTGATCTGAAATTGACAGGTTCAGCATCCGACCCACAATTTAACGGGAACATTACGCTTGAAAATACGGGTGTAACGGTCAACTATTTAAAAACGGCTTACACCATAAGCAGTAAGCTGAATGTAGCCAACAGCGTTATCAACGTGAATAACATGGTACTCAAAGACGTGAAGGGGGGCACCGGCACAGCTAACGGCAAGGTTGATTTAAGCGATCTGTCGGACCCGGATATCGAGGTGGAGCTAAAAACCAAAAACATGATGGCGCTGAATACCAATTTTAAAGACAACCACATTTATTATGGGACCGCCTATGCCACGGGAACCTTTAATTTCAACGGGCCTACTGATAACATGAATATCGACATCAAGGCAAAAACCGAGGCGGGCACGGTATTTAACATCCCGCTCAACAGTTCTACAACTGCAAGTGATTACGATTTTATCCGCTATGTGAACCATCGCGATACCACTAAAAATACGATCCCCAAGAACGCATTTGATGGTATAACGCTGAATTTCGACTTGAGTGTTGACGAAAAAACCACGGTGAAAATAACAACGAGCTATGGTAAACTGGAAGGTAACGGCGTAGCTAATGACCTGAAATTGAACATAAGCAGCCTTGGTGACTTTAATATGTATGGCGACTACCTGATAAGCACCGGTAAATTTGAGTTTATTGCCAAAGATGTGATCAGTAAAAATTTCCAGGTGAACCAGGGCGGCACCATACGCTGGACAGGCGATCCGACCAATGCTGAAATTAACCTGGACGCTATTTACGAGTTACGGGCCGACGTTACCAACCTTTATGCAGCGGCGGGGCAAAGCTCATCAAGCAAGGCTAATGCTAACGTGGTATTGGTGCAGGCCGAATTGATACTTACCAAATCGTTATTGTTGCCGGTTATAGATTTTAACCTCAACTTCCCGACTGATCCGACGATAAAAGACGACCTTGGCACTTATTTAGATGACTATAATAACCGTAGCCTGCAGGCCATCAGCTTAATTGCTACCAGGAACTTCTCGTCGGGAACAGGGCAAAACGGCACTTTGGGCAACCAGGTATTAAATACAGCAGGTACCGCAGCAACCGAATTGGTGTTTAACAGGCTAAACAGCATTATTTCACAATCGAATGCGATACGTAATCTTGATGTGAGTATTCGTTCGTTTAATGACGCAAGCGCTTCGTTGCGGCTATTTAATGAAAGGTTTGTATTGACAGGCTCATTATATAATAACAGTGGCAACTACCAGATATATAACAGTTCCAATACTCTTTTCAATACAAACTTTAACACGCTTTCAAAGGATTTTAGTGCGCAATATCTGATCCTGAAAAATGGCAACCTGAATGCACGATATTCGTACAGGCTATTGAATACTACTATTTTGAACCAGGCCGACCTGGCCAGCGCACAATATGTAAACGGTGTCGGACTGGTTTATCAAAGGGATTTTGACACTTTTGGCGAGTTTTTAAGAAATATATTCCACGCCAACAACAAAAAACAACCTGTATCGCCAAACCCCGAGCCAAAAAATCCTGCACCGGGTACACAACCAAACCGTACCGGCGGCGCGAGCGCCACAACAGACGAAGACGATAATTAATGATCGAGTAAGATGGTATGGTCCATTTTATCCCTTTTGGTTTTGAGATAAGCTTCGTTATGCGGATTCGGTTTGATCTCTATCGGCACATTCTCAACCACCTCCAGGCCATATCCTACTAAACCGGCCCTTTTCTTAGGGTTATTGCTCATCAGGCGCATTTTTGATACACCCAGGCTGCGTAATATCTGCGCCCCGATGCCATAATCGCGCTGATCCATTTTAAAGCCTAGTTTGATATTGGCTTCAACAGTATCGAGGCCATTTTCCTGCAAATGATAGGCTTTAAGCTTGTTGATTAAACCTATTCCCCGGCCCTCCTGGTTCATATAAACGATGACGCCTTTGCCTTCCCTGCTAATCATCTCCATAGCTTTATGCAGTTGCGGGCCGCAGTCGCACCGGCACGAACCAAAAATATCCCCCGTAACGCATGAACTGTGTACACGCACCAGTATGGGTTCATCGGGTTCCCAACTACCCTTTACCAAAGCCAGGTGGTGCTCGCCGGTATCCAGTTGCGTATAGGCTATCATATCAAAGTCGCCCCATTCTGTAGGCATTTTTACAGCTATCTCTCTATGGATCAAGGTTTCGGCAGTTAAGCGGTATTCTATCAGGTCCTTTATAGAGATTATTTTCAGTCCGAACTCTTTTGCCATTTGCAGCAAATCGGGCAGACGGGCCATTTCCCCGTCTTCCTTCATGATCTCGCAAATCACGCCTGCAGGCTCAAACCCGGCCAACACGGCCATGTCTATGGCAGCTTCGGTGTGCCCGGCCCTGCGCAATACCCCGCCATCTTTCGCAATAAGCGGGAAAATATGCCCCGGACGGCCCAAATCGGCAGGTAAAGTAGCCGGATCTATCAATGACAAAACTGTCCTTGAACGGTCGGACGCAGAAATACCTGTTGTGCAGCCTTCAAGCAAATCAACGGAAACTGTAAAATTGGTCTCGTGCGAAGTGGTATTGTTGCTCACCATCGGCTCCAGTTCCAATTCCTGCGCACGCTGGGCGGTAATAGGGGCACAAACCAGCCCCCTGCCATGACGTATCATAAAATTAATGGTTTCGGGGGTAGCGTTGTGCGCGGCGGTTAAAAAATCACCTTCATTTTCGCGGTCCTCATCGTCAACAACTATAATTGTTTTCCCGGCCTTTATCGCTTCAATAGCTTCCTGTATGGTGTTTAGCATGTTTTTAGTCCCAGTGTTATATATACAAAGTTAACCTATGGCTTTGCGATTACGGTCGGTTATTTGTAAAAGTTGCTTGTCGTTAGTTGTATTGGTTGCTTGATTCATCGACGACTTCAACCAATACAACTGCTACAACTAATGTAACTACGCTTCTTTCCTCCTGAGCAACCTGTTAAAAAACCGTTTATACGCTTCCATGTCAAACAAAACGGAATCATTTGCTGCTTTGTAGGAAAGAAAGATACCTATTGGCGTCAACACTAAAATGGCAATCCACATGCCGATAAAAGGCGAAATATCGCCATCCTTTACCGATTTTTCACCTATTGTGGATATGATATAATAAATGAGGAAAAAGATAACAGAAACCACTACGGGCATACCCAAGCCTCCTTTGCGTATGATGGCACCTAATGGCGCACCTATCAGGAACAAAGCCACACAAGCTGCCGATAGCGTAAACTTTTTCTGATACTCCACCGCATATTTACGTATTGTTTTGTCGGCATCTTTGTAGAAATCGGCCCGGTTCTTTATAACATCATGAGCTGTACGCGCTTCGTTAGCAGCATTAGTTATGGCCGACAGTTTCTGGGTGATAGTTAATCCGTCCAGCGCATTTTTACCTTTAAACGGAATATATTTGATAACTGAAACACTTTTTTTGGGAACGCTGAAATATTTAATGTAAGGCGTTACTAATTTATAATTGAGAGACCTGGCACTATCGTTCTGCCGCGTGGTTGAATCGCTCATAAACTTTAGTTGTTTAAGGTCCATCATCTGTGCTGCCGACCTGAACAGGTTTTCATCCGTCCGCTTCAGTTTCAAAAAGGAAAGATCAAACTTTTGCTCTGTTTCCTTAAACCGGAAACGGGTGAACCGCTGGCGTAATACCGCAGTCTCACCCGGGGTTTCATCATAGCGGATCCCGTCCTTTAGTTTTAATATCAGGAACTGGTTATCGGGCGTTTTGTACATCCTGCCTTCTTTTGCTATTAACACATTAAGGTTGTTATCGGCGGCATCTTTGGTATAGATCATCACACCGTGCAGCGTTTGCCCGTCGGGGTCTTTTTTGCTTACGCGAATCGAATAGCCCTGCCCCTGGAAACTATTGCTGAATTCGTCCTCGGGTAATAAACTGGCCGATTTTTGCTGCCGCACGTCATACAAAAGGGAATAATATTTTTTATTGGCGATAGGCAGCATATTATCCGAAAAAATAAAGGCGGCTATACTTAATATGGTTACCACAACGATCATGGGATACATGGCCCTGCGCAGGGATATGCCGGCAGCCTTAATGGCAACCAGTTCGTAATTCTCACCAAGGCTGCCGTAAGTCATGATGGAGGATAGCAGGACAGACAGGGGGAGGGCCATCGCCACGTTGGTGGCCGAGGCGTACATCATCAGCTGCAGGATAGTATACCATTCAAAGCCTTTGCCGATCAGGTCGTCGATATATTTGAACAGGAACAGCATGAGCAGCACAAACATCACGATCATGAAAGTGACGATGAATGGCCGGATGAAAGATTTGAGCAATAAAAGATGGATCTTTTTCACAGTACAAATTTACGGAAAATTTCCCTTATGACCCCTGTACGCTTGCAAGGCATCAAGTTGTAACCGTTTGAGAGTCCTTTCTCCGGATCAATTTGTTGAAAAACCTGGTGTACACTTCTATATCAAACAAAACCGAATCATTTGCTGCTTTGTAAGAAAGAAAGAGCCCGATAGGCGTAAGCACCAGGATGGCGATCCACATACCAATAAATGGTGAAAGACTTCCTTCTTTGACCGATGTTTCGCCTATAGTTGAAATAATATAATAGAAAAGAAAAAATATAACCGAAACAACCACCGGCATACCTAACCCACCTTTACGTATGATAGCCCCCAGAGGAGCCCCGATCAAGAACAAGACGATACAAGCAGCCGGCAAAACAAACTTTTTTTGGTACTCTACGGCATATTTGCGCAGGGTCCTATTCGCATCGTTAGATATTTCGGCCCGCTGCTTTATAATGCCCTGCAACGTACGCGCTTCATTTGCGGCATTAGTTAGCGCAGCTATTTTTTGATTGACAGATAAGCCATCCATCGCATTTTTTCCTGTAAAATCAACATATTTGGCCTCCGCAGTACCTTTTTTAGGGATGTTGAAATATTTGATATAAGGCGTTATCAATTTATAGTTGATAGCAAGGTTCCTGTCAGATTGTCTCTGGGTCGAGTCGCTCATAAACCGTAATTGCTTCAGACTCATCATCTGTGCCGCCGTAAACAGGTTTTCGGGCGTCCGGGTTAAATTCCTAAAGGAGAGGTCAAACTTTTGTTCTGTTTCTTTAAACCTGAAACGGGTAAAACGCTGGCGTGGCTCAACATTCTGCTCGCCGCTGGTTTCATCATACCGGATACCATTAGTCAGCTTTATTACCAGGAACCGGTTATCCGGCGTTTTATACATCCGGCCATCTTTAGCCATCAGCACGTTTAGGTTATTGCCTGCGGGGTTTTTGCTATAGGTCATTACACCGTGCAATGTTTGCCCGTCCGGGTCCTTTTTATTTACACGGATAGTATAGCCCTGCCCCTGGAAACTGTTGCTGAAAACACCCTCCGGAAACAGGCTGGCCGATTTTTGCTGGCGCACGTCATACAATAAGGAATAGAATTTTTTATTTGCGATGGGCAGCATATTGTCCGAAAAAACAAAGGCGGCTGCGCTCAATATGGCTACTGCCACGATCATAGGATACATTGCCCTGCGCAGGGATATGCCGGAAGCTTTGATGGCAACCAACTCGTAGTTTTCGCCCAGGCTGCCGTAAGTCATGATAGAAGATAACAGGATGGATAGTGGTAGCGCCGTAGCAACATTGGTGGCCGAGGCATACAACATTAGTTGCATAATGGTATACCACTCAAAGCCCTTGCCTATCAGGTCGTCAATATACTTGAACAGGAACAGCATGAGCAGCACAAACATCATGATCATAAAAGTGACGATGAATGGCCGGATGAAAGACCTTAATAATAAGAGATGGATCTTTTTCACAAATAACTTTAGGAAGAACGTAATTCTTAGGCCCCCAGTACACTTACCAGGTATTCGATCTGGTTGTCCCAAATTAGTTTGCGTTCGCCGATGGTATCCTCGGCTGCAAAATCGGTAATGCTTAATGCTACGTCGTTGGTGAGTTCGTCCTGCAATATCTCCATTTCAAAATAGCACTGCGGCTCATCCTCCATCCATTTAAACCTTACCAGTTTGTTCTCTTTGAGGGTAAGCAGCTTTGCTTTCTGTTCTTCACCATCCCAGGTGAAGGTATAAACCTGGTCGCGGACACTTACGTCATCGGCAAACCACTGTGTCAGGCCATTTGGTTCGCTCAGGAAGCCATATAATATCCGGGGAGATGATTTTATTTCGTATTCAATATTAAATTTCTTCTTCTCAGACATAGGGGGCAGCTTATGCATACGGCCCACAAAGCCGTAAATCTTCACATTTTTTCTAAAGGAAATGAATTTCTGCTATATTTGCAAACTCTTTTTACAGCGCAGAAGCGTTATTTGAACACAATTTTGTGCACTGATACTCAGAATGATGTTTAGATGGAACTAAAGCGGTTTTTTGGTGCAAAATATTGTGTAAAAAGAGACAAATATTAACGGCGGGGTAGCTCAGATGGTTAGAGCGCAGGATTCATAACCCTGAGGTCGGCAGTTCGATCCTGCTCCCCGCTACAAAAACAGAAAGCCACCCAAAGGTGGCTTTCTGTTTAAATTCATTTTGCATAGCTCAGCTGGTTAGAGCGCAGGATTCATAACCCTGAGGTCGGCAGTTCGATCCGGCTCCCGCTGCGGAAACATCTCGGCATTTAAGGCCAGTAAACTTACCGGTGACTATTTGCTCCAATGACCAGAATTTATTACTTCGTTTTAAGCTAATTTTTTAAAAACTCCCAAAATTGCCATGTCGGCTGGTGTAATGGTATAATACGATGATCAGAACGAGCGCGATCAAAAAGCCAATGAGAATGATCAGGATATCCTTCCACTCTTTTTCTTCTTTTCTTGCTTTTAGCCTTTTGATACATCGCCTTGTAACTCTCTTCGAGACTGACCTGATCAAAGGCTCATTTTTTAACCGGCTCTGGTGGGTCGTCCTTTTTTTCCGGCTTGGTTTGCGTTGAGCCATAATATGGGATCTGTCGATCTGCGCGATACCCGCATGTTAGCAGTTTGAATTCGGGCGCCAACAAACACGTTGACACCCGAAGACTAAACTTAAAAACCGAAATTGATGCCTAAAGTCGTTTGCGCCTCAGAGATTGGCTGTTTGGTATCCAATCGCCCCGCGTAATTTACCCGGTTGGTATTGGTGATCGCGATACCCGGGGAAGCGATATAATTTTCCTTTAAAACCAGGCCGATCTTTTTCCCCAACCGGTAACGCAAGTCTGCGCTGCCGCCATAAGCGAAACCCGTAGCCGAAGAGCTCAATTGAGCAAATTGGTAAGGTATATCCGCATCTGTGATCTTGATATCCATTTCCGGTGTGGAGAAACTTTTTACTATACCTACATTCGCCCGCAAGTCAACCGCAAATTTGCTGAAGAAGAAAGAATATTGCGGACCAACGAGTATATTCAGGTTCCGGTAACGGTTACGCGTTGATGCAGCGCCCGTATCAACCCCAAAGGCATCCTGGTAACCCGCAGCCAGCGTGTGCGCATCATTAGCGTTTAGCTGCCCCTGGTCCTGGTAAGATATCGTAGCAGCAATGGCCCAATTGGTTTTATGGATATACCACGCGCCATCCAATCCTATGGTAAAACCGGTTTTAGCAAATCCCGCCTTATTGTCGATGGTATTATCCAGGAAATCCCCATAAAAGGCTTTACCAAATTCGCCCGTCGGCACGGAAACACCGCCAAAAATTCCCCAGTAACTGTCGTGTGCCACCTGGGCTTTAGCGTTAAATGCAAACAAAGTCGCAAGAAAGGTGATCGATAAAACTATAACTTTTTTCATCTTGATAGAGTTGGTGATTAGTGAATAACTGTGATAAAATTGACATCCAGATCCGAGGAGCCGGGTGCATAAGTGCCATTTTTTGCGTTAGGCTGGTGCCTGAGCACCCATCGAAGCTTACCGGTACTGGCAGCGCCGGTGGTGAATTTGGTATGGAAGCCAAACTGGAGCGGCGGGTTATTCGTGTCATGATCGGTACGTTCTATGGTTAGATTTAACGGGGGCACGCCAGGTGTGACCGGTGTTCCGGGAATGTAAGGCGATGTTGTGCTGATCACCGGCGCGGTACTGATGGGTGTCGGCTGGTAAAAGAATAAGTGATAATTCTCGCGTTGAATGATCTCGTTCGATACCACAAAAACCGGCGTTTGTGTTTGGTCCAGCATGTAGACCACGCCATCGTACACCGAATTGGCTTTCAATGTTAACGTCGTTGAATCGACTGAAATGACATTGTCATTATTATCCAGGTGAAAGGTGTAGGTACAAGACGTCGTGTCACTTACATTGGCTTCATTGGTGAATTTTAATTGTGCCAGGGTGATGGTTTCGTTGGCAATGTTCGGTTGCACCGCTTCTTCTGTTTTGGAGCTGCACCCGGTATAAAACAGCGCTGTTCCAAACAGCACATATACCACATGTTTTGATTTGATCATGATTTTCATTTTTTAGTTATTATTAGTATGGTTACTTAAAATTTCAAAAGGTACCCGCAGCCTGAAAATGACATTCCGGCCCGGTTCATAAGCGAAATAGCGAAAGCGGTCCAGGTAATCTTTATAGGCTACATTGGTCAGGTTATTGGCCGCGATGTCGATATCCGCATAAGTTTTGTTGATCGTCAGTTTAAACCCGACATGGGCGTCGATCAGGTTATAAGCATTTGGCGGCGGGGCAAAGTCATAGCCAGGCGGCACATCCGTCTGTTTGGCCACATAAATGTCGTCGGCTCCGACCAGCACACTTTTAAATGGCCCGAAATTCCCGAAATGATAGTTTATACCATTTTGCAGGCGCATCGGCGGCGTGTATATCTGGTAATTATGAATGGTTTCGTTCCAGGCGTAGATCAACGAGGTTTTCGAAATGACCTCCAGTGAATCCAGGGGTTTCACCGTGATCCCCAGGTCAAGACCGTGGAAATTGACGTTGCCTTGCGTATAGGCAAATTCCAGCAGTTCGCCGCCTTGTGAATGATAGAACTGCCCCGTCGGCTCCTCGAAAATGAAATTATTGATGTGGTTATAATAACCATTCATATCCACGTTCAGCCAATGTGTAGCATAATTCAATTGCAGGCTAAAATCATTTGCCTGTTCCGTCTTCAAGTTGGCATCGCCTATTTCAAATTCCGCCAGCGAAGCATGTACGCCGTCGATATAGAGCTCATTGATGGAGGGTGGACGGAATGCGGCACTGTAATTACCGGTCAGTTTTAAATTATCTGTAAAATTGTAAGTGGTTCCTAACGTAGCGCTCGTTCCCGCATAATGAGTAGTGGTGACATCGATCTTAGCTGCATTCGCATCAAATGCAAATGCACGCAGCCAGCGGTAATCATAGCGTGCCCCGGCCTCAAACAGCCATTTGCCCTGTCTGTATTTTTCGATCGCATAAGCGCCACCATCATAATCGACGAAATTAGGGATCAGGTAACCGTACATCCTGATATTGCCCTGGTTCATACCCGTGGCGCCGAAGGAACCTGAAAAACCGCCGCCATCATTATGCTGGTAGTTCAGATCCAACGTCGTGGTATGGATCTGCAGGTAAATGGCAGGCGCAAGGCTGGTCGAAAAGGACAACTCTTCATACTCCTGGCGCGTATTGACCTGGTAAGCATATTGAATCTCCAGTTTGCTGCTGTCAGTTATATTATAAAAGCCCCTGAATTTCGCAGTGGAATGATTGACCGTCTGGTAAGGCCGGTCGATAAAATAGCTGAAGGGATAAGTGGTCGGGGGCTGCGCTTCTGAAATGCGCATCAACAGATCAGAATAGGATCCGACCTCTGTGCCGAATTCAATACCGATCTTGGTGTAGAAATTACTGTAATAGCCTTCGATGCCGTAATTTTTATGATAATACTGAACGGCCGCCGAAAAGTCGCTCTCTATCAAACCCGTGTTGCCCAACAAATAATCGGGTGTGCGAACATCACCGGATCTTTTGAAGGTTCCCTGCACGCGGTAACTGAGGCCAGCAAGGTTTTTGCCTAAGGCGCCTTCGAGCATGGCCGAAAAAGCACCCAACTGACTGTTGGTCATGCCCACCGCATTAACTTCCCCGTCCATTATACCTGTATCAACAGGCAACGGTTTAGGGCTAACCGATATCACGCCCGCGATCGCATCCGCACCGTAACGGATCCCATCCGCACCTTTGATTACCTGGATCTGGTTGGCGATAAAGGGATCGATCTCGGGGGCATGCTCCTGTCCCCATTGCTGTGCTTCCAGCGCCACGCCATTGTTCAGGATCAAAACACGTGAACCTGTCAAACCATGAATAACCGGTTTGGCAATGGAGGGTCCTGTCTGGAAAGTGGTTACCCCTGTAACTGATTTGAGCGCATCCCCTAAACTAAGCCCGCGCGTTTGTTCCAGGGCGCTGCCTTGTAATACAGCTACATCTAACGTTGAAACCTCTTTATGAGGCTCTGCCGTGCTTTGAATGTTAACCTGGCTAAGGGTTTGCTGTGAAGGTGATAGAAAAAAATCAATATGCTGATTGCCACTGACCGTTACCATAGTGTCTATAGAATGATAACCAATATATTCACAGCGTAGCCGTATACGGCCAGCTTGCACCCCTAACGAAAATACGCCTGCTTTGTCCGTTAAAGCCACGCCTTGGCCACCAACGATGGATAGGGTGGCACCCGCCAAGGGTAAGCGGGTAGCAATATCGGTGACAATTCCATGTACGGTATATGATCTGGATGCCTTTTCCTGGCCGTAAACAAGTGGTGGAAATAAAAGTATAAACAGCAAAAGCCTGGTATTCATTTTATAGGTATTGAAGAAAAAAATGATAACGCAAAAGACTTGCACTATTGTTGCATTTACTGCAACATGGTGCTGTGCCCTGACGATAGGAATGATTAAAGATCAGTCTGGGCGGAGTGCTGCTCAAAGTGCCTTCGCCGTGCTAAGATGCACAGGCAAAAAACGATGAAGCGTTTTGAATAAACCGGGTCATACGGCCGGTTGTTGTTCCGGGTACACGCGACCTTATTTATCCAAAGACAAAGCGTCCCGGACAGATGGTAAACAGAAAGAAATATTAGGAAATTGGCGGCGAACGCCCTGCGGAACGAACAAGCTTCAGGCTTATGAAATCATAGTCGAAATGATCATAAACCCTGGTGGCGCTGAGCACTACCGCAACATGTACCTGCTGATCGATCACCGAATGGTTGAAGTGCATCGCGTCGCAAAGCTGGCACCTTTCCGAGATCGTTTGTTGAGACGAACTATGCGCCTTGGCGTATGAGGCAAATGTGTTGTGCTGGTGTCCATACAATATCACCTGCCCTGCGATAAAAACAATCAGCAGCAGCCGGGAATAGATAATATGTATACTATTTTTTTTCAACAGCGGCAATGAAATTTTAATTGCAGTAAAACTAATAAAAAAAATCAAAAACCAAATCTTAAACACCACGAAATTGCATTCGGCCATTTATTATCATCAATTCGTTACATTTAACGTAACCTTACCCGCTTCATCACACTAACCTACATAGATAAGTTTCGAACCAATACAGGAACCCTGTGTAATTGCTTACACTGAAGAGCTCCCAAACCAAGTCAGAAGCCCTGAAAAGAGAAGCTTAATTAAAAATAGCGAAGGTCGAGCATTTGCCTGGAGTATCGTCCGCCAAAAATTTGGTAGCTCATCTGATCAGAGCGCAGAATTCATATCCGCTGGATAGCGGTCGGCAGTTCGATCCTCGTTCGCAGGAATTTAAGTGAAATTTCCAGATGCCTGTATATCCATTTTGAGCAATATTTCACGATTTTTTTCAGATAACAATTCAAATAATTGCGACTTGATGCAAATTCGTAATATATTGCAATGCAATTTCCGATGTCAATTAATGAACAATTTCAATGAGCTTACTTGCGATCACCCTAACACAATTTAGTTCCTAACCCGTCACATTTTAAAACAATTGAGCACTTATGGCACAGACAACTTATCTTGAATCAAAAAATCATTATCCTATACTGGATGGGCTTCGCGGAGTGGCGTCGGTTTTAGTAATTATGTTCCACGTTTTAGAAACCTTTACCGGTGGTAATAAATTTGTACAAATCATCAATCACGGGTATCTCGCTGTCGACTTTTTTTTCCTGCTGTCAGGTTTTGTTGTAGCCTATGCTTATGATGATCGCTGGGGCAAAATGACGCAGTGGGATTTTTACAAGCGCCGGTTGGTGCGTCTTCAACCCATGGTTATTATGGGCTCATTGATCGGAGCGGCGTTGT
>Ga0206840_1123_pt1 | contig 13711 bp, 11 predicted proteins | sample Alteio_BWOrgCont_24_FD_152633 | JGI IMG/M metagenome (GOLD analysis project Ga0206840, IMG submission 152633) | Enriched cells from forest soil in Barre Woods Harvard Forest LTER site, Petersham, Massachusetts, United States -... | ecosystem: Environmental > Terrestrial > Soil > Temperate forest >... | reverse complement strand
GGCTCCGCGCCCGTAGTCAAAATCTTTGAAGGCCAGCGTAACTTGATTGCCATTGGCAGAAGACTTGCGGGGACTCTATTTCAGCCGACAGTGGTGCTGGGATGATTATTTCCGCAGCAGCGGCTTAAGTCCCTGGAGCACGTTGCGCGCCACCTGCTCGTTGCCCTTTTCCGTTGCATGGATGCCGTCCTCCTGCATCGAACCAGGAGTGCCATAGGCGTTCTGTAGCAGAAAGGGAAGGAACGGGACTTTATATTTGCGCGCCAGCAGGGAATATGTTTCGTTGAACTGCTGAATGTAGTCCGGGCCGTAGTTTGGCGGCAGGGTGATTCCCGCGAGCAGCACTTTCGCGCCCGATTTGAGCAGCGTGGAGACGATCTGGTCTAGATTCTGCCGCGTGATCGAAATTGGCAGGCCGCGCAGCCCGTCATTGCCACCGAATTCGACGACCACAATTTGCGGATGAGCAGCCAGCACGTCTTTCAGCCGGTCCACACCGTCCTTTGTTGTATTGCCGTCGATGCCTTTATTGACGACGCGGTATGAATAGCCTTGGTGGTCGAGGTCCTGTTGCAGATAATCCGGATATGTGTGCCCTGCTGTGACGCCGTGGCCCGCGGTGAGCGAGTCGCCAAAGCAGACGATGACCGGCAGATTGCGGCTTGCGCCTTTCGACTGTGCATTGCCGTCGCGGTGGAACGCAATGGCAGCGCATAACGTAAATAGAAGCAACAGGGCATGTCGGCGCGTCACATAGCTATTGTAACGAGAGGATCGGAGCCGGGAATGATCGAAGTGCGGGGACTCAAGAAGTCGATTCGCAACGGAAGCAGGATCGTAGAAATTCTAAAAGGGATCGATTTGATCGTGCCGCAGGGGCAGTTCCTGGCGATCATGGGAGCTTCGGGCAGCGGCAAAAGCACCCTGCTGGGGCTGCTCGCGGGCCTCGATGCGCCGACCGAGGGCGCGGTGCTGGTCGACGGGACCGACATCAGCCGTTTGCCGGAAGACAAGCTGGCGCAGGTTCGCGGCCGGAAGATTGGTTTTGTCTTCCAGTCCTATCAGCTCATTCCCACGCTGACGGCGCTTGAAAATGTCCTGCTTCCGTATGAACTGAATGCGAATGGCGACGGAAAGAAGCGCGCTGTGGCGCTTCTGGAGGCGGTCGGCTTAGCCGACCGTCTTCATCATTATCCCGTGCAACTGTCCGGCGGCGAGCAGCAGCGCGTCGCCCTTGCCCGCGCTTTCGTCGTCGAGCCACCGATTGTTCTCGCCGATGAGCCGACAGGAAACCTGGATTCGACGAATGGCCAGCATGTGCTCGACCTGTTGACCGACCGCCAGCGGGAAGCGAATACCACGCTCGTTCTGGTTACGCATGACCGGCAGATTGCCGACCGCGCCGACCGCCGCATTTTTCTACGCGATGGCCGCATCGTCTCGGATGAAAGCGGAAAGCAGGCTGGCCATGGAAATTGAGCAGAAGCCTGCCCTCGGCTGGAACACCGCGGCGAAGATCGCGTGGCGGGAGCTGCGTGCCTCGCGGACGAAATTCTTATTTGTAATCCTGTCGGTTGCAATTGGCGTAGCCTCCCTGACTGGTGTTCGCGGTTTCAGCGAATCCTTCCAGAAAGCGCTGCTCGACCAGGCGCGGAGCATCATGTCGGCCGATCTCTCAGCGCGCATGTTCCGACTCATCACACTGCAGGAGAACGCGAAGCTGGACGCACTGGCCGCCGCCAAAGGCGTCGAGCGGACTTCCGTGACGGAAACCATCTCCATGGCGTCGCTGCAGGGCGACCCCGTGCCGTTACTCGTGTCGTTGAAGATCGTAGATCCGGCAAAATACCCGTTTTATGGGACAGTGGTGCTGAACCCTGCAGGCGATCTGCGCACTATACTCACCGATTCATCCGTCGTCGTCGACGACAACCTGCTTGTGCGGCTGCGCGCGAAGGTTGGCGACACGCTGAAGATTGGTGGCGAGTATTTTCGCATCGCTGCGGTCATAGAAAAAGAGCCGGACCGCTTAACGGCGGGCATCGGGCTCGGCCCTCGAGTTATGATGACCCGCGCCGCCGTCGACAAGACAGGCTTGCTGCAGCAGGGAAGTCGTGCCACGGAAAGATATCTCTTCAAGCTGACGCCGCAAAGCGGGAAGATCGCCGACGCGCGCGCCGACCTGGAAAAGATACTGCCTGACGCACAGGTCACCGATTTCCGCGAAACCAGCCCGGCGCTCTCCGAAGGGCTGGACCATGCCACCGGCCTGCTGAGCCTGATCTGTTTAGTTGCCATGGTGCTCGGAGCGATTGGCGTTGGCATGGCGATGCGCGCTCATCTTCAGCAGCGAATCGACATCCTCGCGATCATGAAATCGATCGGCGCGCGGTCGTCCGACATCCTGCGCATCTATTTATTACAGACACTATTGCTTGGAACCGTCGGCGCGCTTCTGGGAATCGTTCTCGGCCTGGGTGTCGAGTGGGCGCTGCCGTTTTTCTTCGGCAAGCTGCTGCCCATCCAGCCGCCGCTGCGTTTACCGGTACGCTCGGTCTCCGCGGCGTTCGCAACAGGCATACTGACGACCATCCTCTTCTGCCTGCCCCCGCTGCTCGACGTGCGCAAAATTCGCCCGAGCATCGTCCTTCGTAAATCTGTTGAAGGCGGCGACACCGATGGCAGACCGAGCCTATGGAAGCGGCTGCGCGACAATCAGGCGCAGTGGATTTCGATTGTAGTCATCGTTCTCGCGCTGGGCGGCATCGCGGCCGCGCTGGCAGATTCGATCGTGGTAGGGAAGTGGTTTGCCGCCGCGCTCTGCGGATTGCTCGTCGTTATCCTCGCACTGGCCTCGATAACACTGCGCACACTGCGTGCGTTTCTCAATAAGACGCGTCTTCACCTGCATTCGGCATTGCGCCATGGTTTGGCAAACCTTTACCGCCCTGGTAATCAGTCGGCGGCTGTCCTGGCCGCATTGGGCACGGGTGTCATGCTGATCCTCAGCGTCTTCCTGATGCAGCATGCAATCGTCAGCCGCATGAACGCTGATGCAACCACCAGCGCCGCGAACATCTTTCTCGTCGACATCAGCCAGGATGAAGTGCAGGGAGTCAAAGACCTCGTGCTGCATCAACCCGGCGTGCAGAACAAGTTTGAGGCAATCCCCATCGTCTCCGCCCGGATTACTGCCATCGACGGCGTGCCGGTCGACCAGCTAAGGATCAAAAACTATCCAAAGCGGCTGCTCTCGTCCATTTCGCTAACCTGGGCCGACGCAGTGCCGGATGGCGTGAAAGTCACGCAAGGGAAGTGGTGGCAGAAAAGCAATGCTGACGGGCTCGCGGTCGTCGATCACGCAGCGCGCAGGTTGAATCTGCATCCCGGCTCGGTAGTCGATCTTGCCTCCGGCGAAACGACAATCCACACGCACGTCGCTGCAATCTACAAAGCAGAGGGCGAGCATGTATTTGCGCGCAGCGAATTCATCCTGCCTTCAAAGCCTCTGCAGGGACTGCCGAATGTCTGGTATGCCGCGGTGCATGTGCAGTCCGCGCAGATCGCCTCGATGCAGCGGACGCTGTTCGCAACCTATCCAACGGTGACGGTCATCAACATCGCGGACATCCTCGATACAGTGCAGGGCGTCGTGCATCAGATCACGCTCGTCATTCGCTTCCTTGCCGGATTTTCCATCCTGTCCGGCGCCATCATCCTTGCCTCAAGCATAGCCAGCACCCGCTTCCGGCGGATACGCGAGGTCGTGGTCCTGAAGACCCTTGGCGCCACGCGCAATCGCATTGCGACGGTCTTCAGCGTGGAATTCATCGTGCTCGGACTGCTGGCTGGTTTTGTCGGCGTGATCTTCGCCAACCTGTTGACGCGCGTGCTGCTGCACAAGATGGAAGTACCTTACCATCCTGAATTCGCTGTGAGTGCCGTCTCTGTGATTGCAACAGCGGTGCTCGCGATCGTTACTGGATGGCTCGCCAGCTTCCGTATTCTTGGACAGAAACCGCTGGAGGTCCTGCGTGAAGAGTAAGGAGCCGGATCCTTCACGCGCATGCATTCCAGATACGATGCGAGCCCGAAAACCGTGGAAGAATCAGCCCAACTGCGAGTTGACCAGAGCTGCAGCAGCTTTTATTATGAATAAGTCACGTCGTTTGTGGCGCATCTGCTGCGCCAACTTACTGCCCCCTCGTTCAATGGTAGGACAGCTGCCTCTGGAGCAGCCTATCGGGGTTCGAATCCCTGGGGGGCAGCCAAAACACATCAAGCCTGAACTTCCACGCACGTCCTCAAACATCCTCGTACACGAGGATGTTGTTGTTTTACAGCCACTTATGTGAAAAATGAGTTCAAGGACGTGCGTAGACGTGCGACTGCAGCCACCAATTTGGTTGGGGAACAGTTTGGGGTACGATGAAGCAAAGTTTGGGGAATGAAAATCCCTCGTTCTGGAGTCGCTCCATGGCGCTGACCATCAAGGAAATCGAAAACGCGAAGCCGAAGCCCAAAAAGTACAAGATGCTCGACGGAGGCGGCCTCAGTCTGCTCGTCTTGCCGACAGGCACGAAGCTCTGGCTTTGGCGCTATCAATTCAATGGTGGCGAGAAGAACATGACATTCGGGGAGTACCCGCTCGTCGGCCCCAAGGATGCCCGCGAGCTTCACTTCGCTGCGAAGAAGCTGTTTGCTTCCGGTGTCAATCCGATGGCCGAACGCAAGGCGGCGGTCGAAGCGAAGCAGCAGGAGGCCAAAGCGTCCGGATAGGCGGTTATTAACTCAAGTGGTTTTAGCCAAGAAGAATTGATGACCTCGGCATCTCAATAAGCGCGTTGTCCTGTTATCACCAGTTGACAGCGGCAAAGCAAATGGCAGACGCCTGAATCATCCACGAATCGATGACCATGGCCGAGCCTTGCACACGGCCTCATTGTGCAGGTTGAGGGTCGGGGAACTTCCAGTTGCCGTTCAGAATCTCGGCTCGCGGACGATATAGCCGCACCCAGTAATTCCAGCCCGGAGTGGTGGGCAGACAGTTGGGACTCTTGCCATCGCAGCAAGAGGGACCATGCAATCCTCGCGCTGCTCTTGGGTTGCGGGCTGAGACGTTCCGAGCTAATCGCCTTGAAGTTGAGCGATCTTCAGCAAACGGGACGATCATTGGGCCATTATCGATCTGTATGGCAAGGGTGGCCGGCCGCGTGCGTACAGTCCCAATGCCGAACTGGGTCAAGGCCACGGTGGATGCGTGGCTGGCCGCTGGAGGTATAGAAGATGGTTTCATCTTTCGCTGCGTAACCCATGCCGGTACCGTTTGGGGTTCGGGTATTAGCGAGAAAGTTGTGTGGTGGGTGGTGCGTCAATATGCCAAGATTGCCGCAATCGAAAAGCTCTCCCCTTATGACCTTCGCCGCACCTGTGCCCGGCTTTGTCACTCGACCGGGGGTGAGCTTGAACAGATTCAATTTCTCCTCGGTCATCGATCTGTAGAAACCACGGAACGATGCCTCGGGTCCAGGCAGCGATTGGTCCACGCAGTCAACGACAAACTCGGCATTGAACCGGATATCAGCTTAGGCTGAGCGATTTAACGCAATCCCGGGATTTTCAGTCGCTCTCATCACTGCGGGCCGAGAGATCCAAATCGGCATCTTCGGCTAAGAGGCGTGACACGCTACGCTGTATCAACAGCCGAGGCTGAATCCAAGTATTTGATGAGCAGCACCTCGTTTCCGATCTCACTGTAGATCAACTCATCCACGGTGCCGGCCGCTAGAAGAAGACCGTATCCCCCGGGCCGCATTCCTTGTTCTTCGCGCTGCCTCAAAAAAGGCGTTTGCGATAACTTGCGAAACCCGGTTAGGAATTCACCAACGGTATCCCGTACGGTGAGGGCAAGCAGTTACTGAAGCGCAATCGGAAATGAGATTGTAAGAAGTTTCTCAGTCCACGGACAACGCCAACACCGCCCCTCACCTCCAAGCTATCAGACGATCGCACGCAAAACTCCCACCGAGGTTCTCCCAATGGGTCTCATTACACCAAATGACTTTCCTAATCTGACTGAGCTCTACACGGCTCAGCTTCGTTACCTTCTTTCCACCGAAAATCAGATCGTCAAAGCTTTGCCGAAGATGATTGATCATGCGAATCACCCGCAGCTCAAACAGGCTTTTCAGTCTCATTTGCAGGAAACGCAAGTTCATGTCTCACGTTTGGAACAGCTTATCGCCGATATGAAGAACGATGTCGATGATAAGAAGGACCCCATCATCACGGCAATTATCGGCTCTGGCGAAAACATCACAAAGGAATCCGACCCCGGCGCGATTCGGGATGCTGGCCTGATCGGAACCGCGCAGAAAGTTGAGCATTACGAAATCGCTTCCTATGGCACAGCCCGCAATTGGGCTAAGCAACTTGGGCTGGCTGAGCATGCAAGTGTACTTCAGCAAACGCTAGAGGAAGAAAAGCATGCCGATCAACTGCTGACGGAAATTTCAGAGGGAACGAACACCTCTGCAGCCGCTGCAGCCTAAAATTCCCCTTTGTTCCGGCCCAAGCCTTCCGGCTTTGGGCCGGAGTGATATTTGCTTCTGCGCATTATTTCCCGTCTAGACCACTTATATACACAAACCCTTTTAGATCACCATAGATGATGAAACTCGCTATGTAATTCCAATCGTTCTTTTGTGGTTGTCCGGGTCGGGAATCGAGTCCCACCCAGAGGGCACTCATGTACCGAGAGACACTAGGCATTCTTTTGAGTGGGCTTCGATCGCTTCGACGACTGCTGTTGACACAAGGTGTAGTTCGTTCGCGCAGTTGGTACCGGAAAGTGCATCCTAATTTAAGAACAACGGCAAACAGGTGGAGGATCTGAGGTCAGAGAACAGCGAGCGAAAGAAGAAAGCTGAGGAGCGCATAACAAATGAGCTGGCAAATCAGGCTGGAAGCGAACCCAATTCGCCCGAGAATGAAGAGGCCAAGAAAAAGCGTGGGCAAGCTGAACGCGACATCGCGGAAGCCCGCAATGATAAGCCGTGATGCGTTGGATTCCCTCTTTCTCAAAAGCCGCCGCTGCGTGGAGCTTTAGACACAACAAAAGGCGACGAGCACATCGTTATTCCATGCATCAAGATGAGTTCTTGTCCGTGTGGGAATGGCAAGAAATACAAAAAGTGTACTGGGAGCCCGCTTCTACCTGTAGCATCAGCTGATCCTACTCGATCTCGCAGCCAACCTCTATCTTGACAACAGATAGTGGATGAGACTTTCTCTGTCTCATCCACCTGAAGCCGGCGATTACTCGTCGCCGGCTCCGTCTGCTGGATCATCAGCGCATTCAGGTTGTCTTTCTCCAGATTGTTAACGAAACTTCCACTTGTTGAACACCCGCGTAAAAAAGAGCATCACAATGTCGAGGATTCATTGTCATGCCACGAAGATCAATAAATCGTGATCCTAAACAAGCTGGTGCTAAACCACCTTACTCTTCAAGAAAACAGTCTTCTTCCGGGACGGATTCTAAAATGGCTCCTCAGGCATCATGGGGAGCGGAGCTATGTTGGCAGCTCTCGTTTGATCGGAAAGGTGGCCATCATTACGGGTGGAGATAGTGGGATTGGACGCGCTATAGCAATCGCATATGCGAGGGAAGGTGCGGATATCGTCCTGAGCTATCTCGAAACCGAGCAAAAAGACGCCCAGGAAACCGCGCGGTGGGTCGAAGAGGCTGGCCGGAAGGCTCTTCTTTTCCCAGGAGATATTCAGAAGTTCCGATACTCCCAAAATCTAGTGAAAACGGCGATTAAAAAACTTGGCCGCCTAGATCCATGGTCGCCATTGGGAACGGCGTTATCGTGGAATATACGTTTGCGATTTTCCCAAACCTTCTCATTGAGCACGTTGGCCGTTGGCGTTGGTCCAGGATCATGCCGGGCTAGCTCAGCCCACGAATTTGATCTAAGCTTTCTCTATGACAAATTGGACACCGTATTTGGCAAACACTAGAGGAATAGCGGTGAGCGTTGAGCCAACCTACCTTGAGACGAGATCATCGCCGGACAGCTCGCAGTATTTTTGGGCTTATCGAGTGATCATCGAAAATCAGGGACGAGAAACGGTGCAACTGCTGAGTCGGCACTGGATGATCACGAATGCGCGGGGCGAATTGACCGAGGTCAGGGGACCAGGTGTTGTCGGGGAGCAACCCGTCATCAAGCCGGGAGAGAGCTTTGAATATACGAGCGGTGCGCCTCTCAACACGCCGTCGGGAATGATGGGTGGGGCTTACCAGCTGGAGAGTGAGAGCGGTGAGCGTTTTGATATTGAGATACCGACGTTCTCGCTGGATCGTCCGAATCAGGCCGCATTACTGAATTAAGAACAGAGATTGTGGGCTAGGGATCGAAGGTCCGGGTTCGCGCTTCGCACGAATTAGCCTTGGTGCACTGCCGAATTTGGCCAGCGCGTAGTCTGCCGCTCGGCACCTTATTTCAACAGGGCAACACACCAATGATTTCGACTGGTCGACGTCATTCAGCGCTAAGTCGCCAAAGTCACTCACCAAGACGGATTGCCCGGAAGTCGGATTGATCGCAGAGAACTACACCGCCGACATTGATTTGGGTATCTATGGCAGCATAGAGACAAGCTTCTTCAGATGAGACGAAAGCAGCTTGCAGGCATCCAAACGACCATGACTTCCTCAGATGTTCCTATGATCGAGTTGCTCGGCGCACCCGACTCCCAATTTCATCCCCTCCGTTTTGCTTTCCAGAACACATACGCTCGGCTCCCACAGCGCTTCTCTGCGCAACTGGCCCCCACACCAGTTGCGGCCCCGCATCTCGTCAAGTTGAATGTAGAACTCGCTCGCAGCCTGGGCATCGATCCCGATGTGTTGATGAGTACGCAAGGCGTGGACATTCTGGCTGGTAATCGAGTGGCCGAGGGATCCGAGCCGATCGCGCTTGCCTATGCTGGTCACCAGTTTGGTCATTTTGTCCCTCAACTCGGCGATGGTCGAGCCATTCTGTTGGGCGAGGTGATGGGACGTGATGGCGTCCTCTACGACATCCAGCTCAAAGGCTCGGGACCGACGCCCTTCTCACGCCGCGGTGACGGCAGAGCCGCTCTTGGTCCCGTTTTGCGTGAGTACATCGTGAGTGAAGCAATGGCGGCGCTTGGAGTGCCCACCACGCGGGCGCTAGCCGCTGTGATTACAGGAGAACGTGTCCTGCGCGAAATAGCTTTACCAGGAGCAATATTCACCAGGATAGCGGCAAGCCACCTCCGCGTCGGCACCTTCGAGTACTTTGCCGCGCGGGGTGACACCGAAGGCACACGCATTCTTGCCGACTATGCGATATTCCGCCACTACCCCGAAGCCGCGCATGCGAAGCGGCCATATCGGACCCTCCTGGATGCTGTGATCACCTGCCAGGCAAGGCTAATCGCACGATGGATACTCATCGGCTTCATCCATGGCGTGATGAACACCGACAACACTTCCATCTCGGGGGAGACGATCGATTATGGCCCCTGCGCCTTCATGGAAGCATATGACCCAGCCACGGTGTTCAGTTCCATCGATGTAAACGGACGATACGCGTACGGCAATCAGCCCCGAATCGCGCTTTGGAACTTGACGCGGCTGGCCGAAGCGCTGCTCCCGGTATTGCAGCAGGAGGAAGGCAACAACGAGGCCGCGCTTGCATCGGCAAACGAAGCACTCGCAACGTTCTCTCATACATTTGAGCACTTTCGACTCGCCGGCTTTCGCCGCAAGCTCGGTCTCCTTTCCGAGCGCGAAGGCGACCTGGCGTTGGTTCAGGATTTACTCGACCGCATGGCCAACAACGGTGCCGACTTTACCTTGACCTTCCGCAAACTTTGCAATGCGGCGGCGAGTCCTGAAAGTGATAAGGATGTGCGCTCACTCTTCACCGATCCTGAGACATATGACTCGTGGGCTATTGGATGGCGCCTGCGACTAAAAGAAGAGTCCGTTTCGGGGATAGACCGCGCTGAATCGATGCGCAAGGTAAATCCCGCATTTATTCCTCGAAACCATCTGGTCGAGGGCGCAATCAATGCCGCGGTCGAGCGTCAGGACTTTCGGCCATTCGAAAAATTGTTGGACATAACGTCACGGCCATACGACGACAAGCCCGGCCAAGAACGCTACTCCGCACCAGCGCGCCCTGAGGAGAGCGTCACTCAAACTTTCTGCGGGACCTAAGCAACCTAATCTCACAGAGTTCTATGCAGGATTACTCCTCGAATGCCGGCAAGGGTCCAGTGACCAGCTATTCGGACAATCGCACTAGAAGGCTCGCAAATCAAGTCCTCGCTGAATTTCCCGGCAGAACTGCGATTAGGTTTCGCATCATGATCTAAACATGCTTGCTCAAGTGATGTCAGACGTTCAAAGAATATAGATGCCAACTTACGCTTCCAGTCACGCAGATCTCCGCAAATTAGGCTCGGACCGAGGCGAACTTACCGTAAACGTGACTTTAGAGGCGTATCTCCCTGAGGATCCCGGCAAGTCGTGAAGTCTTTCGCTTACAGGGAGCAGGCCAATGGTTCGAGCATCCTCTATTTCTAGATTCCAATAATCTCGCCGTTCTCATCCACATCGATATCCAGTGCGCGCGAAGTTTTTGGCAGACCTGGCATCAGCACCATTGCGCCCGAGATAACCACAAGGAACCCGGCCCCCGCCGAGAGTGCTATGTCCGTCACATGCAGCTCCCATCCACGTGGCGCGCCCGGTCTTTTAGGGTCGTCGCTGAGCGAGTACTGTGTCTTTGCAATGCAGATGGGCAGTTCGCCAAAGCCCCAGCGCGTAAACCGCGCCAGGTTCTCCTTCGCGCGATCGCTCAGCACAATGCCATCGGCACCATAGATTTTCTGCGCTACCTTGGTGATCTTCTCCACTGCCGGATCGTTCGTCTCATAGGTTGTCGTCAGGTTGATTCTCGGATGAGCATCGATGACCTCAACGACCTTCCGCGCAAGGTCCACAGCTCCTTCGGCACCTTTGGCAAAGGCCTCAGAAAGCGCAAAGGTGGCGCCATGCGCTTCGCAGAACACATGCAGCGACTCAAGATCCGCTTCGGTGTCATGCGGGAAGCGGTTGATCGCCACAACCACTGGCATTCCATAACCCTGGACGATGGAGATGTGCTTTTCGAGGTTCTGAAAACCGCGCTCGAGGTCGCCTTCGCCCTGCTGCTTCAGGCTCTGCACCGTGGTTACCAGCACGGCGGCGGCGGGTTTTATACCCGATAAGGGACTCACGAGGTCCATGTACTTCTGAAAGCCGAGGTCGGAAGCGAAGCCTGTCTCGTTCACCACATAGTCTGCCAGCTGCATCCCTATCCTTTGTGAGACGACCGAGCTGGTTCCATGCGCGATGTTCGCAAATGGCCCGCAGTGTACGGTTGCAGGTGTGCCCTCTGTCGTCTGGACAAGGTTCGGCAGCAGTGCCTCGCTTAGTAGAGCCATCATTGGCCCGGTTGCCTGAAGGTCCGCTGCGCACACTGGCTCGCCCTTGCGGTTCTGCCCAATGACGATCCGCGCCAGCCGTGCACGCAGGTCCTCACGGTCTGAAGCAAGCGCAAGAATCGCCATAATTTCCGACGCTGCTGTAATTAGAAACCAGCTCGGACGATTGCTGCCGTCGCGTTGCCTCTTGTCCGCCGCCGTTCCACTCACGATGATGTTCCTGAGAGCGCGATCATTCATGTCTAATGTGCGCGGCCATGTGATCGCGTCGGGATCGAGATCAAGCTCATTGCCATGGAACATGTGCGAATCAATCAGCGCAGCCAGCAGGTTGTGCGCGCTCGTGATGGCATGAAAGTCTCCGTGGAAGTGCAGATTGATCTTCGCCGCTGGCTCCGCCTGCGCACGCCCGCCTCCAGCTGCGCCACCTTTCATGCCAAACACCGGCCCGAGCGATGGTTCACGCGAAGAAACGATCGCGCGTTTCCCAATAGCCTCCAACCCTTGCGCGAGTCCGATCGATGTGACGGTCTTGCCTTCGCCTGAAATGGTCGGAGTCGTCGCCGTTACTAGAATCAACTTGCCGTCACGGTTGAACCGTGTATCGTTCAGCAGTTCCAGTCTCAACTTCGCGCTGACTGGGCTGCGCGTCTCATACAAGTCCCCGGGTAAATTCAACTTGGCAGCAATCGCCTCAATCGACAGCAGCTCTCTCGTCACGCAATATCCTCATCCATCGTCTTACCATGTGTACCGCTATTCTCAGAATAACTGGTTCTGTTAGCAGGTCGGCAGGGTTATGCTAAATCGAAATATAGAGTCCTGTAGTTCCCTGAAAACAGCGATCGCGGTAACTTGCCCAGGCTTCTCGGCACACTGGGAAGCAAATTAACGAAATCCTGACTTTGCAGGTACCGCGGAGAATCACTTCCCGATAGCCCGTGGCTCGGGAATACTCACTAATGCGTCAGGGGGTGCGCGAGCCTGCGAATGAAGACTTAGTCACAGAACTTAGCGTGAGGGGTATACTCCGCGTCACCATGTCGTTAGCCGCAGGCACGAAGCTGGCATGGTCATGGGCACGGCGGGATATGTCTTCCGAGCAGGTACGGGGAAAGACCGTCGACCATCGAGCCGACATCTTCGCTTTCGGCGCGATTCTGTATGAGATGCTGACCGGGGATTTCGGTAAGTTCAACCCGGCGACATGCCCCGAACGGCAACTTACCGAAAAGCCGACTTTTCAGGCATTTTGGGGTTACGTCCGTATTGCCGGTAAACCGGCAGCTACGCCGTGGGTTCAGCAATCGCCGAACCGCTCCCTGATTTTAACGGGCGTGATTTATAGCCGGCGATACGGCAAAGGACGAACCTTCGCCATCCCCTTCTCTTGCTAGCAGATATTTCAGGACTAGACAGGAGTTCGAGCCGCCTTCACCATGTAAGTACGTTGAGTCTCCGGCGACGTAATCGTTGCAGGAGAGCTGAATCGACTGAAAAGAGGTTTCAATGCCCCAGCCATCCTCATCACCGGGAAATTTGCCGCTTTCGCGGCTGGCGATTATTGCTGCGGTTGTCGGCGTTGTCGCCGTCGCTTTTGCATATACGGCGGGATGGCTCTCGCCCGATCGGTTGACGCCAAAGAAGCTGGTAACTTCACTGGCACCTCCGGGCGGCCCCGCACTTGGACATCGTCGTAACCACGCCAAAGGCATCTGCTTCACTGGAACCTTTGAAGCCAACGGTAACGGCTCGGAACTCTCCAAAGCACAGGTCTTCGTCCCCGGACAGTACCCCGTGATAGGACGGTTCAACCTCGCCACTACGAATCCGAATGCCGCGGATGCGATGGTGCGTGTACGTGGCATCGGCATCCGTATCACCCCGCCAAATGGGCAGGAGTGGCGCAGCGCCATGATCGACGCGCCGATCTTTCCCGTTTCCACGGTGCAAGGTTTCTACGACCTGCAGATGGCCTCGGGCAGCAAGGATCCCGATGCAATGAAGAACTTCATCGCTGCGCATCCGGAATTCACCATGTTTCTGGGCTGGGCCAAAAGTGCACCCTGGACAGGGAGCTACGCTGAGGAGCGTTACAACAGTCTCAACTCCTTTGTGTTCATTGATAACTCCGGAACCAGGCGCACCGTACGCTGGTCCCTGATCCCGGCAGCGCAACCTG
>Ga0206840_1121_pt1 | contig 14069 bp, 10 predicted proteins | sample Alteio_BWOrgCont_24_FD_152633 | JGI IMG/M metagenome (GOLD analysis project Ga0206840, IMG submission 152633) | Enriched cells from forest soil in Barre Woods Harvard Forest LTER site, Petersham, Massachusetts, United States -... | ecosystem: Environmental > Terrestrial > Soil > Temperate forest >... | reverse complement strand
GCTGGGCGAGCCGCGCGCGGCCTTGTTCCCCCTTCTTGATCTGAGCGGCGAGGTCGGGCGGAAGCGTCCCCGCGTCTGAAGACGGTGTGGTAAATTGGAACGAGCGAATGATTCCGCCCGTGCGCACCTCGACGGGCAGGCGGGTCCCCGCGTCGATGAACGCGACAGTCTGCAGGGAAGCCAGCTTGGCCGGGTCCGCGGCGGCCCCGGGCGCAAAGACGAAGCAGGAGTGGTCCAGGTATTTCGTTGTGTTCACATAAGCATCCCGGGTGATCCAGTCCAGGCTGCGAAAGCCACTGGCGGGCAACGGCGTGAAATTGAAATTCGCCCCGAGGCCCGCCTCATCCTGGTACCAGAGCGCGGAACCGGCTGTCTTCCGGTACTGAATGCCTCCGACATACCATTTGTCGCTGACCTTCCCCTTGAGATCGACGATCTGTTCATGGATCACGTTGGAAACTTTCGTCGTGGTGATCGTCCGGGGGCGCTCATTCAGATAAGCAGGAGGGGGAGACTGCGGCACCGGTGCGGTGCCAGTCGCCGCCTTATCCTTGTCCTCGGGGTAAGTGAACGTCACCACCCATTCCGAGGGATCAGGGGCATTGGCGAGGAGCGGTCCGTTGGGAATCTCACGCGGAGCCGGTTGGGCATGGGCGCCCAGCGCACCGAGCAGCAGCAACGAAAAGAGGGAGAGGCTGGTTTTCATTGGGTGACCACCTCAACTTGTTTGTCGAGAACCTGTCCGGTGTAACGATCGATGGCCACATGGAGCCAGAGCCGCTTTTCACCATCGACCACGAATTGATCGAGGCCCGTGGCGTTCCGGGGATAGCGTCCGGTTTGCGCGACCACGTCGATGAGCAGGTTCCAGACGCGCACCTGCCCGGCATCCATCAGGGGCCGCATGCCCGACTCGCGGTAGCGTTGGATGTAGGGAGTGGTGGTCGAGGCGCCGGTGTAAACGGTCGAATCGAGCGCGGCGCTCAGGCCTGCATAGGTATAGCTCGAGGCCAGCGCGGGGGTGGTTGCCGGTGTGACCACGGGCGGGCTGTAGGTATAAAAGTCGGTGCCGGAGGTCGTGCCGGGATTGGCCACGAAACGTCCCACCAATCCGTTGAGGTTCAACAGCGGTCCCCGCCAGGCGTGGGCCGTGTCAGTCGTGATGCCGACCAGTTTCGCGGCGACATTGCCCGCCTCGGTGCCGGTCAGCGGCGAGAGGGCGGTCGGAGGCGTATTGGCGGGCGAGGTAGCCGGGTAGGTCACGGTGGTGGAAGCATTTTTCCATTCATCGCGGTAGGCGCCCGCCACGATGGCCTGCAGCACGGGGGCCTGTCGCGTGTTCAGGTCCACTTTCCCGGCGACCAGCGCGGTGACCGGCGGTTCATTGACGCAGAAGGTGTCGAGCAGGACCGAATCGCCGCTTTCGGGCGTGAAGAAATCGATGTTTTTCCAGGGCGATCCCCGGAAGGCGTAGCTCATGTCCGAGACGCTGCGGAAAGCGCGGTCCAAGATGACAGGGCGGCTTTCGCTCTGGGCGGTGGGTGACCCGTAGCCGTTGCTGGCCGAATTGGTGGCGGGAAAAGCGCACGCCGTGGCCATGGGCAGGCCGATGGTGCTCACCCCTGAGGCGCCGACGGTCAATGTGCCGGTGGCCGGCGAGTAGCCGCCCATCGCCCGCCGCGCCATGCCGTCGGCATCTTCGTAGTAATTTTGGGCGCCAGCGGTTTGAGGACTTCCCTTGGAAAGAAAATTAATCGCCGGGACGTTCTGGCTGAAGAGTCCGTCGTATTCAGTCGGGGATGCCGCCTGGCCATTCGACGCTGAATAACCGACACCGGAGAACCAACGGATCGTCGTGTTCTTGCCCGGATCGCTGGTCATGCCAGGATTGGAATAGAAAACATTATTGCAAAGGTCCCCGCGAGGTCTTTGCGATTCCATCATTGCCGCGGTGCCAAAGGTGGCATTCGAGAAGGTGGCTCCCTCGGAGGAGAGAGATGCCGAGTTGAGCGGAAGTTCCAGCAGATAATTACTGTTGGCTGTACCCATCCCAAGCTGGCTGTTGGTTCCGACGCCAAATCGGGCGCTGCGAGGATCGAAACCCGCCGCATTGCCCGCCATCTGGGTATTGGCAAAGGGAACCTGCCAGGCGTTGGCCGGGCTGTTGTAATCGGTCTTGTTGACGATCAGATTCGGATTGGACATGCCGTGCAAGTCGGGATACTTCGTGTCGTAAGTAATCCAGTTGCCGCCAGCATCTTGGTACTGAAGACTGAAGGTGATTTGTGGATAGGCGCCGGTGGGAAGCGACTGGACGGTGCCAATGCTGTTGGCCTGGACAATATAGTTCGTGCCGCCGACCGTGGCCTGCATCTGAAGTGGAGCCTTCCCGACAACGATCCCAACGTAGACCTTGGAAGTGTTCGCATCGGTCACCGTCCCCGCGGCCGGGCCTGTTATGCCGGCGCTGACGGGATCCTTGGCGCTCCAAAGGAGGGTCGGTTCGCGGAACAGCGTTCCGCTGGCATCGCTGAACTGGATGTAATTCGCTGCCGGGGTCAGTGGCGTTGCGGTCGAGGTCGGGTAGGTGCTCGAAGGCACAAGATTCTGCCCATCCGAACTCGTATTCGAAGGAAGGCATTGCGCGCTAATGCTCCACTGCGGCGTTTGTGCGACCGGGTCCTGGGTCGAGGCGATCACCTGATATTTTGCCGGACGATTGGTGGAACTTGCCAGCCTCGTGTTGGGATCGTGAGGATTCCAGACTTCTGGAATATACATATAGGTGGCTTCGCCGGCGCTGGTGACCGTCCCAGTCTGCATGGCGGAAAATGCTTCAATGGCGGAGGTGGTGCCGTTGATGCCGACGGTTCCCGCGGGAAACGATTTAACGGTGGAGTTGGCGATAAGAGGAGATGGCAACTGGTCCACCACGGAGAAGAGGTGGTACCGATAGAAATAAGGCACGTCCTCGATGCCGCTGAAAACGCGGTTGTAGGCGCCGGCCGAAATCTGGACCTGGGTGGGATAACTATCGGTGTCGTACTGGTCGATCAAATTGGCCATGATCTGGAGGACCTGATAATCGACTGTGGTGTCGATGGTGTATTGGTAGTTGCACTGGTTGTTGTGCAGATCGGGACCACCCTTGGCCAGCGAACCGACCGCGATGGCCGCCTTGAGCAACTCGGCGAAATCGGGCTCGCGCGCATTTGCTCCCGTCAAGGCTGCCACCTGGCTCAAGGTCATGATGGAATTCTGGCCGTGATTGTAAGTCCACGGTGAAGTGGTGCTCGACCGCTTCAGGCCGAAACGGTCATAGATGGGATCGGGATCGGCGGTCGTGGCCGAGGTCGCCTGGACCGTGGCGTTGGTGGCATTGTAAGCGACCAAACCGAGATGACTCAGCGCCCACTTCGTTTTGACGAGAGGCTCGCCCACGACGGCAGTAGTACCGTTAAGACGCGTGAAGGCTGTCGTCACGCGAATTTTGAGGAACGCTGGATTGATCGTGTCGTCGCCGCCCACGCCATCGTTATTGCCCAGATAGCTGTCCGCCGTGGTGTAGGCGGGAGGCGCCGCGGGACTCGCACCGGCGTTAATGACTTTCGGGCGGTTGGCATCGGGCACGAAGGAGGGCTGCTCCAGCGCGCGGCTGAAAGTGCCGAGATATTGGAGAGCATTCAGGTTGATCCCGATCGATTGCGCGAGGCTGATCAATTGTTGGCGGCTCAGGACGGCCTGGTCCGACGGAGTGGTGACCCCGGCGGCCTGCGGCACGACGTTCATGAACGCGTTCGTGTTGTTCAAGGCGAAATTGGTCAGCCAGTTGCTGGGCGCCGGCGGGGTGAAAGTAAAGTTGGTGTAGGAACCGTTCGCGCTGGTCAGTCCCGCGCTGTAATAATTCCGCCAGCCGACGAGACTATTGATCTGGGTTTGGGTCAACGTCGCGGGGCTGGGGAGCTGGGTGAGGTCGGCCAGCGCCAGCGAACCTTTTTCGGCGACCTGGGTCGATGACAATCCATTGGGTCCGCCCGCGGTCGTGTCCGCCGGGTAACCAGCCGCGTTCACATCAAGCAGGCCTCCCTCATTGTAAACCGCGTAGGCATAGCGGCCGACCGCATAGTTGGTGTTCGTCGTTGTCCCATCGCTGAGGCTGGAACTCCAGGTGACGGAATTGGCCCCGGCGCGGGTGACCACCACCCAGTCGGGCGCCACGAAGGCGCTGACCGGCGTGGAAGTTGTGGGAGTGGTCGGGGTGGCCAGCGGAATCAGATAATGACTGTTCCACCGGGCGAGGCTGACATAGCGCCCGTTGAGTGATGGCGTGGTGCTGCTGACTTTCGATGGGGTCGTGGCATCATACGCGGTGCGATTGGGCGGCCAGTTCGTGTACAAGGACGAATAGGCGATGTAGGGATCGGTCGTGTCGGACGAAGCGACGCTGCGGCTGACCATGTTGGGAATGGATCCCGCGCTGCCCGAAACCGGGGTCGGTACCCCGTTCTGGTAGGGTTCCATGGCCCCATTCCCGTTGGGTACGTAGAAGGGCCACGTCGCGCTTCCCGCATTGGTCGAGCCGGCGATGATTTCCTGCCGGAGATCGCCGATGATGATTTCGCAGGCGCTGTCGGCCAGCACGCCCGCCTTGGTTGTGCTGGCGCTTCCATTGGAGACCGAGCGCGCGGTCATCGCCCGCTCCAAAAAGGCGATGGTCACCACCGTCAACAGGACGATGAACAGCAGGACGATGAGCAGGGCAAATCCATGGTCTGTCCCGGGGGAAAGACAGGCGGAGCGGGTGCGTTTCATGGACGGCTTTTACTGCACGAGGTTCAGATAGCAGTAGCGTTGATAGATGCGGACCTGACTGCCCGCGACCCGGGGCAGGCCAAGGCCGGCATTCACCGGCGCCACCCAGGCGGTCGAGGGCGGGGTCGGCATCGGATTCGGGACAGACACTGTCGGGGTGCCGGTCTGGTGGGGAAGCAGGTTGGCGGCGGCCTGGATCTGGGCCGGGGTCAGGATCGTGCGGCTGTTCGTGTCGAGCACAGCGATGGTGGCCACGATGGCGACGACATCCTGCAGGCCGTTGTAGGTCGTGTCGGGCGTGAGGTAAGGCGTGTCAGAAAGAGTCGCGACGCCGTTATTGAAGGAGCTGTTCTGCACCAGGAAACAAATCTCCAGCCGGAAAATCTGGTCGCCGATGACCTGGTAATCGGCGTCCGTGCCGCTTCCGGCGATGGACGTCCATGTCCCGGTGATGGTTTGGGGAAGAAAGACCATCGGAGTGCCGCCGGTGGAGACACCGTTCCAGACAAGTCCCTTGCTCAGGCGCTCCAGTTGATTGCTGGAATTGATCCGGTAGCCGACCAGCGACACGTTGCCCTGCTCCACGGTCTTCGAGGTCGAGGGATAATAGCCGCTCGCCTCGCTATAGAAGGCCATCTGGTCGTTGCCCGGCGAGGCGTTCTTCTTGAAATAGTAATCGACGTCGGAGCGCCGGATCATCTTGGCGACATCAAGGGCGATGCGGTCCAGCGCCATGCGGGCCTGGGTGTCGGCGTTCATGTGCTTGAAGCCGCCGGTGGTGGCCATCATCGCCCCGTTCATTAATCCGGTCAGGCTCACCAGCAAAAGCGCAAAGACGGAGATCGCGACCAGCATTTCCACCAAGGTGAAACCGCGTGCCGCTGAACGTCGGTGGATGCGAGGCCGGTTCATTCAGGTCCGATTGATGGCGATCAGGCTTTCGACCGATCCTTGGGCATTGGTGTAGGCCGCCTGCGCCGGCCAGGAGATCAGCAAGCGGGCCGTGGTCTCCTGGGTGGTCGCGCTCGAGCCCGTGGTCCAGATGTTCAGTTGATACCGCGCCGTGTTCGTGGCCGTGGTCGGCTGACCGTCGTCCCCGATATAAAGCGTGGTGGGCGTGGTGCTCGTGGCCGTGCCCGAGGCGGGAATGACGACATTGAAAACCGTGGAGGTCTGCGCCGTGGAGTTTTTGGGCACAGGATTGGGGGTTGCATTCAGGTCCGAGGAGACCTGCGTGAGGATATTTACGGCGGCAGTCTGGTCGATCGAGATCTGGCTCAGGTTGGTGCCAACGGCCAGCAAGCCAAAGACCGACACCAGGCAGAAGACGACCACGCCGAGGGCTATCGTAACTTCAACCAGCGTGAAGGCCTCAATCGCGCGATTTCGTTTTTTCATGGCCGATAAACCGTCACTTTGCCGCCGATTCCGGAAATCTGGATGGCCAGGACATTTTTGTTCGCGGTATCGGGGGCATTTCCATGGGTCGGGATCAACCCGATCTCCATCCACTGGGTCGGCGTATCAGCGATTCTCGTGGCGTCTCCCTGCGGATTGAACTGGATGACATTGGTGAACGTGTAGGTGGGCGTGGTGGCGCCGATAGGATAGGTGAAAGAGGTGCCGTTGGCGAAGGCGGAATTACCGACTTGATAGGTATTGGCCGGGACGCTCGGCCGGGTGACGGCCGCGGCGGTGAGCACGGAGAGATGCGTGTTCGGCATCTTCAGGAGCTTGCTGACTTGGTTCAGGCTGGCCGAGGCCAGCGCGGTGGGGGCGGCGCCGGTTGAGTACGTTTGCGTTCCGTCGCGCGAAGAGATGACCGAAATGACGACCTGGCCGGTTCCCGCGGTGCCGGCATTGTTGGGATCTTCCTCAAAAAAACCGACCCACGTATAGGTGTTGTTGGCCATCGCCATGGTGCGGGCCTGTTCGAGGATGTCCTGGACATCATACGCCACCCGGGTCACGTCCTGGGCGCTTTTCACTCCAGGGAGTGAGGCGACCACAAAGCCGCTCAGCACGGAAATGATCGCTATCACGGAAAGAAGCTCAATCAAGGAAAACCCTTGGCGCAGCGGAGCCTTTTTCTGGTTTTTACCACGTATGGACATCGTGGATACAGGCATGGGTCGATTGACCATAAATTTTGTTTAGCTTGATGGCGATTTGCTGTCAAAGAAAATCAATGCGATTTTATGCACAAAGTTCCTTAAGGCGGGGGCCGGACTTTTTTTCCACGATGCTCCAAGCGCTTGAAAATAGGATAAACCAGATTGGGTCTTCGTCCATGGCGACAATGAAGAATTCCGTTTCAAATTAAGCTTTTGGTCATGGTTGAGGCCATCAGAGCGAGGATGAACATAATTTACCGAGCCATCTGCTTGGGATGGGGAGGGCTAAAATCAATGAACATTTATGCACTTTTTTCGATTTCCAGCTTGACCGGAACTGCATAAATGGCAACACTCCCGAAATGAACTTCATCCCGTTTGCCATCCGGTCGGGCCTTCTTTGTTTGGGGCTCGCAACCACTGCTATTTCCGCCCAAGCCCAAGCACCGGCTGCGCCCAAACCGGCCGCCGCGCCTGCCGCCGCGGGTGCCCCTGCGCTCGATTTTGGCGATTCGAGCTCCGCCACGCTGACCAGCAAGGCTTGGGCTGCTCTCGAGGCCAAGAATTACCCGGAAGTCCTGGGCTATACTAATAAGTGCATCGAGCTTTATAAGACGCAGGCTGTGGCCATGCAGGCGGCGTTGAAAGAGCCAGCTCCCAAGGAGACCGCCAGCAGCCAATGGGCCTTGAACGATGTCGGCACCTGTTATTTCATCCAGGGCAAGGCGCTTGATGACCAGAAGGACACGAAGGGCGCAATCGCTGCCTACAAGGCGCTCGCCGATACGCTGGCCTTTGCCCAGTGCTGGGACCCCAAGGGCTGGTTCTGGAAGCCGGCTGATGCCGCCCGCAAGCGCCTCGTTGAACTCCAGTTCGACGCCCAGTAAGCATGGCTGCCGGGCCGGAGTTCATATCCAATCCTTATTGTCGCCGATTGAATGCAACTCTCGCCCGGTAGTTGGTCGATCCTGACCCTGGCCGTTCTCTCGTCCATCCTGCTGCTGCTCTCGCCGGTTCTGCACACGACGGGGGAAACATTTTGGATTTTCTCGCTCGATCACGACCTCATGTACGAGCCGGTGGTGACGGAATGGAACCAGTCGCATCCTGATCCACAAGACCATGTCCGGACCTATGTCATCGGGGTGGCGCCGTTGACCCGGCGTCTCCAGTCGGGCTTCCTTTCCGGCACGCCGGTGCCCGACCTGACTGAAGTCGAGTCGAGCATGGCCGGGAATTTTTTCTCGGGCCCTCTCGATGCGGTTGGCTTCACCGACTTGACCGACCTCATTCATAAGGAGGGCCTCGACACAAAGATTAATCCCGCTTCATTCGGACCATGGACCAACCGCGGCCATATTTTCGGGTTGCCGCATGACGTCCATCCGGTGCTGCTCGCCTACCGGGCTGACATCGTGGAGGCCGCGGGCATCGATGTGAGCAAGATCGAGACGTGGGACGATTTCATTCGCGTGATGAGCCCGCTCATGAAGGGTGACCAGGGCCAGCGGTACTTGATGAACGTGTGGGAGACGAATCCGCAGGCGCTGGAAATCCTGCTTCTGCAGGCGGGCGGCGGCTTCTTCGACCAGGACTTGAAGCCCATTGTTAATTCCGACACGAATGCCAAAGTGATCTCGACCATCGTCAGTTGGATCGCCGGCCCGAATCGTGTCTGCGTCAACGCGCCCGATTTCGATGCCGAGGGCAATTATCTTTTTCTCCACGGCGACGTGCTTTGTTCACTCATGCCTGACTGGCTGGCGGGAGTCTGGATGAAGGACCTGCCCGGCCTCGGCGGCAAGATGAAGCTGATGCCACTGCCGGCGTGGGAAAAAGGCGGTCTGCGGACTTCCGTTTTCGGCGGCACGATGCTGGGCATTCCGAAGCGTGCCCCTGATTTCCAAAGAAGCTGGGAGTTTGCCAAGCACCTTTATCTCAGCCGCGAACTGGCCGAGCATCTTTATCGGGCGGTGGGCATCATCACGCCCGTCCGCGAGTTCTGGGACGATCCGGTTTATGATCAGCCCAATCCTTATTTTTCCGGTCAACCGAGCGGACGCCTTTATGTCCAGATGGCCCCGCAGGTGCCACTGCGCACCTCGTCGCCCTACAAGCCGCAGGCCCTCGTCGCGATCAACGACGCACTGATCCGGCTCAAGCAGTATGCCGTGCGCGAGAGTAAATTCGATGCGCCATCACTCATGGCCCAGGCCCATGTCGAACTCGGCGTGGCCCAGGCGGAAATCGAGCGCAAGATGGCCGCCAACGCCTTTTTACAAAACCCCTGACATGGCCACTACGATCAAAAAATCTGTTGGCCACATGGGTTGGACCCCTTTCGTCTTCCTCAGTCCATTCCTGCTCACGTTTTGCGTTTTCCTCGCCTACCCGCTCTACGACTCGGCCATCCTTGCCTTTTCGCAGACCTACGGACCGAGCCACAGCGTCTGGGTCGGCTTTGCGAATTTCAAGAACATGTTCCAGGACCCTGATTTCTGGACTGCGCTCAAGAACACGAGTCTCTACACGCTCGCGTCCGTGACCATCCAGCTTCCACTCGCGCTTCTGCTGGCGCTCATCCTCAATCAGCCGGGACTCAAGGGCCGCACCCTCTTTCGCCTCATCTTCTTTTTGCCTTCGCTCGTCGGCTTGGTCTTCGTCGCCATGATGTTCAGCCTGATGCTGGGTGACCGGGACGGCTTGGTGAACGTCTTCTTGCGCTCGGTGATTCCCGGATTTCCCGGAGAGTTTCCCTGGCTGCAGAATTATGTCATGGCCTCGCTCATCCTCGCTTCACTCTGGATGTATGTCGGGTTCAACATGGTCTATTTTCTCGCCGCGCTGCAATCGGTCAGCCAGGACGCGCTTGATGCCGCGGCCATCGACGGGGCGAATGCCATTCAACGCTTTTGGTACGTCATCCTGCCGGAGATCCGCCCGGTCTTTGGCTTCGTCGTGCTTCTGTCACTCATCGGCAGCCTGCAGCTTTTCGAATTGCCTTACGTGCTGCTCAACGGCGCGGGGCCGGAGCGGCGCGGACTCACCCTCGTCATGTATCTTTATCAAAACGGTTTTGACCGGAATGATCTCGGGTTTGCCAGCGCCATCGGCTGGACTCTCGCCATTCTCCTCATGGGACTGGCCCTGGTGCAAAGGAGGTTGTCGCGCAATGAATGACGCCGCCCAAATCCGAAAGAGGAAGGAGCTTTTCCGCAAAGGCATCACCTATGCCTTCCTGCTGCTCGCCGCCGTGGTCACGCTTGTGCCCTTCGCCTGGTTGATCTGCGCCTCGATCAAGGACAAGGATGTCTTTTTTCAGTACATGTTCCTGCCGGTGGGCCACGGTTTTCTCGGCATTGATTGGAAATCACTGACGCTCGAGTACTACAAGGACCTGTTCGGCTCAACCGATTTCAACTTCGGCCGCAGTCTCCTGAATTCGATCTTTTACGCCTCGACCACCGCCACGCTCTCGACCCTGTTCTGCGCCATGGGCGGTTACGCGCTGGCCAAGTTCCAGTTCAAGGGCCGCGAAACGATCACGACGATGGTCCTCGGTTGCCTGATCATTCCCGGTTCGTTGCTCCTCGCCCCGAGCTATCAATTGCTTTACCACTTGGGTTTGCTTGATTCTTATGCTGGATTGATCCTGCCCGCGCTCGCGCCCGCCTTCGGGATTTACCTCTTCCGCCAAAGCATGCTCAACTCCGTTCCCACCGACCTCCTCGAGGCCGCCCGCATCGACGGCTGCGGCGAGTATCGCATCTTCTTTACCGTCGTGCTACCTCTCGTCCGTCCCATGATCGGCGCTTTTCTTCTCATCACCTTCCTCGGCTGCTGGAATAACTTCATCGGGCCGCAGATCATCTTCCAGACGCCGGAAAAATATCCGCTCGCGGTCGAGATCGCCCAATTGAAGGGCCTCTATTCCACCAACTACGGCCTGCTCATGGCCGGGACGGCCATCTCGGTCGCGCCCGTCATGATTCTTTTCCTTTTCCTCCAGAAAGAATTCATCGCCGGCCTCACTTCCGGCGCCGTCAAAGGCTGATCCTTTTCCAACACCCCACCAACACCCTCCATGGCCAAAGTCCTGATCGAAAACGTCTATAAAATCTATCCCGGCGACAAGGGCCGCGAAGTCACCGCGGTGGAAAACGCCAGTCTCGAGATCGCGAGCGAGGAATTCATGGTCTTCGTCGGGCCCTCCGGCTGTGGCAAATCGACCACGCTGCGGATGATCGCGGGGCTGGAGGACATCAGCCGGGGCAGCATTTACATCGACGGGAAAAGGGTCAACGACGTCCCGCCGAAGGATCGCGACATCGCCATGGTCTTCCAGAACTACGCGCTCTATCCGCACCTGACCGTCTATAACAATATGGCCTTCGGCCTCAAGCTGAGGAAATTTCCGAAGGCCGAAATCGACAGCCGGGTGCGCGACGCCGCGCAAATCCTCGGTCTCACCAACGAGATGCTTGAGCGCAGGCCGAAGGCGCTCTCCGGCGGTCAGCGCCAGCGTGTCGCCCTGGGCCGCGCCATCGTCCGCAAGCCGAAGGTCTTTCTCTTTGACGAGCCTCTTTCCAATCTCGACGCCAAGATGCGGGTGCAGATGCGCTCGGAAATCTCGAAGCTCCACAACCGGCTCACCACCACGATGATTTACGTCACGCACGACCAGGTGGAGGCGATGACCATGGGCGACCGGATTTGCCTGATGAAGGACGGACGTATCCAGCAGGTGGCCGAGCCGCTCGAAATCTACAACCAGCCGGTCAACATGTTCGTCGCCGCGTTCATCGGCAGTCCCCCGATGAATTTCTTCGAGGGCACTCTCCTGGAGAAGCAGGGAAAGTTTTTCTTTGCCGAAGCGGCGAAAAAGGCGGGTGAGGGGAGCATGCTTCTTGAGACCGATGCGCAGCAGGCGGCGAAGCTCGCGCCATGGGCTGGCAAAAAAATCTTCTTCGGCCTGCGCCCGGAAGACATGGAGGAACGCGCCACGGCCACCAATCCCAATCCGAACCGGATCTTCAGCGCCACGCTCGAGGTCATCGAGCCGATGGGCGCGGAAACGCATTCCTACTACACCACCGGCAGTCATTCCTTCATCAACCGTTCGCCCGGGCATTTGCGCGAAAAGGTCGGATCGGGAATCGAGCTCGTCGCGCGGATGGAGAAAGCCCACTTTTTTGAGGCGGTCGATCAGTCGCCCTACCGGAAGCCGACGCAGGAAATCGACATCGAACGCTGGCAGACCGCCTGCCGCCTGATCGTTTGACGTTATTTTAAACGCGGATCGTCGGCCCGTCCTGCCACGACCCCTCGATCATCACCGTCTTGCGCGTGACTGGCACGCCCCGTTCATTGCGCAGGATTTGCGCCAGCAGCAGATCGAAGGCCGCTGCGCCGATGGCCTGGTTATGCTGCACGATGCCGGCATAGGCCGGGGAATCGCCGCTGATATCCAGGTGCGCGAGGCTGATGTCCCGGGGCACGAGCAGGCGCAGGCGGTCCAGGTGGCGCTGCACCTCGTCCATCTCCACCGCGACGATCACTTCCGGTTTTTCCTGCCGGAACCAGGCGTCGAAAGCCTCCGCGTCATGGATGTTGTCCGCGATCAAGGGGCGCACCCGGTCGCGCGCCGGCAGTTCCTCCTGTGCCAGGAGGAATCCGGCAAGCCAGCGGCCCTCCACCCGTACATGGGTCGTCCGGCTGCAGACCAGTCCGATGCGCCGGATCTTTTTTTTGCGCAATTGTTCCACCACCAGTTCCGTTCCTAGCGCATGGTCGTGTGTTGCGCGGTTCACCGCCGGGTGGGCCAGTGTGAAACCGATGGTCGAGAGGGCGTAGTCGGCTGTGGGCAATTTAATGTCCAGGCCGTGCAAGCCGGCCCTCAGGTTGGATAGATGCGCCGGGGCAATCAGCATGCCCGGGATCACCCGCGTTCGCATGATGGCGTGGAGCCGTTTTGGGGTGATTCCCTCCTGGTTCACCACGAAATCTTCCAGGGTGTAGCCGAATTCAAGCGCGCGCCCCTGGGCTCCTTCGCGATATTCGCGGTAGGTGCGATATAGATAGTGGTCTTGCGCGCTCTTCCACAAAATCACATAAGCCAGGGGCTGCGCCTGCCGCTGTACCTTGCGCCGCTTGACCCCCGCCATCAATCGCGCGAAGTGTGGATCGGGCCGGTAACCCAACTGCGTTGCGGCCGCGAGAATGATGGCGCGGGTCGCCCCCGGGATGCGGGGATCATTGCGCAAGGCCATGGAAACTGTCGATTGTCCAAAGCCGCAGCGCTCGGCAATCATCCGGGTCGTGGCAGGTTTCGTCGGCATGATTTTTAAAATAATTCGACAACCATTGCAAAAAATTTAGGCCCGGCCATCCGGCCCGTTTCATTGGATCGCAACTCTAACAGGCTCCCAAAAATGTCGCGAGCGGTTTGAATATCACGCCTAAAGGACTTTCGTACTGACAACGTAAATCCACGAAAATAGTGCGTCCTCCAACTACTTATGCTTGGCAGCGATAGTAGCATGGACTACTTTAAGGACGGTATTTTGTAAGAAGGAAAGCTGTGGCCGCAAACGACGATTTTATCCTAGAACTCCTGATCAAGCATGGCTTGATCCAACCCTCCGACATGGAGGACGCCCGCCGTGCGGCCAGCAAGAATGGCCACGGTCCGGTGCAGGAATTGGTGCGTAGCGGACTGGTGACCGATCTCGATATTTTGCGCACCACCGCCGCCGAGGCCGGGGTCGATCTGATCGAGAAGATCGATGCCGTGCCGGAAGAAGCGGTCAAGCTCGTGCCGCGGCAACTAGCCTATCGCCTTGCGGTCATGCCGTTAAGTCTTGAGGGCCGTCATTTGCGGGTGGCACTGACCGACCCTTTTAATTTCGACGCGATCGACACCCTGAGCAAGGAGCTGCGCTTCGAGATCGACCCGGTGGTCGCCCCGGCCAACGAGATCGAACTGGCCCTCAAGCGTCACTACGGCAGCGCCAGCGAAATGGTCCATTCGCTCATTGGCACCTACGAAGGCGATCAATTGTCGGTCAAGAGCAGCAACAAGCTCGATGGAGAGCCGGAGAAGGAAGCGGGCGACGACGCGCACATCATCCGGATGGTCAATCT